>Ga0082212_10012595_pt1 | contig 10642 bp, 8 predicted proteins | sample TergutNt197P3_FD_71548 | JGI IMG/M metagenome (GOLD analysis project Ga0082212, IMG submission 71548) | Neocapritermes taracua P3 segment gut microbial communities from Petit-Saut dam, French Guiana - Nt197 P3 | ecosystem: Host-associated > Arthropoda: Insects > Digestive system > Gut ...
TAGCGGAAGATGAGCGTTTTTTTGCCTTTTTAGACATAAATCCCTTAGCGGAAGGGCATACGTTGGTTGTTCCCAAAAATCCCGTAGATTACCTGTTTGATATGGAAAACCAAGAATTGGGCGGCATGATTGTTTTTGCCAAAAAGGTGGCAAAAGCGATAAAAGCAAATTTTCCGTGCCAAAAAGTCGGCATGACGGTTGTAGGCTTGGAAGTGCCGCATGCACACATTCACCTCATACCCATCAACGGAGTGCATGACATGGATTTTCGGCGTGAAAAATTAAAACTTTTGCCCGAACAATTTAAAGAAATTTCCAAACGATTAGCAGATTCGATAGAATAAAAAAAGCGGCATTTGTGCCGCTTTTTTTATTTTCCTTACTTTATTCCCAGCACCTTTACCCCTTGATTGAAGCGAATATCACGCGGAATGCCTTTGGAATTAATCGCATCTAAATCCTTTTGCAAACTTTCACGGATGCCACCGTTTTTACTTCTAAATTCTTTGGCAAATTCGTAATCGCCTTCGGCTTGTGTTTTCAAAATCAAGGCTGCCCATTGATTGACTGCCGATTTGGCTTTTTCAAAATCTACGTGGTATGCACCGTCCGCATTGCGGGTAAACGCCTGATGGTCTTCCATAAAGTTGAAACACATCATGTTGGCTTTTCCGTGCGAACTTGCTGCCCCAAAACGCACCGACCGCAAAATGCCCGCAATGTAGGTAACAAGCGCATCCTCTTGCGTAATATTGGTGATTTCGCCCTTGTCAATCAAATAATTGACCATAAACAAGCCGAGAATATCCGCTTTTGCCTCTTCCCACGATGTTTTTTCGTCTTGCATCGCCTCGTCCACGCTGCCTTTGCCGTTGATGGTTTGTTTCACGCCCAATCCGTGCGTAACCTCGTGGAAGGTTACATTCCAAAAGAAAGCATCAAATTTTAAGTGATTTTGCTGTTCTTTTTCAATAATCAATTCCCCGATAGGCAGTAATATTTTGTCAAATTTTGCCTTCATTGCATTTTTCAGCTGCAAACGGCGAGACCCTTTTATGGCTTGCACCCTGTCGTCATTGGGCAGGTTGATGGCGATGGTCTTACTGCCTGAGTTACAATCGCCTGCATAATAAATCGCATCATATACATTCAAATCGGAAGACGTACCCGGAACGTATTTTTTGTGCTTGGGGTCGCAAGGCAATTCCTTTTGCAAAGCGGGCAGCATGGCGGTAAATTTCGCCAAATCCTTGCTCCATTCCACATCTTTTATCAAAACAAAGGCTTCGTAAGAGGCTTTCCGCTCGTATTTATCATCGTAATTTTCAATGGGACCTACCACAAAATCGATGAGCGAATTTTTCATATCCATCCACACCATATCGCTGGCAAAATAATCGTCCGTCTCAAAGGCTTTTTTGCGAAGGGTTAAATAGGTTTTCAAACCTTCATCTTCCGCAATATCAATGGCTTGCTGCATCAACTCGCCCACTTTGGACAATTGTTCTTTGTACTCGTCTCTATACCAAACCACCTTCAAATTTCCGTCCGCATCGCGGCGAAGCACGGTGTAAAGACTGTTTTTGTCGGGGTCTTCTAATGCATCAAACTCTTCCGCCGTCATATCGGTGGGATAGTATTGGGCACCTTTGGGTTTTTCACCATAACCGCCTACGAAAGGGAGATTGTCGTTGAGACGTTCCCACGGTCCGTAGTTAATCTCCGTGAACTCTTTTGTCCATTTGTCTGAGATAGTGTCCAACTCGCTGCGGTCTCCAAACGTTTGCAGCCAAAACAGCTCATCCATTATTTCCGCAATTTGAATAAAAATAGGCAGCAATTGCTTTTCATTTTCGCCTACCAGATTTAAGTCTGTGGTCAAATCCACCAACGCAAACTCTTCTACTTTTTGTTTCATGGCTGAATTTTCTTCTTGTTCCTCCTGTGTTTTTTGACTATTGCTGCAGCCGACAGCAATCACACTCACTAACGCCATAGTAAACAGGCTAATACGATGTTTCTTCATGTATAAATAAATTTGTTAATCCAATTTACAAAGGTACACTTTTTTTTTGAAAATGGAGAATTGGAAATCAAAAAAAAAGTGTATCTTTGTAAATTAGACATTAAAATTTAATTGCAATGAAAAAATTATTGTTGTTAGTATTGTTATGTTTCTCTTTATCAAAGGGATACAGTGCTTTTTTAGTGAATATTCCGCAGACATTGAAGCAACCCGATGGAACGGTTTTGCATTGTTTTGCCAGCGGAGATGAGTTTTATAATTGGTTGCACGACTCGCTGGGCTATACCATTGTGCAAAATGCACAGAGATATTACGTGTATGCCTTGCCCGCAACAGAAGGACAAATTGCTCCTTCCAACCATATAGTAGGGATTGCCGACCCGGCGGCATTGGGCTTGCCCGTGCGTGTAAATATTTCTAATGAAATAATTATGGCAAGGCGAGCCGAGTTTGAGGCAAGCATTCCGCCAAAATCTCCACAGCGCAAAGCGGGAACTAATACAGGAACGCTTAACAATATCGTTATTTTTGTCCGTTTTTCCGACGAGGCAGGTCACACAAAGACGTTTAGTTACATGAATACGATGTTTAATGATTCCAGTTCGTTGTCGGCAAATTCGCTGTACAATTTCTTTAAACAGGCTTCCTACGGACAATTGTTTATTCCTTCGCATTTCTTTCCTGCTCCCAATGGAAACGTAATAGTTTCATACAAAGATACTTACCCAAGAAGTTATTACAAACCTTATCATGCAACGAGCAATCCGAATGGGTTTACATCGGATAGAACCTCGCGGGAACATGCTTTGTTGGAACGGGTGGTAAAATATGCCGAACAGTTCATTCCTTCCACCTTAAATATTGATTATGATAATGACGGCTATGTTGATAATGTGTGTTTTATGGTTTCGGGCGACCCCATACAAGGAGGAGGTATTTTGTGGCCCCACCGTTGGTATCTTTATACCAGAGATGTGAAAATACATGGAAAAAGAGTGTATGATTACAATCTCAACCTTGAAAATATTAACGGAAACAGTACTTGTGCGGGCGTTATTACACATGAAATGATGCATACATTAGGTGCACCTGATTTGTATAGATATGATTATGATTTACTTGTAAAGCCTGTGGGAGAATGGGATTTGATGGCATCAACCACTTATAGCAGACCGCAAGGGCTGGGTGCACACATGAAATGTCGCTACGGAAAGTGGATACCCGATCTGCCTGAAATTACAGCACCGGGTACCTATACGCTCTATCCTGTCAATGACAGTACGATGGTTTTTGACGCAAACAAATCCATCGGTTATCGGATTAACATACCCGGTTCTCCCGATGAATCCATCGTGTTGGAATACCGAAAAACCAATGCCAGCTTTTTTGAAGCCAGCTTGCCAGGAACAGGAATATTAATTTATCGAGTAAACAAACGCATGAAGGGAAATGCAGATGCCACTGGGGAATCCCCTGATTATGATGAAGTTTATATCTTTAGACCCGGTGGCACTAAGACGGTAAATGGGAATATTAACACCGCCCATTTCTCTGCAAATGTAGGTCGAACGGTATTTGATGCGGGAACAAACCCTTTCCCCTTTCTGTGCAATGGCGATACGATAAAAGAATTTTCCATCAGCAATGTTACCATCGCGGGCGATAGCATTCAGTTTACCTACAATCCTCGCTGGTTGGCGTTGGGTGTGAACAAGGAACAGGTTGATTTCGGCTACCAATCGGGCAATATGGATGCGATTACCATAACATCAAATACCCCGTGGACGATGAGCGGAGTGGATACTTCGTGGCTGAATGTGAGTGTTTTGCAGGGCGATAGCGGTACAACAACGGTGCAACTTTCAACCCGCAGTCAAAACAATCTCCGCGTGCCGAAAACCGGTACGCTGATAATTCAATACGGCGAAAAAGAAAAGCATGTTGCTGTTTCGCAGGGGATGCAACCCATTGTTTCTTGTCAAGATGTGAACAATGAGTGCCATGGCGATACCTTGTTGGAATACAATTTTCAACAACACGGAGTAACTGCCGTATCGGAATATTTTGCCGCAACCGATGAGGGGCAAGTGATTGATTCTGTGTCGTTTTATTTTGGAGATATTGCGTTGAACGACTTGATGGACAATGTGGTAAAATTGGAAATATACACCTCCAATGCCTCCAATCGTCCAGGTACAACCGTATTGACGCAGAACATCTTAGCACGGGATTTAACGCCCAATGCGTGGAATACCATTCCGTTGCAAAAGCCTGTTATTACGTCAAAAGGCTTAACCGTAGGTTATTCTTTTGATGCCACTCCCGCCAGCAAAATCGCCATTTTTAAAAATGCCCAAACACGAACAGGTACGTATTACGGGACAATGCTTGTGCGGCAAGGCTCATGGAAAAAGCCCTTTGAAGCGGATTTCCCCGATATAGCCAATTATTCTTTGGCGATGAAACTGTTTGTTTGTCCGCCGTCTCCCGCTACGGACACGCTTTTGGTGAGTGCCACTAATTTTCAAATGTCATACGATTCCAATGTGCAGATAAGTTTTGATATTACGTCCAATGCTTCTTGGGAGGTGGTGAATTTGCCCGATGGTTTTTCCATCAATCAAGCCCAAGGCAGCGGAAATAAGACCATTATAATCACCACAACGAGCAAACACAGGGAAGTAAAGAAAATTCATTATTTCTGGGTTCGCAGCGGCAGTATTCTACACGATATGACCATTGAAAGAGCCACTTATCCCTTGATTCTCAATAAAAAAGAAGTCGAGTTTAACTATCAAGGCACGGATAGTGCGGAGGTTTACATTACCGCCAGCGGCACCAGTTGGGAAGCACAAACGGATTGTACCTGGTTGCGGCTGTCCAGAACATCGGGTAATGCCGGCTTGCAAAAATTAGTTATCTATCCCACAGGGGAGAACAATAGCCCTGCCGCCTTTGAAGGTTGCGTAGATGTTGTTTCGCCTACGCTGAACGAGCAAATTTGTATTATTGTTCGGCAAAATTCCAGTGTCGGTGTACCGCAAATTCAACCCGCGTCTGCCTTTTCGTTGTATCCCAATCCGACTACATCGCAATTGTTTGTCCATAACGGAAATAAACCGATACAAACCATCGTGATTTATAACATCATCGGAAAAGAAATTTTGAAAATAACCAACATAAATAGTTCACAAACAGAACTAAACACGGCGAATTTGCCCGCTGGACTGTATGTAATTAAGGTGATTTCGGCGGAAGGAGTTCAGGTAAGGCGGTTTGTGAGAAATTAAGGTAACATACCCAAACTCGTAACTTGTAACTTTTTTATGTACGGTTTTTGCAACATAGCGGCGATTCCCATTCGGGCGGCGGCAAGCCATCGAGCGGAGATGGTTACGCAGTTGCTTTTCGGCGAAGCATATCGGATTACAGACTATAAATACACCGCAGGTTGGGCGGAAGTAGAGACGCAATACGATGATTATAAAGGGTTTATAGATATTAACCAGATTGTACTTATTTACCAATCTGCCTACGAACAATATGAAAAAGAGTTGTTTCAGGTTTCCCCGACTTCTCTGATGGTTTTTGATAAAAAACGTGGTTTTTCTTTTTCCATTTCAGCGGGTTCGACCTTGTTGTTGGATAAAGAAAATACCATGCGATTGGGGGCAGAACTATTTGATATTCAATTATTTTCAAAACAAGAAACGGTTGGTTTTTCCAATCAATTGAGCCAAATTGCCACTTCTTTTTTGAATACGCCCTATTTGTGGGGCGGTAGGTCGGGGTTTGGCATGGATTGTTCGGGGTTTAATCAAATCGTTTTTAAAATCATGGGAAAAAAACTACCCCGCGATGCCTCTCAACAGGCTGTTTTGGGCGAAGAAATACCCTCTGTTTCGCAAATTCAGTGTGGCGATTTAGCCTTTTTCCAAAACAAAGAAGGTCGCATCACGCATACGGGATTGATTTTAACTCCTCAAACCATTATCCACGCCAGCGGAAAAGTCCGCATTGATGCCTTGGATGAACAAGGCATATTTTGCAGGGAACGAAACGAGTATTCGCATGCGTTGCATTCGGTTAGGAGGATTATATTCCCCGTTCTTTCTTAATCTTATGATACGCCTCGTTAATCAGGCTAAAGCGTTTTTCCGCCTCGCTGTGGGCAGTTTCGCCTAAGTGTTGGACTTTATCGGGGTGGTTGGCGATGGCTAAACGGCGGTATGCGGCTTTGATGTCCGCATTGCTATCGGTGTTTTTCATACCTAAAACGGCGTAGGCTTCTGACAAAGAACCACTTCTGCGAGGAGTGGAAGAATATTGATTTTGAGAAGAAGAATACCGCCTGTTATACATGTAGTTATACGCATTTTTGAGGTAAATGAAATCGGTTTGGAGAATTTGCATCTCATCGGCAATTTGACCCAAAACGTCCAACTCCTTTGCGTGCATTTCGCCATCGGCAGCGGCTAACTGAAACAAAAACTGCATTATCTGCATTTTCTCCGTGTAATTGAGTTTTGTATGGAGAATAGACGCTGCCTCTTTGGAAGAAATTTTTTGGTACTGCAAATGCCGCATGATTTCTATTGCTTCCGCCGTTACCTCAGCACCAAAATTTTGCAGCATATAATCCCGAAAAGTATATAGTTCCGACTCCGAAATACCTTCATCTGCTTTCATAATAACATACGAAAGTTTGGTAATGGCAGCCAACACTTTATTTTTAATGGCTATCGAATAACCCGATTCTAATACCTCTGGAATCCAATTATGTGGAACAATACGCGTGATAACCAGAGCCAATAAAATTCCAAATATACACCCCGGAATAGATGCAATCAAAACACCCAAATACCCAAATAAACACACTAATTGTATCAACAATGTTCTTTTGCCTTTGAATTTTTTCTTCATCTTCATCTTAAATTCCAATATTAGTTTTTGCCAATGAATAGCGGTTAAACACACGCCGCGTAAGCGAAAAGGCAAGGGTCAGCACCGTAATTCGTCCGACATACATAATAAAAATGATTACATACTTTCCAAAATCGGACAGCAGCGGCACAACGCCAACCGACGAACCCACTGTGCCAAAGGCAGATGAGACTTCATAAAGAATGCTCTCCAACGGAAATTGTGCATCGGAAATGGACAAGCAAAAGGTTCCGAGAAAAATAATGAACAAGGAAAACAGCAACACCAAATAGGCTCTGTCCACCATTTCAAAGGGAATGGCTTTGTTGAAAGCAGTAACCTGTTTTTTGCCCAAAATGGTGGCGATGGCAGATTTGTACAAAATGTAAAAAGTGGTCAATTTGATGCCGCCGCCTGTGGAGCCGGGAGCCGTTCCGATTATCATTAACACAATGAAAATCAATCGTGTAGATATGTTTACATAAGAAAAATCTACCGTGTTGAATCCTGCCGTACGAGAGGTTACTGCCGAAAACAGGGCGATGAAAATACGGTCTGTCAATCGGCTGCCGGCACTTGCATTGTTGTACTCCAAAATAAAAAATGTTGCCGCTCCGATTAAAATGATAATCCCCGAAAGTTTCAAAACGATTTTTGTCGTAATTTGCAGATGTTGCCACCTTTTTTTTCTCCGAACAGGCATGGTAACAAGGTTGTGAATGGTGATGAAGCCAATGCTGCCCAAAAAGGTTAAAATCATGATAATCACTTGAATATAATAATTATGCTGCAACAAAGGCGACATCATTCCATCGCTCAGAAGGCAAAAACCCGCATTGTTGAATGCCGATATGGTGTGGAATGCCGAAAAGAAGGCATTATCGGCAAGTGTTGTGCCGAAAGTTTGGGTCGAGGCAAAATAGGCAAGCATCAAAAAAAAGCCAATTACTTCAATCACAAAGCTATAGGTGATGATTTCCCGTGTTAGATTGCGGGATCCTTGCAAGGTGGTATTGAGCATTTCTTTCACCACCGATTGATAACGCAGCTTCGCTCCGCTATAAAAATACGCCAAAAAAGAGGCAAAACAAATGATGTTAATCCCGCCCAATTGAATCAACAGCATGATAACAAATTGACCCTTAAAGGAAAACGCCGTGCCGACATCCACCACCGACAGTCCCGTTACGCAACTTGCACTTGTGGCGGTAAACAAGGCATCTAAAAACGAAATTTTGCTCACCGTCATTTCGGGCAAAAGTAGCAGGAACGTTCCCAGCGAAATCAACAACAGAAACGACCCCATGAGCAAACCGCCCGGACCAATTTTGATTTTCTCAAATACATCGCCGATATGCGATAACTCTATGAGCATCAGCACGAAGAAATACAATTGCACTGAAAGCATGGCGATATTGTTGAACGAACCCGCACCGCTTCCCGCAAAAAAACTTTGTTCTTCGTGAAATCCTAAAACATAAAATATTATAAACCAGATAATTATAAACAAAATGACGATCCCCTGAAACCAATTTTGCCGAATAAAACGGACGGAATGCACATTGAAAAAAGTCTGTAAAAAATATTTCAGCACATAGAACAGTAAACTGCCGTGAATGACGAGGTCGCAAAAAAGAAATGAGTTTTCCGTCTGCGGATAGCCGTAAAAATAGGTGATTACGCCCATCGTGCAAAGGGCAACAAGCACAGTCGCCGCCCGCAAAATGCGATTGACAATGCCAATGTAATCCCAAATGAGAAGTTTTATTTGCTCTCGAAATTTTTTATACTGAAAACGCATTATTAATTTAACTTCGTAACTTTCCTATTTATCATCAATTTTATAAAACTCCAAACGTCCTTCGCAACTAAAATAAGTCAAAATGTATAATTCATTTTTACCGTCATTGTCGCTATCAAATTCAAAGAAAATTAAATTTCCAATATCATTGAATGATAGTGTTTTACCATTTCGCACAATTTTAAAAGGATTTCTGCCGGTGTCCATACAACCTCGTTTCCGATACACTTCAATTTTTCCAAAACTTGATTTAAAATGTTCTTTTTTTCCACATAATATACTTCTTAACATGCTCATATCATAATTAATAGAAACCCATTTACTTTGATTTTTTGATTGCAAATCGTGTCAAATTGCAGATAAAACAACGTGCCATCAGGAGTAATTTTAAGGTTAATATTTTCTCCCATATCGATAGTTAAATAGTCATTTAGGCAAATATTAAAACGAGCCTTATGAAGAGTTCTCATAAGACTCTGCAATATGTACGGTTCGTCTAATAGTTGGTAAATGTTGAGGTCTGTATTATTTTCGATGGAGGGATTATTTAAAACAAGTTTGGGTTTTATTAGTTTTGGAAACAACGTATCGCCATCTATTGAAAAATAATATCGTTGTCCTGAAAGTTTGCCATCAACATATTCTACTTTCAATTTTACATTTCCGTTTTCGTAAAACTTAGTCCATAAACCATCTTTCTTCTGATTTTTAAAATAGCCCGTTTCCTCTATTATGCCATTTTCATAAAAATACCATACACTATCTCTATTTCCATTTTTATAATATTCTATTTTTTTTACTGTATCGTTTTTATAAAAATCTATCCACAAACCATCTTTCTTTCCATTTTTATAATAACCTGTCCACATTATTTTACTATTTTCATCAAGCCGTTTGTAAAGACCGTGTAAGGTATCGTTCAGATACGTTGCTTCAATTAGCCCACCAAACACATCAGGTTCTTTGTATCCTTTGTATGTTTTGTCGCTATAATTATGTTTCACTGTATCAATATGCAATTCCTGTTTTCTGCCTAATTCATCTTTATAATTTGTCTGTCCAAATGATAAAATGGGTATAGTAAAAATGAATATGAATATGTTTACTTTTAATAGGTTCATGGGCATTGGGATAAACTCGTAACTACTAATTATTTATCTCCACAAACTTCTCCACATCGCGGATTCGTCCGAAGAGAATTAAGGTGTCTTTTTCTTCTATAATCGTCTTGGTATCAGGTACTCCCACCACGTGTTGAGCGATGGTATCCTGTCCTTTCCGCTGTTCTACGTATTCCCGCCGAATGGTGATTAAACTCAATTTGTACTTATCCCGCAGGTCAATTTTTCCCAGCGGAAAACCGCAAACCGATTGAGGAGCAAGTATTTCCGTTACACAATAGTCATCAGGCAAATCCAAACAGGAAATCATATTCGGATTCAGCAACCGCCGTGCAACCGCCGTACCGACCTCATCCTCAGGAGAAATAATCTCCGTGATGCCCATTTTTTCCAAAATCATCCGCTGACTGTGTCCCATCGCACGGCAGATAATCCGTTTCACGTTTAAATCCATCAACGTGGCAACGCACAGCAGCCGATGGACAAAATTTTCCCCAATGGCGACAATCACCACATCAAAACTGCGAATATCCTGCGACAACAAGGCTTTTTTGTCCGTCGCATCAAGCGTAACGGCATAGGAAACCTCGTCGCTAATTTGTTCTATTCGCTCATAATTCGTATCAATTGCCATCACGTCCGCCCCCTTGCGGGAGAGGCTCAAGGCAATTGCCCTACCAAAATATCCAATGCCGATAACGGCAAATTTTTCCGCATTCATTGTTTTTAATTAGAATTTGCAAAGGTACTAAAAAGTTTGGTATAAATTGA
>Ga0082212_10012596_pt1 | contig 10642 bp, 9 predicted proteins | sample TergutNt197P3_FD_71548 | JGI IMG/M metagenome (GOLD analysis project Ga0082212, IMG submission 71548) | Neocapritermes taracua P3 segment gut microbial communities from Petit-Saut dam, French Guiana - Nt197 P3 | ecosystem: Host-associated > Arthropoda: Insects > Digestive system > Gut ...
AGGGCAGGAGTTCGACGAGGCGATTTTTCCCGAACTATGGGAAGACACTTATGGACAGCCATGGCTTGTAAATGCTTTAGGCCAGGAAATAATATGGGAACTCCGCGCCAACCGTGACCGCAGCCGGAAGATAACGCTTTTAGACTACAAAGAGGCGCGTGAGGAACTGATCCAGTCACGCGCCACGCACCTCGACCAACTGGTCGATAAGCTGCAGGAACCGAGGGTATACAGTGTCATCAGCGAGTTGCTTGCATCGGAAGAAAGCGAAGTCCATGCCCCGCCATCTGATATAGAGTACGTAGCTGACCTAGGCTTGATCCAGACGCGGCCGTCAGTACGGATCAGCAACAGGATATATCAGGAAGTGATCCCCCGCGAACTGACATGGTCCACGCAGGTAATGATAGGGACCCAGGAGCAGGAATGGTATGTTACTTCCGAACACAGGCTTGACATGCCAAAGCTTCTGGCCGCTTTCCAACAGTTCTTCCGCGAGCATTCTGAAAGTTGGATGGAAGTGTTCAGCTATAAGGAAGCCGGACCGCAGCTTTTGCTTCAAGCATTTTTACAGCGCATAGTCAACGGCGGCGGACAAATAAACCGGGAGTACGGCCTGGGGCGTAAACGGACTGATTTGTTCATTGAATGGCCGCTGGATGAGCAGCAGGGTATGCGTGGCCCGCTCCAGCGTATTGTGATCGAGGTCAAGCTGCTTAGGGGTGATTTGGAAACCATTATTGACAAAGGCCTTGAGCAGACTGCCGATTATGTCCGGCGTGTTGGCGCTGATGAGGCGCACCTGATCATTTTCGACCGCGACCCCGAAAAAGCGTGGGACGGGAAAATCTGGCGCCGCGATGAAACTATCAGCGATCTCGGTATTATGGTATGGGGCGCCTGACTTGTCCAACCGTAGATTCATCTATGCAGCATGAGTTCTTCCCAGCAGACGTCCTTTGCGGTGTCTGTCATCAGAATAAGAGACCTGTAGCCGTCCAGCGAAATCTTGATCTGATAGATCTTGTTTTCAGGAAGGTTGCGCAGACGAAAATCGCCGAATCCGTTTGTATGCGCTTCGGCGACGATTTGTGCATCCTCGAGTAGTTGCACACTGGCCCCTTCCGCCACCATCGACTGACTGATATAGAATGATAAAGTTTATGTCATTGAGTTCAAGTACAAAAACTGCGGGAAGGACGCGCCGCCGGAGGAAAAACGCAGGATGTTCGACAAAGCGCTTGACGAGGGAATGGAGCAGATAAAAAGCAGAGGGTATGCGAAAAAGCATGCCGGCAGCGGAAAAGCTGTATATCAGGCAGCATTCGCGTTTCTCGGCAGGGATGATATCGAGATGAGAATGGAAAAACATTGACACAATAGTCAGACGGCCTATAAATATTACGGCCGTCCGGTACGCGGGGCGTATGTATGGTTTTTTTGACTTTTCAGGTTCCGCCTCACAGACGGAATTCTCCCGGCAAAAAACCATCTCATACGCCCCTTAGCTGGTTATATGTTTTTGCAGTTTCCTTATATGATGTAGCACGCGCGAATTTGGTCATTCCCTTTAGTGTCAACGAAGACGTTGTATGCGCCAACTGTATAGATGCCCTCTGCGTTATTTTTAATACTGAACGTCTCCGTGTAAACAACAGTTCTTCCGTCAACTAACTTCTCATAAATAGTAATAGTCAGGTTGTTTGTGTTACCATTGAGTTTTTCAACAGAAGCAACCGGTTCCACCGAATCGACCGAAGCCAGGATTCCGTCAAGCCATGCAAAAAACTGATTATTTGACTGGCTTCCGCTGTGAGCTACGCCCCAACGGCACTCGTAGGCAACATCCTTAATCATCGGGTTTTGAAGTAAGGCGTAGTACATCAATGCCTGAACTGATTCTGCAACATCCTGGTCTCTGCCACCGTGGTAGTAGAACCAGTAAGGCGCCGGCTCGACAAACGTACTGCCATAAACTCCTGCGTCAGCCAGATACGGGATGCTCTCCGGGTCGACCAGATATGGGATAGGAGAGTTTGTCTTCATAGAGAGGGCTAACTTCGCCCCCGCTTCAGTCCTGAGATATGTCTGCCAGTCGGGGTATATACCATCGAACCCTTCTTCCGGGTCTATTATCCAAGGCTGACCCATACCGATTTTACCTCCAATGCCACCACGCGTGTTCCAGTACCATTCATCGCCGGGACTCTGAACAACGCGTGGGTCGGCGCTGAACAGGGAATGGTGCTCAGGCCAGACATAAACAGCGTGACGCTGACTGGTAATCAATGCGCCGCCCTGATAGAGAAGATACGTGTCAAGGTCGGTAATAGTCGCTACGTCAGTTTCTGCCGGAAGACCAGGAGTTGGTATTTCACCATTTATCCGGAGCCATGCGCTGTAAGTATTTAGATTTGCAACGCTGACAGTGTAATTCTCAGGGGGCGTCACTAGGCCTGTCGTCGCGCCGGTCATACCGGGGTTTGCTGCTATCCAACTCTGGATCGCCTTATTGATGTCCCTTTCAATAAGGCGCTGCATAGCATCCTTAAAGCTTCCGCCTGTAAACCCTGCTGCTGCATTCCCGGCCAGATACACCTCGTCATAAATATCTTCAGGATGTTCATACGTAGCGATAAGCCTGTTACCAAATTCATCTTTCAACGGTTCTCCACCAACCGTTAGTCCATTAAGGTATCTGACAAAGTCGTTGGCATACCATGCAGAAGCCTGTAGAGTATCATTTACTGCATACGGCGCCATGCTGCCGTTGTTCCCGGCAGACGAAGCGCGAAGTGTTCTGACTGGATTGTGTGACCACTCATAATCCTGACCACCCATTGCAATGTCAATTATCGGGTTTTGACCATATGTACCACCGAACCTGTCGCTGACGCTGGAGTGATAAGTTACACCATCAAAGTCAATGCCAACCGCTCCGAGTGCAAATAGCGACTCAAAGTAGTCGGGGCTGTTACCGGAAGCAGCAGCGACAGCCACCATTCCGCCTCCGCCGCTGTGCCCGGAGATAAATACAAGGTCTGGATTGAACTTGCCTTCGAGCAGCATACCAGATTCTGCATTATACTTCAGAAAACGGAGTCCAGCCTTAACATCAGTGACTTGTGCCGGTGAATGGTGGACATATTGACCTGGGTTATACGGGTCAGCAATGCTGTTTCGCCCGCGATGTCCGCAATGCACAATAATCATGCCACGCTCGAGTGCAAGAGCAATGTCGCTGGGATTATTTCCGCTGGTGTTATAATTGAAATTATTGGAAATGGTAGTTGAAGAAAAAGCGGTGCCACCCCAACCGCCGTTGCTTACCATAAAGTAGACGGCGGAGTTCTCCGTGGCATTGGAGGGAACGAATATGCTCAGCCTCTGGTTGATGTTGTTAGGATTTTCAGCGTACCATCTTGAGTAACGTTGAACAGTCAGCGGTGCACCGTTGAGACTGCCTGTGAGCGTGGCGTCGCCTGTTCCCGTAACCGGAGCGGCGCCCGCTATGGATCTTGTTATGCTTGCGTCACTGCGAAGATCCCAGAACGAATAATCTTCGGCGGCAGAGGCAGCAAAAACATTGACAGATAAAGTCATTGCAAGGGCTAGCACAAAGAATAGTAGTTTTTTACTGGTCGTAATCCTTTTCATTTTAATGCGCATCCTTTCAAAATAATAATATGGCCACTACGTTAGAGAGTTCCTCAATAAATCGTAGATCCAGCCAATTACAATATAGCGTGCCTGCGACGGTTTGTAAAATGAGTATTTAAGGTGGCTTCATGCGTACAGAGCATGATAATGCAGCAATCCAAAACTATTTAATATAAAGTCAAGCCATGCGCTGAACGCATGGCTTGACTTTATATTAGCATTTTACAAATATCACTTCTAAATATAGAATAACAACAATAATCAGGTCCATTTGTTACCATGTTTGTACAGAATCACTAAAAGCGTTTTTGTAGTACAGGGGTCCGCCAATCAGCTGCATATTTGACTGAGCCTCTTTGAGACTGTATACTCGCAGGAATATTACTCATTGGAGGTGCCGAGCATGATGACAATAAGCCATGATTATTACAGGGTGTTTTTTCGTGTCGCGGAATACGGTAACATAACCATTGCAGCACGGGAAATGTTTCTCGCACAATCTACAGTCAGCAGGACTATTCAGAATCTCGAAAACGAACTTGGGTGCGTACTCTTTGAGCGCACAACTCATGGAGTAAGCCTTACGGATGAGGGGGCTATACTATATCACCACCTCAAATCGGCTTATGAACATATAACGGTGGCTGAAGAGCGTCTTGATAGTATTCGCAGTCTTAATGAGGGTGTACTACGAATCGGAGCTTCAGAACTAACGCTTGAATACTACCTTATTCCATATTTGGAACGCCTGAAAAGAGAGTATCCCAAGATATGCATCCGGGTATCGTACTCAAATCCTGCAATTGCAGTAAGTCATTTGAATTCCAGACTATTGGATGTAGCGGTTCTTGCCGGTCCGTTTTTGGACAATGAATCAGTAAAACGTGTACCATTAAGTGGCGGAATAATAGATTATGTGCTCTTAGCCGGAAATGGCTTTTCTGAGTTGCAGTCAACAACTGTCAATGTTCACGACTTAAGAGATTATCCTTTTGTCAGCATGGAAAAAGGTATGGGCGTAAGAACATATGCTGACAGGTTAGCTGAACAAAACGGTTTTAAGTTGCGGCCGGAGAGTGAGGTTGGCTCTATGCCTCTTCTTATTTCCCTTGTTCAAATCAATATGGGGCTGGCGTTTATCCCGGAACCGCACTCGAGAATACCAATTTCTGACGGCTTAGTGTTTAGCGTCAATCTCTGTCAGAAGCTGCCGCAGGCAAGCATTGAGGTACTGACATGTAAAGATACGCCAAGAAACAGAGTACTGGACAGATTTATTGATATGCTGGAAATGGAGAGCGGGAACTAATCATAAATTTCTTTGTGGAGGTATTGATGGATACGCCAAAAGACAATTTTCTCAGAACACTGCGCGGCGAAACGCCAAAGTGGTTTGGTGATCCCTGGAATTGCTTCAATACCACCGCTGACGGTAAGCCTTTTATCGTCGATCCAGTCTCGCTTTTTGTCGGCAAACCACTAAAAGGAGTATCCGGGTTTGTGGATAAATGGGGTGTTACATGGGACTTTCCGCAGGATCAGCCAGGTCCGACGCCGAATATTACTGAGTCGAACAAAGCGCTGAAGGATATAACCCGCTGGCGCGAAGATATTAAGTTTCCGACACTAGCGGACATTGCCTGGAATGAATACTCAGACATCCTGGAAAGTCTTGACAGGGAAACAAAGCTTGTGATGTTCTGCAATCCTTTAGGTATGTTCGAGTTCAGCCATGCCTTGATGGGGTTTGAGGACACGCTTATGAATTTCTTGCTTGAGCCTGAAAGTATGGCTGATCTTTTATGTGCGTACGCGGATTGGAAAATAGAAGCTGTGAGGATGATCATCGACTTCACAAAACCGGATTTTATAATTAATTTCGATGACTGGGGCAGCAAACATAAGTTATTCCTTTCGCCTGGTGTTTGGAGGGCGGTAATAAAGCCGACATATGAGAAATTCTATGGTTACATTAAATCACGAGGCGTTATGATTATGCATCACTGTGATTGTTATGCGCAGGATTTTGCTCCCGATATGGTTGACTTGGGTATCGATGTATGGCAGGGACCCACACCTGAAAACAATATCAGTGAAGTAATAGAGATGACAAACGGCAAATTGTTTTTACTGGGTGGCATTGATATGTCCGTTATTGATTTTTACGATGCGCCTGAAAAACTGATACGCGAGCATATAAGAAAAGTCTATGACAATTACGCTTCGCTTGGCAGCTTTATGCCCGGTTACACAAGTACAAGACCTGTCTATGACCGCGTTTTTCAGATCGCAAGCGATGAAATGGGCAGATACGGCGCCGAATTCATGAAAAAGCGCGCATAGTTTAAATGTTGTAAATGCCGATATTCTGATGGCATCCAGACCGCGCAAGAACGTAGTTTAAGTGAACAAGGAGGATCAGGATGAGTTATCCGAAGTTTTGGAAGAAAACGAATGATTTTCTGGCATTTTTCTCCGGTAGCCTGGTAATGATTATCGCAGTTATAACCGCTTATGAAGCTATCGCCAGACGTATTTTCGCAAGCCCGACGTCGTGGACGCTGAATGCCTCCACCTATATTCTGATCTGGACGTTTTTTCTGGCAAGCGCTTACGCTTTTCAGGAGTTTGGACATGTTTCCGTCGATATGCTTCGTGACGTTGTAGACAGGCACGACGCATCTAAAAATCGTATGATCAGAAGAGTGATATCGACCTTTGGCTATATTTTGACGATGGGCTATGTATCTGTTTTATTGCTCGGAGGTTACAGAATGACTGCAAGAGCATTGCGGTTTAGTGTTCTTACTTCTACGACCACGCCTATACCTATATGGCTTCTTTACGTTTCGATAATAATCGGAGCTGCGTTGATGCTTGTTACGCTCTTATTTATTGTCCTGGATTTACTTAGGAAAGGCGACAAGTATTTGTAAGCGGCTCGAGAATCTTCACGGGAACGGGGATTTACAAAAATGATAGTACCTCTGATAACGATTTTGGCTATTCTTCTTATTTGCTTATTTCTTGGCTTGCCTGTAATGGCTGCGATGGGTATTACAAGCGTTCTGTCAATGCTGATTTTTATGGGGACCTCACTAATAGGTCAATTATCCATGATTGCGTATACACAAGCAACCAGCATGAACTTTCTGGTTGCGCCTCTCTTTATCCTTATGTCTGAATTTCTGGCAAGAGGAGGAATAGCCGGGGATATATTCGCGTCCTTAAATCGAGGACTCAAGAGAGTTAAGGGTGGCCTGGCGATGAGTTCTGTTTTGGCCTCAACGATTTTTGCAGCGCTGTGCGGGTCGTCCCCGGCTACTGCTGCTTCAATCGGAAGGATTTCAGTTGCTGAGATGGTTTCAAGAGGGTATCAAAAAGGTTTTGCTGTCGGACCGGTAGCAGGCGGCGGTACGCTTGGTATTTTGATTCCTCCCAGTATAACACTGGTTTTCTATGGGATACTGACAGAAACATCGATCTCAAAGCTGCTGATTGCGGGGTTGTTGCCCGGGCTGCTGTTATCCGCGTTAATGATTGTTTCCATCTTAGTTCGGGTGCGTTTGAACCCCGCTCTTGTTGGTGAACTTCCTCCTGAAAAACTGGATAGCGGTGACTATAATAAAGACGCCTATGCTGTCGATCTGAAAGAATACCGACAGCTGGCAGCAAGGGAAGAAGCGGCTGAGAAAACTTCTGGAAAAGGCCGTTTTAGTGGCTTGCGTAAACTTCTTCCCTCGCTGATACTGATTTTTGTCGTTATCGGCTCATTGTATTCAGGCATTGCAACACCTACTGAATCAGCAGCATTTGGCGCAGTTGGGGCATTTTTGATAGTTCTGTTCTCAAAGCGCATGAACAAAACGATCTATGTGGAAAGTATGAAAGCAACGGCAAGAATGAGCGCTATGATAATGGGTTTAATTATCGCAGGATTCGGACTCAGTTTTGTTGTCAGCTTTACCGGTGTAGCCTCCGGGATAGCTGACGTGGTGGTCAGTTCCGGTGCTAATCGGTGGATTGTAATTATCATGGTATATGTGATCCTGTTTATTCTTGGTATGTTTATGGATCCCGCAAGCATGACAATACTGACAATACCTTTTGTATTCCCAGCATTGATGGCTCTCGGATTCGATCCCATCTGGTTTGGAGTTACATCAACAGTATGCGTGGCTATTGGAATGGTTACGCCTCCTGTCGGGTTGAACCTCTTTGTATTGAAATCGAGTACTGAAGTTGAAATGAAGCACATCATCACAGGCGCTATCCCGTATGTAGCTGTTCTGATGATCGGACTCATAATACTCAGTATTTTTCCGGGCATTTCGCTATTATTGCCCTCTATGATGTAAAAAAAAGAGATCAGTCCGCATTTCTGTTAGTTTCAAGAAAAGAACATTAATAGTTAAGCAAAAATGAAAGGATGAACAAAATGAAGAAATCGAGAGCCATAACAGTGTTTCTGGTGGTTTGCCTGTGTGCGGTCATGCTGGCAGCCTGCGGAAACAACAACACTCCTGCTTCGCCTTCAACCTCGCCTTCCTCCTCCGCACCCGCACCCGCTGTGTCCGGAAATAATAGCGGTACGCAAACACAACCCTCACAGAATCAGGCGCCCGACATACAGCCTATAACGCTTCGCATGGCGCACGGATTGGCGCCCGGGAGTATAACTGCTATGCAGTATGACTCATTTTGCGTTGCTCTGGAGGATGTCAGCGGAGGGTTAATGAAAGTAGAGCAATTCCCCGGCGGTACCTTGCTTACTGATGCAGAAAGCCTTGAAGGACTGATGGATGGGGTAGCGGACTTTATCCATAGCATGTTCAATAATGCGGCAGGGATAATTCCTGATCTTGCTCCACTTTGTGTTCCGGGTTATTATTCAGGTAACGACTATATGTCATTCGCAGTGGGCGTTTCAGACGTTTTGGAAGACATTTTTGCCGATTATAATATCAAGTTTCTGGGCACAAATTATCAGGGAACAGGGGTTTTTGTCAGTACCTTTGCACAGATAAAGGCTCCCGGAGACTTGAATGGAAAGTCATTCCGCACCTCCGGTACCTGGTTGGGCCGGGCTATGGAAAACTGGGGCGCCGCAGCCGTTACAATACCTCTTCCAGAACTCACTACCGCACTGGAGCGCAATACAATCGACGGGACATATACAGGTTGGGTCATAGCAGGTCCTTATGCTTTATATGAGGTCGCTGATTATGTGACATACACCAGTATTCTGGAGTCCTATGCGGGCCTGCTCATGAATTTAGACACATGGAATAAGCTAAACGACCAGCAAAAAGCTTGGGTCAATGAGGCCAGGGATATTTTTCTAAAGGAATCCTATCGGCTGGGGCAGGAAGCATTTGATGTTTATTATAATGCCATGGAGGATTACGGCACTAACCTCTACACCTTGACCGCAGCAGAGGAAAACGCTTTTACAAGCCTCTCAAGAGCCCTTTATGACGAAATCGCAGGGAATGCTAGTGTAAAAGGCAAGGAACTCATTTCTGTTTTAAATGAACTGAGTAAATGACAATGGAATAGATGCGCTTTTTTGTACCACGAATTATCTCATAAAAATCAAGAATAGTATCTTGACGAGTAGTTTTTATAAGTCCAGTATGGAACGATTCATAATCCAATGATATCAGAAACATTGGCAGCGGACGGCGTTATAGCTGATTAGTTGTTGTGTCCTTCATGTAATAAAAAACACGGTTAAAAATAAGAGAAGACACCATACTTGAAAGATTTCCTCTTTATTGTCCAAAGTGTAGGCAAGAAACAATCACTAAAGTACAACAACTAAACATATCAATCGCGAACGAGCCGGACGCGTAGACGCAGAGCCGATAACCAGTGGGCAAACCCATAGTTATCGGCTCTGCTGCTTTTCACAGAAAACCTGTTGTGTGGCCGCAATTATCCGTCAGATTGACCTTCTAGCGCAGCCTGTGTTGTTGCTCGGATAACTTTCAGTGATCTTTCATCGCAACTGTATAGCATGCGGGTAATTTCATCTACCTGATAATTATCTGCTAATTTCTCTGGGTAAAAAACTAAGTCGGCTGAAATATTGAGCTCACGAATCAGCTTATAGAGGACTTCATAGCTGGGATTGCTGCCCTCATTCTCAATGCCCATGATATGGCGCAGGCCCACCCCAGCGATTTCAGCCAACCTCTCCTGCGTTAATCCTTTTACTTGACGCGCTGCTTTAATAATGGAACCCAAGTCGGTTTTATTATTACGCACTATAATTTCACCTCAATATTAGTTTACAGTGCATAGTATTATCTTTGAACGTCCTGACAATGCATAGCAATATGCAATACTGCTGCGTATGAATGGAGGTGCGTAATGCTCAAAAGAACATTGACGCCGCCGTATAGGATACGGCATAAGTATGATGCGCAACCTGTTTTTTCTGATTTTAAACGAACAAACAACTCGGTTATAGTCAAGGCAGACGCAGCCCTCCAATACGCATTATCACATCGTAACAATATGAATAATTACATCGTGAACGCCTGTGTAGATGAGTACGCGGGCGGTTTTGTATCTTGTAGCAATGTCCCCCTCAAAGAAATAGGGGGCGAACAAAAATGAGTAATACGAATTTTGATAATGATTATTTATCTATAAAGGAATTTGCCGAGCTTGTAGGACTGAGCGTGGAAACATTGCGCCATTACGATAAAAAAGGTATATTCCAACCGGCTAAAATCGGCGTGGATATGGAAAACAATTACCGTTACTATGCTCCAACGCAAATCACTACGATAAAAATGATCCGCGTCCTGACTGATATCGAGGTGCCTCTCGATACAATAAAGGAGTTAGCCCAAGAACGGACGCCGGAAAAGCTGATGAAGCTGTTTAGCAAGCATAAGGCCAAAGCGGAGGACGGGCTGCGCTTTCTGCAAGAGGTGCATTCAATTATCGGCACGTTCTTGGAATTGCTGAC
>Ga0082212_10012597_pt1 | contig 10642 bp, 6 predicted proteins | sample TergutNt197P3_FD_71548 | JGI IMG/M metagenome (GOLD analysis project Ga0082212, IMG submission 71548) | Neocapritermes taracua P3 segment gut microbial communities from Petit-Saut dam, French Guiana - Nt197 P3 | ecosystem: Host-associated > Arthropoda: Insects > Digestive system > Gut ...
TTCTTTGCTCGTCTGGGCTGCCGCCTGTTGCCGCATCATTTCTTGAGCAGCGATTGCCTGATAAAATGACATATAATCCGGCATTTCTTGGGGAGAACCCTGTTGCGCCATCATTCCATACGGATCGGCAGCGTTTACGTATTGCGGGTTTATGTACTGCGGATAGGCATTGGCGTAGGGATTTTCGTAAGGATTCATACCATTCATCATAAACCCTTGCTGAAATTGTTGCTGAGGATACTGCGCAAACTGCGGAAAGTAATTCACATCTGCTCCTGCCCCATACATATTTTGCATTGCCATATTCTGCATTGCAGCATAAGGGGTAACGTATCCGCCATAAACGTTGGGATCGTAGGGCATGACATTTTCCGGTGCAGACGGTGCAGCCATTCCCCAATCGAAAGCGGCGTGGGGTGTCGCCATTGGTTGCGTTACCATTGTTGGCTGCGTTACCACAGGAAAGGGGTCCTCGTCGAACGTTGATACTTGCCGAATCTCTCCGGTTTTTTGAGGAACCGGCATGGCTCGGTCAACAAAGGCGGGACTCTTTTGGGCAAAAGTTCCCTGTACTTTCGTGTCGGACTTGATTTCGCTAAAATCTTGTTCGGCAGGATTGACAAGCCCAAGGTCGCTGGCAAAAGCAGCAGGCACCAGCAAGCAGAGCGCAAAAAGGGCATACCAAGAGCGGCGTATCCTTTCTGGAATAAGCGTGGTCGGCGAATAATCCTTGTTTGCGGGACGGTTCATACAGAGACCGATTGACGAAAAGTCGCCGAATTATGCAGATTTCCGGCAATGCCGTCAAGAGCAAATTCACACGGGGTGCCCAGAAAATGCTCTCACATCAACGTAATTCCGTGTTTTGCACATTGGTCAATCATCTCCTCTGACCAGATGCTTGCCTGCACTTCGCCGACGTGGGCTTTGCGTAGCACGAACATGCAAAGCCGGGACTGTCCGATGCCGCCGCCAATGGAAAGGGGCAACTTTTCGTCAAGTAATGTCCGATGAAAAGCCAAATCCTTTCGGTCTTCACAATTTCTGATTGTCAGTTGCCGAAGCAGTGTCGATTTGTCCACGCGGATGCCCATCGAGGACAACTCAAGATTCGATTCCAATACCGGATTCCAAACGATCAGATCGCCGTTGAGTCCTTTGAAGCCGTTTTCCGTCGGCGTTGACCAATCGTCGTAGTCCGGGGCGCGGCTATCGTGAAGGGTGCCGTTGGAGAGTTCGCCGCCGATTCCAATGATAAAAACGGCTTTATGTTGCTTTGCCGTCTCGAATTCCCGACGTTCCGGCGATAAATTCGGATAGGTTTGTAAAAGTTCCTCCGATTGGATAAATGTAATCTCCTCCGGCAAGCAGGGAGTGAGGGACGGATAGACGTTGCACACTTCCCTTTCGAGTTCCTTCATTGCCGAAAAGATTTTTTGGACAATCATTTTCAAAAAACCGAGGTTTCGATCCTTTGCCGTGATGGTTCGCTCCCAGTCCCACTGGTCAACGTACAAGGAATGGATGTTGTCGAGTTCCTCTTCGGCTCGGATCGCATTCATGTCGGTGTAGAGACCGAATCCTTCGGGAATGTGGTACTGTCCGAGTTTGAGCCGCTTCCATTTTGCGAGCGAGTGCACCACTTCGGCAATCTGTCCTCCCATCGACTTGATCGGAAAGGAGACGGGACGTTCCGCACCGCTGAGGTTATCGTTGAGTCCTGTGCCGGCAAGAACGAAGAGCGGTGCCGTCGCTCGCCGAAGATTTAACGCCTCGGCAAGTTTGTGCTGAAAAGTGTCCTTTACGAGTTGGATGGCATCCTGTGTCGTGTCCTGTGTCAGCGTCGATTGATAATTTTGGGGAAGTATGAGAGGCATAGGATGAAAATTATTGTTTGACCGGTTTTACAACGCCGTTGACTTTCAACTTGATTGTTTCGACGCTTTCGAGTCCTTCGTTGTCCACGACTTTGACCGCTATCGTATGAATACCCGCCTTGAATGTCCATGTTTGCCTGCCCGACTTGTTGAGAATCTCTTCCGGCTTGAACCCCTTCTCTTCGTCGAAGGAAAAATCCCAAGCGTAAAATTTTATTCCCGCCTCGCTCTTGCCGGTTGCAGTAAATTCGATCTTGCTGCCCCCCTTTGCGTCCTTTTCCAATTCCTTGATCTTGATTGTTACTGCCGGTTTTGATGCCAGCGGAACACTGTCGGCAACCTCAACGAGTTTGACAACGGTCTTGTCTTTCAGTTTCAGTCGGGCGGCTTCCTCGATTGCCCCTTTGCTAAAACTAAAGGCAATGATAAAGCCGACTGGTTTCTTGGCTTTGATGTTTTCGGCGTACAGTTTTTTATCCGCTCGTTTGATTGCCGAAAGAAAATTGTCAATCACGTTTCGACCGACATTTTCGCTTCGCTTGACTTGGATCGGCGTGTTGTCCGACATTCTGCCGTCCAACCCGAAGTCGCTGCGCTGCTGTATATTGCTCGCACCGCCGAACTTTTGGATAATCCAACTTTCAAATTCAAACGCATCTTTGTAGCGGAGCGTGTCGTAATCGTATTTATGCAGTTGCAACGTGTATGTGGGAGAGAACAACAGCGATTGTTTCTGCAATCGGAAGTCGGTCACTTTGACCGCGACCGGCGATTGGTCGATGCCGATCCAGTGCCGATTGAGTTTTTCTGCCGCTGCCATCGTCGTGCCGCCGCCCATGAAGGGATCGAGAATAACGTCGCCTTCGTCGCTTGCACACAAGATAATACGCTCCAAAAGGGCTTCGGGCTTTTGCGTGGGGTAGCCGATTCGCTCCTTTCCTTGTGCGATAGTGATATCGTCCCAAATGTTGGTGAGTTCCTTACCTTCATATTCATCAAAAAAGTATTTACGATAAGGCTTTCCTGTTTCCGACCAATAGATTCTATTTTCGTTGTCGAATACTTCCAATTTTTCTCTGGTCATCATCCAACCATACTTGGGTGTATAACCATTGTACTCATAGATAAGATTTTCGCGTGCCATAGCCTCGATCAATTCGATGTGATCTACTCGGAAACGCCGTCCGTCTGCATCAACTTTGCCATAACGTTTGATCAATTTGTGTTCTTCTTCGGCATTTCTTATTTTCTCCAAATTAAAATAGTATTTGCCTGACTTCGTGTAAAAAAAGATTTTATCGTCATAGTTCCCGAAACTTCTTCGGCTGAATTGCGAACCCTTCTTTGCGGTTTGACGTTTCCAGATAATTTCGCTTCGAAAATTATTTGCCCCGAAAATTTTATCCAAAATCTCCACCCGGATATAGGCATCGGCATGCCAATCGCAGTGGAGGAAAATGCTCCCAGTCTTTTTGAGCAGCCGATACATCAGTTCGACTCGTTCCTTCAACCAAGCGATATAATGTTCGATACCTCCCGCCCAGCGATCCTTGAAACTGCGGATTTCCCCTTCGTCGCCCCAAATTACTTCGTAATTGCGATTGCTGAAAAACGGCGGGTCGAGGTAAATCAAATCGACCGACTCGCTTTCAAGCCTCTGCATGATTTCCAGATTATCGCCGAGAATCAGTTGGTTGACCGGCTGTGGTGCGTCGTCTGGCGGAACTGTTGTTTTTGCAGTTACTCTTTTCATGGTTAATCTTCCTGAACTTCGGGAGTCTGGTTATTATACCCCGAAATTGGACGTTTGGGTCTTGCAGGTGTTATCATTACCTTAATCCGCTATGAACATGTTACATCTCCTTTTGCTTGGTACGCAACACAAATCGGGTGAGTTGGAAACCTTTACACAGTTCGATGACATCGAGAACCTGTCCGCTTGCGCACTGTGCATCGGCACGAATGATGACGGTTACTTTTTCCAAAGGGATATTCATGAAAGTGAGGACCAGCAGGTGATGCTCGACCGGCTTTTTCAGTTCGGCAAGCGTGTGTTCGTTGCCATTATAAATTATCTTTCCATCGGCAAGAACATGCAGAGTCATCGGTTCGGTCGGCGGTGCGTCCGGCGGTTGAGCCAACTCACTGACCGGCAACTTGATACGCTCATTCTGATCCGTAGCCGCAAAATTGAGGACGAGCGTAAAAAAAACGATGAGAAGGAACACAATATCAATCATTGATGTCATGTCCAACTCAGCACTTTTTAGGCGGGAACGAATAGACATTATGCTTGAACGGCAAAAGTAAGGCATCATTGTACCCTATCCGTAGTGGTTTTCCAAGATGAATCTTCTCATTCCAAAACGATCACATTATGAATGGAACCGGCAGATTTCGGGTCGTGCCAGTGCCAAACAATGTTGCCTGCCGTATCGTATTCGAGAATCTGAACCCCCTTTTCGCTATCGTTCGCACCATGACCTGTCCAGTTGGCAATCAGTACATTGCCGTTTTTCAAAACTTCGGCACTCGCAAAAAAGTAGATGCCGATACCCTCTGCCCCCGGCTTGCCGCCGACTTTCCGAATGATCTTGCCGGTTTTATCCAGTTCAACGAAAAACCCGGCGTACCCCGTCGTTGCCAAAAAATTGCCGTTCGATAATTCCTTGACCATGAAAACATGCTTGGCATCTGGTATTTCTATATCCATGACCACTTCACCGTCAAGCGTGCTCTCAATGATCCGATTTTCATTGCACCCGAACAAAACAGTACCGCGCGGAGTCATCCGGGCACAACGTACCGACCGCATGTTTGGAAATGTGGCGGTCGAAAGTTCTTTTCCTTCCGAATCGAGCATCGTGATTCGAATCGGGACTTGGTCGGAAGCGAGAAGAGTACGACCGTCTGCCAATCGGTATGCCGTTACAGAACCTGCCTTATACTTTGGATCGATAACTTCCCGGAGCATCTTTTGCGAGGCAAAATCGTATTCTTGAAATCCACCGGCGGCAAGACCGATAATAATTTTCCCTTCGACGAATTGCATGTCCCTGTTGCCCGAAGGAATCTTGATAGACCAGTTTTTTGAAGGATCAAACTGGTCAACATAAAGAATCTGGAATCGTGATTCGTCCAGTGCAAGAAACCGGTGCTTAATTTCCTGCGCAGAAAGACCGCCCGTGAGTATTGCGCAAAGAAAAAATGCCAACAGAATTTTTTCCATAGACTTATTCTATCACATTTCTTGCTAACGTGTCCCGAATTGGTCTGAAAATCGTTGCCTCCCAGCAGGTTGCGTTATCTTGTATCGTCAGTTTTATGCTATAATTCTCGCAATGAAACTTTACGCCTATTCCACGCCTGACGCTCCCAAACTTGCCGGTTTCCTGAAAATTGGTGAAACAACGCAAAGTGTCAACTCCCGCGTGAAACAGCAGGGACACGAAATTCCCATCAAAAAAATCCTTGTCTGGGAGGGAATCTTCGTCACCAAACGAAAGAATATCGACAAAATGATCATCCGCTACCTCGAAAAACAAGGTTGCGAAGTTGTACCGTTTGAAGACACCGGCGAACTTTCCGAATGGGTAAAATGCGAAAAAGAAGATGTTGAAATTGCGTTAAACGCTGTCAAAGAACAAATCCGAAGCGAAGAGAAACGCAAAGACCTCGAACAAAAGTTTTACGAAGAACTCCGCAACTGGTACTTTTGGGCAACCGAAGAAACTAAAAATCCTGACTGTTCCTTGCGAATCATCGTTCGCTTGCTGCTCTGCTTTTTCCTGCGCGAAAAAGAATTAGTGCCGGGCTGTCTTTTCGACCGAAATTATATCGAAGAAAATCTCAAGGAGGATACGCACCGTTATTATAAAGTGATTATCCGCAATCTGTTTTTCTGTTCGCTCAATACTCCGATGGGCAAACGAAGCGAATTGGAAAACAAAAATCTCATCAGGAATTATGGCGCAGTAAAAAAGCAATTTCATGAAAACATACCATTTCTTAACGGCGGACTTTTTGCGGAACATCCCGGCGATGAAATCGCTCTCGATAACGGATACTTTTTTTCGGAGCCGTTGCCGAGAACGATTAGAGAACTCGATGCACGTCTTCCGGTTGCCGGCATCATTCATATTTTATCGCAATACAAATACACTCTCGACGAAACAGAGAATTCGGAACTGATTGATCCTGAATTCATCGGCAAAATGTTTGAATGTCTTTTGTCGTGTATTGATGCGGACAGTAAGGAAAGCCGACGTAAAGTAACAGGAAGTTATTACACACCGAGGGAAATCGTCGATTACATGGTCAACGAAGCGTTGGATGCGTATCTTGAGACGGCAGACGGCGGCCGGCATACGGCTGAAGACGCAAGCGGTGCGGCAGCACCTCCGCTGCGGTCTGCTGTCTGCGGTCTGCCGTCTGCATTGCTTCAATGCAAAATTCTCGATCCTGCGTGCGGCAGCGGTGCATTTCCTTGCGGAGTCATGAACGCTATTATGGATCGGCTCGACCCTAAAAAAACGTTGCCCCAAGCGGAACGGTTTCAAAAAAAATTAACCATTTTGCAAAACGTGATTTATGGCGTTGACATTCAACCGATGGCGGTTCAGATTGCGATGTTGCGATTGTTCCTGTCGTTATTGCAAGAAGTGCAACCCAATCCGCAGGAATATAATTTCGGAATTGAATCGCTCCCTAACCTTGACTATAAATTCGTTGCGGCAGATACGCTTATTGGAATAAATTGTAGTGGGCTGTTTTTCAATGCCCATCAAGTATTGTTCAATGAAATTCTTGCATTGAAGCGAGATTATTTTGGCGAATCCAACGCAGAAAAGCGGGGTGACTTTCGAGAAAGAATCCATGTCATGGAACATGACTTGGCGGATAAAAGCGACAGTAAAGATATTAGAACATTGTATCAATGGAACCATTCCGAAACCACTCATGCACCGTGTTTTGATTCTCGTTGGATGTTCGGTGTGGAAAATTTTGATATTGTCATCGGCAATCCGCCGTATGATGTTTTGGGAACCAAACATCCATTACTCGATTATTATCGGAAAAAATTCCGGTGTATTTCTGGTGGAAAAGTTAACCTATACAAACTGTTTTTTGAGAGAGGTCTTGCCTTAATCAAAAACAAGGGACTTCTAGTGTATATTACGCCTTATAACTACCTGACAAGTGCAGACAGTGTGAAACTTCGGAAAATGTTACTGAACGAAACGACCATCATAAACATCGTTGATTACGAAGAATCGCAACGAATTTTTAAGTCCGCAACCCAATCGGTGGCAACGATTGTAACACGAAAACAACCATCAACAGATTATCAATTTCAGTACAAAAAGTTGGGAAAAATTTTTACTCTGAAATCAAAAGAAATCAACCGTGATTCTAGACTATTATTCAAGGGGACAAACCGTGTTATCAAAAAAATGAACCGGTGCAAAAAAACTTTTGATTCTTTTGTTAAAGGTTGGCAGGGAGAAATCAATGTTAGTACAAAAAAGCAATTTTTCGTTGACAGGGAACGTGCTGGATATTTACCGTTGATTCGAGGAAACCAGATCGGGTTTTACCAGACGGTATTAGAGCCGGTCGAGTTTTGTCCAACAAAGATTTCGACTCGTTTGCATCATAAAGTCCAACGTATTGTTTTTCAAGAAGTTGCTAATGCTGGTTTGGATCGACGAATCAAGGGCACAATTCTTGAAAATGTTTTATGCGGGCATACGGTCAATTACATGTTTTCAAAAAACAAGGATGTTTCATTAGAATCCTTGTTAGGGTTGTTGAATTCTCGTGTCGTCAATTTTTATTTTAAGTTTTACAATCAGACCAATCACATTCCTATCGGCGAGATCAAAACGATTCCTGTGCCAGATGGTTTTGTACAGGCGAGTAAACGTTTGGCAAAATTGGTTTCACGCCGATTACGTGGCGAGTTACTAGACAAAGAAATCGACGCATTGGTGTACGAACTGTACGGTTTGACGAAAGAGGAAATTGCGTTGATCGAAAATGAAGGACAAACAGAATAGCATGAACCCGGAAGACATCGGAGCGTATTACGAATCGATTCTCAACAAGGAAGTCCGAAAGGCTGGAGGGATTTATTACACACCATCACCTATCGTGGACTACATGGTCGCCAATACGTTGGGCGAACTTTTGAAAGGCAAAACGCTGGAAGAAGCCGCTCAAATCAAAATCGTTGACCCGGCTTGCGGAGCCGGTATTTTTTTGCTGGGTGCGTACCAATTTTTGCTCGATTGGCACGAAAAACATTTTGGCAAATTGACACTGGCAAAAAGACAGAAAATTTTGACGGACAATATCTTTGGCGTTGATATTGATCCACTCGCAGTTGAGATTACGAAGTATTGCCTGTCAATGAAATGTTCCGAGGAAAAAAATGCCTTTCTCGATCTCGACAAAAATATCCATTGCGGAAATTCATTGGTGTCTGATCCGAGTGTCGATAGCGACAGGGCATTCGATTGGCACAAGACTTTTCCATCTATTTTTACAAATGGTGGATTTGACATTGTGATTGGCAATCCGCCGTATGGCGCGAAATTGTCGGAAGCGCAAAAGAAGTTTTGCCGAAAACACTATCTCTCGGCAAAAACCGTGAAGGGTAAACAAAAAGGGTCATTGGATTCATTTTCATTATTTATCGAAAATGGTTTCCGTACCGTTAAACCGAACGGATATGTTAATTTTATCGTGCCGTTGTCGGTTATTTCGAGCGATGCAATGACGGCACTGCATAATTTATTGTTCAAAGAATGCGGACAAATAAAAGTGTCCTCATATTCTGACAGACCGAGACAGATTTTCGCCGACGGACACCGCCCTATTTCCATTTTATCTTTCCGAAAGTCAGGGGAACCGTGCCAGAGCATCTTAACGACCAAGTTAATGCGATGGTTTCCACAGTTGTCTTTGCAGGACTTAATCAACAGTTTGGAATTCACGGAATCCCGCAAACACTATAAATATGGCTGTTTTGCCCGCATCGGAACAAAAATGGAAAGCAACATTCTCGACAAGATTTATGCCGCCGGAAATGTTCCATTATCCAAATTGCTGCGTAAAAACGGTAGCCCGTTGTATTATCGTAATGCGGATGGCGGTTACTATTGCTTGGTACTCGATCATTCGACGCAGTCGAAATATGAAAGCGAACTATTTTTTGATAAAAAATTTGTCAAAGCGATTGGTGCTTTCTTGAGTAGCAATTTATATTTTTGGCATCAAAAAGTTTATTCCGATAACTACCATTTGAAGCGGGCAGATATTGAAACGTTTCCGATTCCGTTGTCAATGGTTACGGATGATATTATCAAGAAATTGAACGATTTATACGCCCTCTATGTCCGAGATGTTGAAAAATGCTCCATTACAAGGACAACCGAGGCGTATTCTGCGACGAAAGTGATTAAGGAATACAAGTTAATGAATGCCCGGTATCACGCTCACTTAATTGATGATGTTATCTGTCCGCTTTATGGTTTCACGGATGAAGAGCGGGAATTTATCAAGGGATTTGAAACAAAGTTTCGGATCGACGAATGAAATCGCAATCTTACGATTGTGTCTCTGACGACCACTCGCTGCCGTCTTCTGTCATCAATTTGATGAAACCTGCCTCGTGCAACGTCGTCAGCATCTCGTCGAGTTGTTTTTGTCCTTCCTTGACCCACTTGTCGCTCATCAAGCGGCGACCAATCATTCGGCGAATCGGGGCAATGTCCGAATCCAACGAAATAATGTGTGCCAGCAACCGCCACGGAATTGTTCCCCGACTCGATAATCTGCCCGGCGGCATGTCCTTCAACTTCCAAAATTGCTCCTCCGACCAATACTGCTCCGTCGAACGGCGGGTCGGTGCCTTCTTTTTCATTTTCTTCTTCATTTCCCGAAGTTTCGGGTCTTTCGTGTCTTCGGGAATCTGATCGTACTTCGTTTTCCAGCGGGCAATTTTCACGTCGTCTTCGTGTGCCAATGCAAAGACGAAACCCTGCGTGTCGAACTGCGGTCTGCCTGCTCTGCCGAAAATCTGGTGTGCCGAACTCGACTCAATCACTTTCTTTTCTCCCGGCTTGCCTTTGATGATGCTCGGCAACACTACCGACCGGGCTGGCAGATTGATTCCCGCCGCAAGCGTTTCCGTGCAAACGCAAACCGACAGCAATTTCTGTTGGAATAAATCCTCGACGATGCGCCGATACTTCGGCAAGATACCCGCATGATGGATGCCGACTCCCCGAATTAAGAGTTGCCGGAGTGCTGGTCCCGCTCCGTCTTTCCAATCGTACTCTTCGAGCATTTTCGTAACGATTTTTTGCTGTTCCGGCGAAATCAAGTCCCGACCTCGAATTTGATCTGCAATGTTCCAACATTCGCTTCGGTCGAAACAGAAAACCAGTGCCGGCGTGAATCGGTCGTCGTCGCTACCTCGGCACATCAATTCGATTTGTTCGGTTAAGAGTTGATCGCCGACCCACTGGTACGTCAGCGGCACTTTGCGTTCGTAGGATTCGATCAGCGAAAGCCGCCGGTCGCCGTTGTCTCGAAGCCAAGCGACGAAGTCGTAAGCGTTGCCGACCGTTGCAGAAATCAGGAGCGTGCGGACGTGTTTCGGGAGCAGTTGCAATGTGAATTCCCAGACCAGTCCGCGTTCGGGATCGGCAAATTGATGGAACTCGTCCATGACGACGGTGGTTACGTCATCAAAGGAG
>Ga0082212_10012598_pt1 | contig 10641 bp, 6 predicted proteins | sample TergutNt197P3_FD_71548 | JGI IMG/M metagenome (GOLD analysis project Ga0082212, IMG submission 71548) | Neocapritermes taracua P3 segment gut microbial communities from Petit-Saut dam, French Guiana - Nt197 P3 | ecosystem: Host-associated > Arthropoda: Insects > Digestive system > Gut ...
GGCCGGCCAGGACTTTTACACGGTTTGTGTACTCCGGCATGGCATAGAGCCGTGAGACGCCATCCATGCTGAACTTCGCCAGTTTCAGTTTCAGCCAACCCTCATTTTGCGAAAGCTCAGTTATCCCCGCCAGCGACGCTTCGCTGCGCAGCATTGCTATCGACGTCAGGGTAATAACCTCCGACGGCGGGTCTCCGTAGCGGTCAATAAGCTCAGCTATCATATCGTCGCAGTCTTCTTCAGTGCGGATGAGCGCTATGCGCCTGTAAATATCCATCCGCTGCTGCCCCGACGGCACATATTTATCCGGTATCCCCGCAGAGACATTCAAATCCGCTGGGCATTCCGCCTTCGCGGGCAGTTTTTCGCCCTTTTCCTCCAATACGGCTTCCTCGAGCAGTTTCAGGTACATGTCATACCCGACGCTTATCATATGCCCGGACTGCTCCGCGCCAAGCAAACTACCCGCGCCCCTTATCTCAAGGTCGCGCATGGCTATTTTAAACCCTGAATTGAATTCAGCAAACTCCCTTATCGCGCTCAGCCGCTTCTCAGCTATCTCCGACAGCGACTTGCCGCGCCGGAACGTCAGGTAAGCGTAAGCGCGGCGCGGCGACCGCCCGACTCGGCCGCGAATCTGGTGGAGCTGCGCCAGCCCCAGCTTGTCCGCGTCTTCCACAATGAGCGTGTTGACGTTCGGGATGTCGATTCCGGACTCGATTATCGTCGTGCAAACAAGCACCTGTATCTCCCCTGCGACCATTCGCTCCATGACGTCGCTGAGGCTGTCCTCGTCCATCTGCCCGTGTGCGACGGCAAGGCTGACCCCTCCAAGCATCTCCGCAAGGCGCGCCGTGACGCGATCGATGTTTTCAATGCGGTTGTGCAAATAATAGACCTGCCCGCCGCGCGCGATCTCGCGCCGGATAGCGTCGCACAATATGCCCCAATCATGCTCCAGCACGTAAGTCTGCACCGGGCGGCGGCTTTGCGGCGGCTCCTCTATCGTGGACATATCGCGAATCCCTGACAGCGCCATATTCAACGTCCTCGGAATCGGCGTCGCCGACAGCGTGAGGACGTCGACCTGTTTAGAAAGCTCTTTCAAACGCTCCTTGTGCGACACGCCGAACCGCTGTTCCTCGTCAACGACAAGCAGCCCCAGCTTGTTGAAGCAAATATCCTTCTGTAAAAGTCTGTGGGTGCCGATGACAAGATCGACGCTCCCGTTTTCCATCTCGCGAAGCGTTTTCCTTATCTCCGCCGGGCTCCTGAAACGGCTCAAAACCTCGATATTTACAGGGTACCCGGCAAAACGGCGCATCGACGTCACATAATGCTGCTGCGCGAGAACCGTCGTCGGGACAAGTATCGCCGCCTGGTACCCGCCCAGCACGCACTTCATAGCGGCCCGGAACGCGACCTCGGTTTTCCCGTAACCTACGTCGCCGCACAGCAGCCGGTCCATAGGCACGGGCTTTTCCATGTCGTCTTTTATTTCGCGCACGCATTTAAGCTGGTCGTCCGTCTCCTGATAACCGAACTTTTCCTCAAATTCCGACTGCCAGACAGTATCCGGCGGGAATGTCAATCCTTTTTGCCTCTGCCGCGCCGCGTACAGCTTGATAAGCTCCCGCGCCATCTCTTTAGCGGCGGATTTCGCCTTTGATTTCGCTTTTGACCAATCAGCCCCGCCTAGCTTGGAAAGTTTTATCCCACGGGCGTTGCCCTCCTCGTCAATGCTCTCCGCAGCGCCGCCGATGTATTTAGCTACCATGTCGAGCTGCGTCGCGGGGACGTACAGGCTGTCAGTCCCGGCGTAGGCGATTTTCACGTAGTCCTTTTGCACACCGTCCACAGGCATCTTGAAAAACCCGACAAACCGACCGATCCCGTGCTGGTCATGCACCACGAGATCCCCCGGCGACAAATCCGCAAAACTCTGAAGCCGCTCGCGGTTCGAGCTGTCTTTGCTCTTTCTCGCGCGCCGGGCCCTCGCCGCCAACGGCTGCGCTATCATCTGCCCCTCGGTTATAATAGCCAGCTTGATACCGGGGTATTCCATCCCCGCCGAAAGCTCTCCCACCGTTATGAGGCAAGTGCCGGATTCCGGCAGCGCTTGCAACTCGTAGTCAAGGGCGGCCGTTATCCCGCGTTCCTCCAGATACTCCCTGAGCGAACCCGCCCTGCGCCTGTCCTGGCACAGAATGACCGTCCTAAAATCCGACTCCTTGTAGTGCGCGATATCCGACGCGGCAGTCTCCATGCTCCCGCCGTATGACGGCAGCCGTTTCGCACTAATATTCAGCATCGTCCTCGGGCGCATAGGGTATGAGCTGCCCGCGAAACTGTCCGCCATTATTACCGGGAATGCCTCTATGCGGTAAATAAGCCCCTCCCAATCCTCCGCGAACCGGACAAGCCCGCTATCCAAAATGCCAGCCTCAAGCATTGCCAGGCTGTCCTCCGCGAGCAGTTTCAGGAAACCCTCGGCCCGCTCTTTGACGCGCAACGGCTCAAAAACCAAAACGACCGTATCGTCACTGAGATAATCGAGCGCCGTCGCCATCGGGCAAATCAGCTCCATGTACCTGTCTGCGGCGGGGAAACTGCGCCCCTCTGTGAGCCGCTCAATATCAGCGGCAATGTTTTTGATAAGCGCCGGGTTTGTCGTCCGGTGTTTCTCAAGCCTGGATATAAACTCACTGAGTTCAGACGCCAACCCCACCGCGCCGCTGCCGCCCGTGCCATTGTACAATGTCGGCAACGTCTCTGCGACCGGGGTAATGGTCGCGTCGCCAAGCTGCTCCGTCCGCCGCTGGGAGGCGACGTCGAAAAAGCCCATAGAATCGATCTCGTCGCCAAAAAACTCGCACCGCACAGGCTCATCGTGCGCAGGGGAGAAAAAGTCCAAAATCCCCCCGCGCATGGCGAACTGCCCCGGCCCCTCTACCTGCTCGCTGCGGCTGTAACCGCATAAAACAAGAAGCTCCGCGATTTCATTGATATCATGCATGCTGCCCATTTTCAACGTCTTCGACGCATCTCTGAGTTGCCCGGGGTGCATAGTCCGCTGGAGAGCGCCCCCGACCGACATGACGACGATAGGCGCTTTATTTTCCGACAGAGCGTTGAGCGTCGCGATTCTCCTCTGTTCAAGCTGTCGCGAAACGACTTCCGCGCTTTGGAACGTAAACTCCCTTGCGCCAAGCGTAAGCGCCTGCTCCATAGTCAGCGCCGCTATGTCCCGCGACAGGCGCGAGGCTTCCCCCTCGTCCGCGCAGATAACGGCGACAGGGCGCATCGTCGCAGTCCTGACCGCCGCTGCGGCATGGGCGCGATGAATCTCCGACAGCCCTGATAAAGCTGCCGGGCAAGCCCCCGCCTCGATCCCTGATATGAGCCGCCTGAACTCCGGTTCTTCAAGCAGCGACTTTGTAAGTGACAGCATAAAACGCTCCCTTATGGGTTTTTGAGAGTGAGTTACATAGGCTCTTTCTTAATCTTTGCGTAACGCCGTGGAAACTTTTCCGGCGTTTTTGATGTTTTGCGTATCAGCACAGCGCGGCGCCTGGCGTCCGTACCCGGTAAAGTATAGTCAACGCAGCCCTGCAGCACCGCGCCTAGGGTCTCAATTGCGCCGCTCGCTTCGTCAAGCTCATCCTGCGAATCCTGACCTTTCATCGCGACCATGACCCCCCCAACACGGACAAACGGCAGACACAGCTCGCACAACACATTCAGCCTCGCAACTGCGCGAGACAAGACAATGTCAAAACACTCCCGCATATCCTCTCCACGCGCCGCCACCTCCGCTCTCGCGTGGAGACAAGCCGCATCAATACCCAGCAGTGCGCACAGTTCCGACAAAAACGCAACGCGCTTGCCTGTAGCGTCCAATAGCGTCAACCCGACCGACGGCTCGGCGAGCTTTATGGGCACCCCCGGAAACCCGGCGCCGCTGCCGACGTCTACGACTTTCGCGCCCTTAAAATCAAGCGCTGCAAGCAGGGCGAGCGAATCAAGGAAATGCATCCGCGCAACATCTTCAGCGCCGGATATCGCCGTGAGGTTGACATTCCTGCCGCGACTCTCAAGGAAACTATAGTAAACTCCAAACGCCTTATCAGCGCCATGCGGCAGAGCCACTCCAAGCTCCTGCGCACCGCGCGTGATAATGCCTATAAAATCAGAATTCCCATTCTCAAATGTCAAATCACCCAATAATACAGGTCAACACCTTTATCGAGAATGTCGTTTGGTAAATAATAAATAATAATGCAGAATGCAGAAATATTTGGTCTGTTTTTTATCGCTATTAGTAACTGCGCGTTGCAACAAGATGCTGGTTTGGTATGGCAAGTGTTAGAAAGTGTGAATTGCAGCGCCCCGCGTTTATCTGGCTACTACGCCTTTTTTACTTTTAGCGAGCATCCTGTTGATGTGGGCTTTAAGCTCCTTGAACGCGCTGCGGGGGTCGATTTCATCCAAAGTCTCGATGAGAAGCAAAACGCTATCGTTGTCCAGGCTCTCCTTTTGGCGGGAAAGCTCAGTCGAGCGGCTCTTTACTATCGTCACCAAAATCTCGTCTTGGTCCGCGCCCGCGCCCACCAGCTCCGAAACGACCTTGCTTTTAGACGCAAACTGTATGAAATCCTTATTCATGAGCGTGTAATTGAGCTTGCCCTTCTCGTCGCTGTACCGCTCAACTATCGCCTTATACTCGCGCGAAAGAGTCATATCCACCTGTTCCGGCGGCGCTTGTTCCGTCACATCCTCGGGCTGCTTCACATCCAGCGCCGACAGCTTGATATTCCCCCGCGACGAATATGGCAGGCTGTTTGTGAGTTCAAGCGCCTCGTCAAAAGCGTCCATGGGGAAAATCGTCTCGTCAACGATGCCATATGGCGTCAAACCGGATGTGCGCTTATCGATAGTGCAAACCGCAGTCTGCCCGTCCGTGTGCAGGATTTTGATGCCCGCCCCGCCAGTCGAGAGCTTTTGCTTATAAGCAATGGCCGGGATTGTCGAAAGCTCAACGGCTTTCGTGCGAATAATATTCATTATATTTCCTCATTTCGATACTGATAGGTAATAAACTACCACATAAACGCGCATTTCGTCAACTGTCTGTGTCTGTGTTTCCTTTTAGAATGTCCCGGATCTCCGCCAGCAGCTTTTCCTCCCCTGTAGGCTCAGGTTTCGGGGCGGGCTCCTCCGGCTTGCGGCGGAATTTGTTGAGCGCCTTTACAAACAAGAACACAGTAAACGCCACAATCACAAAACTGATAAGACTGTTGATAAAAAGCCCGATGCCCAGCTTGCTCGGCTCAGCATTTCCATAAAGCCTCGGCAGCTCGATTTCCCATTTTGAAAAATCCACGCCGATAATAATACCGATCAGCGGAGTCGCGAGATTGCTGACGACCGAAGTAATCAGCGCCGTAAACGCGCCGCCGACAATGATACCGACGGCCATATCGACCATGTTGCCCTTCACGGCGAACGTTTTAAACTCAGCGAAAAACTTCTTCATTTTCGTCAATTCCCCGCCTTTTTGCGTTTTACTCATTTGCCTTAAAACTCCTGCTCTCCCCAACAGCCAGTTCGTCGCAGCGGTTGTTGTACTCATTTTCCGCGTGTCCCTTGACCCAAATAAACGTGACGTCGTGCATTTCAAGCAGAGGCGCTAGCTTCAGCCACAAGTCGATGTTTTTCACCTCGCCGCCCTTGCGTTTCCAATCCCTCTTGCGCCAAGACTCAAGCCACCCCTTGTTTATCGCGTTGGTCACGTACTGCGAATCCGAATAAAGCCCTACCCTACAAGGCTCCCTCAGCGCCGAAAGCGCCATAATGACCGAAACAAGCTCCATGCGGTTGTTCGTCGTAACAGCCTCGCCGCCGCTGAGCTCTTTTTTATTGTCGCCATAAATTAAAACCGCTCCCCAGCCGCCCGGCCCGGGATTCCCGCTGCAAGCGCCATCCGTATAAATCTGCACACTTTTCATTCACTCACGCTTCACTCTACACTCTCCACACTGGCGCCCTCCAACGGCTCCTCATCATCCTCTTTCTCCGTACGCGCTATGGAGATCACTCGCGCCTCGTCGGACATGCGCATCAGGCGGATACCCTGAGTCGCGCGGCTGTAAGTGCTGATATCGGCCGCCGCCATGCGGATAATAGTGCCATCGTCAGAGATAATCAGGACGTCGTCGTTGTCATCGACGACCTTGACGTCGGCGACCTTGCCCGTCTTATCCGTAATGCTATAGTTCTTCTTCCCATACCCCCCGCGGCTCTGCGTCTCGCTGTCGTCGCCGCGCAAATACTCGCTAATCTCAGTCCGCTTGCCGTAGCCATTTTCCGTCACAGTCAGCAGCGAACCGCCATCCCTGGCGCGCGCCGCGCCGACGCAATAGTCGCCTTTCCTCAAACGGATACCGCGCACGCCCGCTGCGACCCTGCCCATTGGCCGTATATCGGACTCATGGAAACAAATGGCAAGGCCATTATGCGTCGCAATCAGTATCTTCTGCTCCCCGTCAGTATCCCGCACGGAAATGAGCTCATCATCGTCGCTGAGCGTCAGTGCGCGGATGCCCACATTGCGGATATTCTTCAGCTCCGTCATCCTCATGCGCTTCACAGTGCCGTTGCGCGTCACCAGGACGAAAAACTCATCCTGCCCGAAATCGCGCACCTTGATCATCGCCGACACTTTCTCGCCCTGCATGACCGGCAGGACATTAACAATGTTCGTCCCCCGCGCATGCCTGCCCGCTTCGGGGATCATATAGCCCTTTTTGCGGTAAACCCTGCCGTGGTTAGTGAAAAACAGGATGTAATCATGCGTCGAAGCCGTAAACAACGTCTCGACATAATCCTCCTCGCGCGTCGTCATAGCGGTGATCCCCCGCCCGCCGCGCCTTTGCGCCCTGTACGTGCTGGCAGGCTGGCGCTTTATGTACCCCGCGTTTGTAAGCGTATAGACGCACTCCTCCTCGTCAATGAGATCCTCGATATCTATCTCATCCTCGACGACGGCGATCTCCGTGCGACGCTCATCGCCATATTTATCGCGAATCTCGACAAGCTCCCCGATCAGCACCTCGTCAAGCAGCTTTTCGTCGCCAAGCAATGTCAGGAAATACTTAATCTTCTCCTGAAGCTCGTTATACTCCTTTTCGATCTTCTCGACCTCAAGCCCCTGCAAACTCCTCAGGCGCATCTCAAGAATAGCCTGCGCCTGAAGCTCGGAAAGCTCGAACCGCTCCATCAACCGCTCCCTGGCATTGTCATAGCTGGTGCGGATAATATGGATAACCTCGTCAATATTGTCGCAAGCGATACGCAAACCCTCGAGGATATGGGCGCGTTCCCGCGCTTTTTTCAAATCATATTCAGTGCGTCGCCTGAGGACCTCCCGCTGGAACGTTATGTACTCATCCAGCAACTGCCTCAGCGACAGGATGCGCGGCTGCGCCTGGTCGTCTATAAGCGCCAGCAAAACGATAGCAAACGTTGTTTGCATCTGCGTCTGCGTATAAAGCCGGTTAAGCACGACCTGGGCGTTGGCGTCGCGTTTGAGCTCGATGACGATACGCATACCGTCCCTGTCCGACTCGTCGCGCATAGCCGAAATGCCATCTATGCGCTTGTTCTTGACATTTTCCGCAATCGACTCAAGCAGCCTTGATTTATTGACCTGATACGGCAGCTCCGTGACGACAATGCGTGTGCGCCCCTGCGAAAACTCCTCCATCTCAGTCCTTGCGCGGACATGGATGCGCCCCCTGCCCGTGGAATAAGCCGCCCTGATCCCGGCCCTGCCCATGATAATACCCCGCGTCGGAAAATCCGGCCCGGAAATATGCTCCATAATATCGTCAAGCTCCGCATCTGTGTTGTTCATGACGCAAACGACAGCGTTTATCACCTCAGTCAAGTTATGCGGCGGGATATTCGTCGTCATGCCGACAGCGATACCGCTCGAACCATTAACTAATAGGTTTGGGAACCTGCTCGGCAAAACGCGGGGTTGCTTGCGCGTATCGTCATAGTTCGGGACCCAATCCACAGTATCCTTGTCAATATCCCGCAACATCTCGTCGGAAATCTTAGACAACCGCGCCTCGGTGTATCTCATAGCCGCCGGAGGGTCACCGTCCACGGAACCAAAGTTGCCATGCCCCGAAACGAGCATATAGCGCATAGAAAAATCCTGCGCCATGCGGACAAGCGCGTCATAAATAGACGCGTCCCCGTGCGGGTGGTAACGCCCCATGATGTCGCCAACCGCCGTTGCCGCCTTGCGGAACGGCTTATCGCTAGTCAGGCTGCTCTCGTGCATTGTGTATAAAATGCGGCGGTGGATGGGTTTCAACCCGTCGCGCACATCCGGCAGCGCCCTGTCAATAATTACGGACATCGCATACGTGAGAAACGAGTTTTCCATCTCCTCCTCAAGAGGCGCAGTAACGATTTTCTGCTCAGGAAAACTAATATCCCCCGTCTTTTCTTTTTTAGTTGCCATAAACACCTTCTAAATCTGCATGTTACAGGCATATACTAACACAATCAGGCGCTTGGGTCAAGGCAAGAGTATTGACAGGCATGAGTATTGACAAAACAAAAAACAGCTTCATAATAGGAACTGTCTTTTTTGTAACGTTAGTAATCTGGATTGGGAGTAACTATGTTTAGAATTATCGCGGCCCGCGAAGCGGCGGAGCTAGTCAAAGACGGCGACTGTGTCGCCATCAACGCGTTTTTGGCACTGTCCAACCCCGAAGCTCTCCATGACGCTTTATACGAGCGGTTTATCCAAACCGGTGCCCCAAAGGAGTTGCGGTTGTTTTGCGCGGCGGGATTCGGCGCATGGGACGAAAACCGTTATGCCGACCGCTACATTAAAGCGGGGGCGGTACGTGAAATTGTGGCGGGGCATTACAATAGTATGCCCGCCGCCATCCAAATGGCTCTTGCGGGTAAAATCGAGGCGTACTGTCTGCCGCTGGGCGTTTTGTCCCATACAATTCGAGCCGCCGCCGCCGGCTGGGACTGGCATTTGAGTGAAGTGGGTCTCGGCATTTACGCCGATCCGCGCGTGGGCACATGCGCACTCAATGACATATCAAAAAAAGAGCTTGTTGCTGTGCGCAAAATGGAGAGCAAGGAGTATCTTCTGTATCAAACCCCAAAGATTGACATTGCCTTTATCAAAGGCACTACCGTTGACCCGAACGGCAACATATCTTTTGAGAAGGAGTACCTGACCGTGGACGCTCTGGCGCTGGCTCAGGCCACCAAACGCAACGGTGGCAAGGTGATCGTTCAGGTAGAGCAGGTGAGCCATCAGTTTTCCCGTCCGCGCAACGTGATCGTTCCGGGGCTTTTAGTGGACGCGGTGGTTGTACACGAACCACAGACTGACGCAAAGGAGTATAATCCCGCGCTGTCCGGTGATATGCATGTCCCCGCGTCGCACATGGACTACTTTGTAAATAAGTTATCAACAACCAAGAGCAGGAAAACCGGATCCGGCGATAAAACCGCCGATATCATCGGTGAACGCGCCGCAAGGGAACTGCATCCCGGTCAGATCGTCAATATCGGTATCGGTATCCCCGAAACGGTTGGCATATTCGCTTCCAGGCAAGGTATCTTAAAAGACATCCATATCACGGTGGAAGCCGGTGGTGTGGGCGGGCTTCCAGCGCCGGGCGTGGCTTTCGGAGCGACCATCGGCGCGGATATGATTTGCGACATGGCAACGCAATTCGACTTCTACGACGGCGGCGGATTGGACATCTGCTTTTTAGGCGGCCTGGAGGCCGACGCACAGGGCAATGTGAACGCGCACAAGCTGCCCGGCGGCTATGCCGGTATCGGCGGGTTCGCAAATATCACCCACGCTACGAAGACGATCGTGTTCTGTATGAGTTTCAACACGAAAGGGCTTGTGGCATTGAACGAAAACGGCAAAATCCGCGTTGCGAAGGAAGGCTCCGTGCCAAAATTCAAAAAGGAGATTTCCGCGATTAGCTTTTCCGGTAATAATGCTCTGAAACGCGGGCAGCGGGTACTATATGTGACAGAGCGTTGCGTATTTGAGCTGACGGAAAAGGGGTTGACGTTGAAAGAAGTATATAACGGTATTGATGAGGCGCGGCAAATTCGCAGGATGTTAGATTTTTGTGTTCAATAGTGCGACACAAGACATGGGGACGGTTCTTGTGTCCTGCTCAGTGGTCTTCAAGCACTATGCCTTCAACGTAGGCGCTGGGTCGGAATCTACCGATATGAAATAGTCGTAAAACGGCATAAGGAACTTGTACCCATCTACAATCCTGTCGGCAAGTTGACGGGAAAAAATCAAATCGTCGTTTTGCTGGCGGTGGATGAGCGAAAAGGATTTCAGGTTGTACCACACGGCAGTCTTGTCGGTCGGAGCTTCCTTTTTGCGCTTATACTCATCGCCGTCCAGCGCGAATTCTGTCTGGTCGCCGAGCGGGGCGACTAGCTTTTCGAACTTATGGGGGTCTTTGTCGATCCTCGCCCGCAGCTTTACCATTGTCTGAGGTTTGGCTTGATAATACCCCATGCCATAACTCCACTCCTCCGGCGCAAGTTCGAACC
>Ga0082212_10012599_pt1 | contig 10641 bp, 6 predicted proteins | sample TergutNt197P3_FD_71548 | JGI IMG/M metagenome (GOLD analysis project Ga0082212, IMG submission 71548) | Neocapritermes taracua P3 segment gut microbial communities from Petit-Saut dam, French Guiana - Nt197 P3 | ecosystem: Host-associated > Arthropoda: Insects > Digestive system > Gut ...
ATCAGATTTACTGGAGGAATACGAAAGCAAATATTATCCTGTAAAGTCACCGTTCCATAAACCGCTTGAATTTGTTAATGCATAATTATCAGAGAAGAAGCCAGCAGATAACAAGCGGTTTTGCGAAATTGGGGGGGGGAGTGACAACCCAAACTGTGGCGGGTACGAAAACCGTCGGTGATAATCCAAATTGTAGTTGAGTTGAATCCCCAACTTCGCAAAGCCGCCTCTCCGTTGTACGCAAGCGAGGCGACAGCACAGTGGACAACGAAATAGAAATAAAAGTTAATAAAAAACAGTATAATTCGCATCGAAAGAGACATAAAAAGAAAAAAAATGAAAATAATACACATTGTACTAATAGGGTTGTTACTGTGCGCAGGCTTATATGCACAGGAGTTGGAAAAGTTTAGTGAAGCCGGAAAATACGGTTTTCGCGATGAAGTCGGAAATGTGGTCGTTCCTGCGAAATACGACAAAATAGGGGATTTCTCCGAGGGGCTTGCTCCGGTAATGTTAATCAAAGAAGACAAAATGTTAGGTGTAGTACTTAGTACAAATCAAAAATGGGGTTATATAGACAAAACGGGAGTGGAAGTTATTCCGCTTAAATACAACCGTGCGGGAAGTTTTTCCGGAGGTTTTGCAAGAGTGGATGATGATTTTATTGATAAAACAGGTACTGAAATATTTAAGCCCGTGCTGGAGCCTTACTTGAAACAGACAAATCGTCTATTGAGAAAATGTAAATCAGGAATGTTTAATTCAGAGTGGAATTTGAAAAAATCCGCAAAAATAGCCAAACGGGACGGATCTTTTCAAGTAAAAAGTCCTTATCTTATTGTTACCGGAAGAGAAATTTTAAAGTATTCGGAGAATAATATAGATGTACAAATGATGAATCAAGTAAAAACATTGATTGTCAAAACCGATTTGTACACTGTCAGGAGATATCAATCAACCGGGGTTGGAGGCTACTCTACAATAGAGAAAAGGAGTTACGGCACTACATTGATCTATTTTGATATGGAAAATCAAAAATATTTAGGGCGTGATTTTATAGAACCTGCTTGGTTGCCTACGTCTTATACAGGTAACGAGGCGACTTCATTTGGTCACAGTGATGGTTTTCCGCTTTACGAAGTGGTACAGAAAGTAGAGTCACGTTTGGGAACACCAACAGTTAGCACCGCCCCCCAGTCCTCGTTAGCCCCGCTGGCAACAATTAAGGTAATCCGCCGTAAAAGCATGCTCGGCGCAGTTGGGCCTTATCAGGTATTTATCAACGACATATTTGTTGGACTTGTCAAAAACGGCGGAACTCTTGAAATACCAGTATTAACTTCTCATAACGTAGTGACAGTAGCTGACGGAATTGGTCCTTTTGAGGGCAATTTTACTGTCGATCTTGAAAAAGGAGAGTATGCTGAAGTGTATGTAAAAGCAAGAAAGTTTGTAAAGAAATAAACGACAAGGCAAGACCTGTAGTTGTTAGAGCAGTGTAAAAAAGTGATATAGTGAAAATGCCAGCGTACAACAAGCGGTTTTGCGAAATTGGGGTTGAAGTGATAACCCAAACTTTGGCGCATTCTTTAACCTTCAGTGACAACCCAAACTGCGCACGGTTGCATCCCCAACTTCGCAAAGCCGCTGGGCCGTTATCTGCAATATAGGGATGCGACGGCAAACAGTATGGTTTAAACGAATAATAATAAATAAAATAAATTAACAATGAATAAGAAATCGATTACTAAAATTACGCTTTCTAACGCCTTTTGTAATGAAAGGTGGAAAAACAAAATTATCCCTGATTTTGAGAAAATTTCTATAACAAAATTTAGAAAATTTGGAATAAAGCCAACAATTGCTTTAATAACGGCGAATGATACAGAGAGAGATGCTGTCTTAAAAGAAGTAGATAATATTTCTAATATACACGACAAATATTGTATTAGTCATAAAAGCCAGACTTATTTTATAGCAAAATTCGGAGAATTCACGGTTGTTGTAATACGTTTAGGCTCTATGGGTGTAATTAATCCAGATGCTGCGATTTTAGCTGTAAAAGATTTATTTGATGTCTGGAAAACTCCTATCGTCATAGCGGTAGGCATAGCAATGGGTTTAAAACCAAAATCTCAAAAATTTGGCGATGTTTTAATCTCAAAAACCATACAGAACTACAATGTAATAAAACTGACAGAAACAAAAACTGAAGATAGAAGTTCAATACCAGATGCAAGTCTGATTCTTTCAGATAGATTTGTTAATTGTATTGATTGGAAATTTGCGAGAGAAGATGGTTCTCTGTGCAAAATACATTCAGGATTAATTTTAACAGGCGGAAGTTTAGTTAATCAAAAAGATTTTACAGAAAGTTTAAAAAAAGGTTATCCTAATGCAATTGGAAATGAAATGGAAGCAAGTGGAATTTGGTCGGTTTCTGCAAAAATGAAAAAAGAATGGATAATCGTTAAAGGTATTTGTGATTGGGGTAAAGGAAAAACAGATAAGTATCGAGAACTGGCGGCAGCCTCTGCTGTTTCTTTGTGTAAAAAAGTATTAAATGATTCTAATGCTCTAAATGGAATTGTAAGGCAAAAAAGCCAAAAAGACATACAAATTAAAAGAATAAATTCATTAAAGTTATATTATCATAGACGTAAAAGAGAATTAACAACGCAACAATTGTCCGAACTCACTAAAATTCCAGAGCGAAGAATAAAGATTCTCGAATCTTTTGAAGTAAGTAAACTCCCTTATGACAAATTTTCGTTTCCTGAATGTTCAGAAAATGAAATAACAAAATTGGAGAAAATATTGCGTTATGGTAGACGAATACTTGAAATAGAAAATAAAGACACTGATTTTATGGGTTATCTTTTATCTTTCTATTTTAAACATAAACTTAATAAAGATTTTAAATGTTTTAAGGCTATTGTTTTTGATTTTGATGGTACGTTAACACTAAATTACACAAAGACTCGTTCAACGTGGCAAAGAATATGGGTAAAATTGGGTTACACAATTAATGACTGTGAAGAGTTAAGTAAAAAACATATTGATGGTAAAAATCACCAAGAGTGGTGTGATGTTACTTGTAATATGTTTAAGAGTAAAGGTATGCAAAAAAACATTTTAAAAGAGGTTGCTGCTGAAATGACACTTATTAGAGGATGTATCCCAACATTGAAAAAACTTAAGAAATACGGAATATTGCTTTATATTACTTCTGGATCAATAAAAGAAGTAATAGAAGAAGTAATTGGCAAAGAGAACATTGCATTGTTTGAAGAAATAAAAAGTAATAGAATGACATTTAATGAAAATGGAAAGTTAGATAGAATTATTGGAACAAAATTTGATTTTAAAGGTAAAGCATCTTATATTGAAAAAATTTCCAATGAATTGAATATCAAGCCTTATGAGATATTATTTGTTGGCAATTCTAATAATGACCAATTAGCATATACTTCTGGGGCAGTTACGCTATGTGTTAATCCAAGACTTACAGATCCTTTCGAGGATAAAAAGTGGAATAATACAATAAATGATATGCAAAATTTAGATGAGATATTAAAGTATATTAATTTATCAAAATTAAGTCTATAGGTTTATTAAGGAAATGATTAAGTAATATACAGCAGATAACAAGCGGTTTTGCGAAATTGGGGGGTGGAGTGATAACCCAAACTGAGGCGGGTACGAAAACCGCCGGTGGAAATCCAAACTGTGTACGGTTGCATCCCCAACTTCGCAAAGCCGCCTCTACGTTATCTGCAAGCGGCGGCGACAGTGTATTTGGCAAACTTTGTCCGTTTCAGGTAACAAAAAATTTCAAACAAATTAAAAGTTGCCAGACACGAATTAGAGATGAAAAGATGAAAAAGGTAAATAGCATTTTTATTATTATCCTGTTGATAATGGCAGGATGCGGAAGAAGCAAGCAATCAACAGAAGAATTGGCTTTCATTGATGTCAGAAAGAACTATCCTGAAAAGGAAACCTGCCTGACCGATTTTGCCGAAGTTACCTATCTGTACTTAAATTCGGATGATGATGATTATCTGTACAAAGGTAGAATCCACTGTATAACAGAAAACACGGTAGTTGTTTGTGATGATGTTTCGGGTAGCGTTTTGTTTTTTTCAAGAGATGGAATGCCAAAGTCGCGCTTTAATCACAAAGGACAAGGTCCCGGAGAATATACTTTCGTTCAACGACTGTTTTATGATGAAACGACAGACGATGTATTTATTATTGGGAGTATGAGGGATCGCATATTGGTTTTTTCCTCTTCAGGAACGCATAAGAGAACTGTTTTCTTTCCTCAAGGAACATTGTTTGGGAATGATATTGTTTCGTTTGATGATTCGTCGTTTCTTTTTTATGACTCACAACCGACACTCAACCGAGCACTATCTGGCTATCAAAACATATCTGAAAGCGATTGGCGATCATGCTATTACCGTATATCGAAGGTTGATGGGGCCGTTTTGGATTATTTCGAATTGCCAATGCCTCCCATAGTACTGGGCATAAATTATGATACCGGCGGTGAAATACTTGGGAATATAGTCCCTGTAAGATATAAAAATTACATTTTAAAAAACAGAGAGGGCGCTCTTGTGGGTAATCCTGAGAGCGACACTGTTTTTCTTTACCGAAAAGACGAACCTATGCTTCCTGTAATACGTAGAATCCCTTCGCTTGCTTCTACAGATCCAATGATCTATATGAATAATTGCGTAGATGCGGGCAGCTATCAATTTATGGAAATCTTTACGTTGCGTATGGAGGGTGTTACTCCGGGCATTATTCCTGTTAAACATTATATGCGGGATAAAAAAACAGGCGAGATATTTCGTCAGAAAATTATCTTACCGGATTATAAGGGAAAAGAATTTTTAATCAGTCCTTCAAGAACAGGAAGAGATTACAAAAGCGGTCCATATATAGAGTTTGATTTAATCGAACTTAAAGAGGCTTATCATACAAACCAACTAAGCGGCAAATTGAAAGAATTAGTTGCAACCCTAAACGAAGACGAAGATAATAACGTCTTCATGCTGGTTCATTTTAAATAGCCGGAAAGTCTAACGTTATGAATCATTAATTGTAAAATATAAAAAAAGATGCCAGCAGATAACAAGCGGTTTTGCAAAATTGGGGGGTGGAGTGACAACCCAAACTGTGACGGGTGCGAAAACCGCCGGTGATAATCCAGACTGCGTGCAGTTGCATCCCCAACTTCGCAAAGCCGCCTCTACGTTATACGCCATGTAGGGACAGCGCCTACCAAATCGGGACAGAAAAACAGAACGGAAAGAAAATTGAAAAAGAATAATTGCAAAAAAAAGTGTAACTTTGCATTTTTATTAAAATGACAGGCTTTGTTCAAAATATAGTAAATGAAATCATTGACCAGTACATGTTTGCGGACAATACAAAACGCCCGTGGATAATTGGTTTTAGCGGTGGAAAAGACTCTACCGTGATGCTTCAATTACTTTGGAAGGCATTAGAGCATGTAAAGCATTTTCATGGTTTTGTTGCTCGTGATATTTATGTGGTTTGCAATGATACAATGGTTGAAAACCCCGTAATTACCGAATATGTTTATCGTATTTTGGACAATATTGAAGAGGCCGCAAGAGACCAAGATTTACCCATACAAGTAATAAAAACCGTACCAAGATTAGAAGATTCTCTGTGGGTGAATATGATTGGTAAAGGTTATCCTGCCCCGAATAATGCTTTTCGTTGGTGTACCGAACGCCTGAAAATAAAACCAACTTCAAGATTTATTACCGAGCAAGTTGATGATTTTGGCGAAGCGATTATTTTAATTGGCACGAGGTCAAGCGAAAGTGCAAACCGTGCAAAATCAATGAATAAGCACGCAATCAAAGGTAAGCGACTGACAAAACACCCACTGCACCCCAATACGTATATGTACTCACCTATCAGGCATTTGACAATTGAACAAGTTTGGTACATTATCAATACAATGCCTTCGCCATGGGGAGCAAGCAACGAGGAATTATTCCAAATTTATGCAAACGCAAGCGCTGATGACTATGAATGTCCTGTAGTAGTAACCGACGCAAAACACAAATCCTGCGGACAAAGCCGCTTCGGTTGTTGGATGTGTACGGTTGTGAAGGAAGATAAATCTATGGGAGCATTGATAAACAATGGCTTTGAGTGGTTAAAACCATTACTGAACTTACGTGACGAAATCGTTGCGGAACGCAACGAAATCAAACACCGTATGCCAACTCGCAGAGATGGTACACAAGCCGTTAATGATATGGGTAGTTATTACCCTTGGTATAGGGCTTCCATTTTGGAACGTTTACTGAAAACACAAAAAGAAATTCAGAAAAACAAACAAGAGATAGAATTAATTACAAATCAAGAACTTATTGCAATACAAACAATTTGGTATCGAGATTTTGTATTCGATTTTAAAGTTTCGGAAATTTATCATAACGCTTATAAATCAAGTTTAAATATGGACGAACATAATAAGAAAAAAGAAAAAGAATTGGAGTTGTTGAAAAAATCTTGCAACAAAAAACCTCAAAATTTTGACTTAATTCAAGAACTTTTGACCCTTCAAAAGAATAAATCTCTTTTGAATAGAAAGCGTGGGTTAAAAGACGACATTGAAACTCGCATTGAAGAATATCTAAAAAAAGAGCAAAACGATGTTAATTAAACAGATAGAATTAAACAACTTCCGAATTTACAAAGGAAATAATACCATAAATTTGTTGCCCGAAGACAACAAAAACATTGTTGTTGTAAGTGGTAAAAATGGTTTTGGCAAAACCACATTTTTAATGTCGTTAGTTTGGTGCTTGTATGGTCGTCAAATGGATAAAGTTGATGAACTTTACCAAAAAGAAATTGCCGACAAAGGCGGTTATGGAAAATATATAGGCAACACATTGAACAGGTTAGCCAAAACAGAGGGCGAAACAAAATTTTCTGTTTCGGTTATTTTCAAAGACGTAAAAATCCCCGAAATTTCGTGTAACGAAGTGAAAATCACAAGAACATTTGATATTATTACAAGCGTAAATGATAAAGTCGAAGTTTTAATTGACGGTTATCCCAATCAACTAATTCAAGATTTGACAACCGAAGGCAAACAAGACGGCGAAGAAATTTTTATTAGAGATTTTATTTTACCGATTGAAATTGCAAAATTTTTCTTTTTTGATGCAGAAAAAATTGTATCACTGGCCGAAATAAACTCGCCCGAACAACGCAGAATTTTGAGCAAAGCATACACCGAAGTTTTGGGCATAAAAAAATACGAAGATTTAAAAGACCAATTAGAGAATATTCAAGACGAATACCGTAAAAAATCAGCCAAACCACATGAAAGAGCAGAATTTAACCAAATCGAAACCGACATTAAAAACAAGCAAATCAGCATTGACGAAATAGAAAATCAAATACAAGAATTAAGTCAGGAAAAAATTGAAAAGCAAAGCGAGTCAAATGAAATCCAGATGAAACTAATTCAAGAGGGTAATATGATGACTTTGGAACAACTTAACGAATTAAAATCCAAAGAAAGAGAACTCAACGACAAAATTTCAAATTTACAAAACGATTTGAAAGAATTATTTGATTTAATGCCATTTGGCTTATCGGGTGAGGTTTTAATGGATGTTTCTACTCAATTGGAAAACGAAAAAAATTACAAAGACAACAAATACAAACAAGAAGACGTAAAGGAAAAAACAAATCGTATTCTTGAAGATATAGAACAGGAAAAGAAAGGTTACAAAGGTGTAATAGATATTGAAATTCGGAATTTTTACGAAGACCAGATTAAAAAACTTATCAAAAAACATTTCTTTTCTGATGTTCCGGAATTACCGTCTATTTTCAAATCGTTGCACGATTTTTCAGACACGCAGACAAACGAATTAAACACATTGATAAATCACTTAAAACATACATTTAGAGATACTTTTACAAGACTGAACGACAATTATTTACGTTCAAAAAGCGATATTGATTCCATTCGCAGAAAAATACGCTTAGCCGAAAAAGATGCAGAAGATGATTATATTGCAAATTTGCGAACAGATAAAAAACGTTTAGACGACCGCATTTTTAGCATAGACAAAGATATTTACGATTTGGGAGAAAAAATTGGCGGTTTAAAAAACGAAATCAAAACTTTAAAACTACGTCAGGAAGATTTGCGAAAGAAAATAGACGATTCAAGGCGTTATTCAGAAAAAGACACGAAAACTCAAGAACTTATATCGCAATTAAAAGATTTTATAAAAGAGTTCAAAATCACGACCAAAAAGAAATTGGAAGAAAATATTTTGAATGAATTGAATATATTAATGCACAAAAAAGGATTTATTCAAAAAGTTGTTGTAACAATAAATCAAGCGGGCGATGACGTTGATATAAATTTATTTGATGCAAGAAATGAAAAAATAGACAAAGGATCTTTGTCGATGGGCGAGCGGCAAATGTACGCCTCGGCTCTCTTAAAATCGCTTGTTGATGAATCGGATATTGAATTTCCTGTATTCATTGACAGCCCCATGCAGAAATTTGACAAAGACCACGCTGGAAACGTAATCAAAGAATTTTATCCTAATGTTTCAAAACAAGTCATTCTATTTCCGCTTATTCATAAAGAATTAACAGAAAGCGAGTTTGAATTGTTGAAGCCGAATATATGTAAATCGTATATTATCAACAATTTCAACACAGACGCTTCAAATTTTGTTGAAACAAGTCCAGAAAATTTATTTAGAAAATACAACGAGTTATATGCAAATTAACATAAGAACATCAGAAACAAATCAGGAGATTGTAAGGCAACTCACCGCCAAACTTCCCGCAGGCACAAAAGAAAATGTGATTGCTCGGATTGCTTTGGGTTACTCTCTGCAAAGTGGGAAAAAATTCTCAACTTCAGAATTTACTATCTACGATTCCAAAGGAAAAGAATACAAAGACCATGTTCTTTTTGACGAAAAATACCGTGATTTTTATATTGCTTTGATTTGCCAACATTACGGAATTTATAAAACCGATGATAACATTCCTCGTTATATCAAACTACATATTGACCATGGCTTAATATTGATGGACAACTTATTCCGTAACAATAACAACTATACATTTTTAGACTTTTTAACCGAACATTTGGACAAAGGGATTTCAATGTTGGATACCGTAAAAGTAAGTTTGGACGCAGTAAAAAACAACAGTCAAAACATTGAAAAATCTTATTTCAGTGAGCCTATTAAATTATTGATAGGAAATAAATTAAATGAAAAAGGCGAGGAAATTATTTTGAATTTTAACGATACAACTTCATACAACAACAATCATATTGCTATTGCGGGAAGTTCAGGGACAGGGAAAACACAATTTGCATTACAATTACTCCGAGAAATTTCAGAGAAATCAAATCACCATGTTAATTTTATTTATTTGGATTTCAAAGGCTTAAAAGACGATGATTTGATAGAAATTCAACCTTTTTTTGATAAAACAAAAGCAAAATTCATTGATGCTCCAAATATTCCATTTCCTGTTAATCCACTATCATTTATTGACAGCATAAATGATGTGAATAAACAAATGGGTATTGATAAATTTGTTGATATAATTTGCAAGTACTCAAATATCGGCATTAAACAAAGAGGAAAATTACGAGAGGCAACTAACGAGGCATTTATTGCCAAACGCCCGGGCGAATATCCGAGTTTTGGAGAAATTAATGAAAAATTATTAGAAATAGTCGGCGACAAGCGAGATACCTTGACTGAAATAATTGATGAATTAAGCCGTTACAATATTTTCAAGGGAGACACGAAAAACGGAAATTTTTTAAGTCAAAATATTTATTTGTCCTTGTCAGGCGATTTGTCTAATTCTGTACGTTTTACGTCTTTGTTTTTGATAGTTAATTACATATATAACGTGTTTATGAATATGGAGAGTACACCAACGGAAAATGGTTGTCGCGCTATGCGTTATGTATTGTTGATTGATGAAGCACACGTTATATTTAAGGAGAAAAAATATCAGGATATTTTAGAAAAAATATTGCGAGAAGTTCGCTCAAAAGGCGTTTCAGTTGTTTTATTGTCGCAAGGTATAGAAGAATTTAACCAACCTACTTTTGATTTTTCGAGTATGTGCGAAATGTCGTTCTTATTAGATGTCAAAGATAAAACCAACACAAAGGCAATTAACAAATTTTTGGGTTTTAGCGACAAAGACGGAACAAAAGCATATCGCAGTTTGGAGAGAATTCAAAAAGGGCAAGCAATATCAAACATAAAAGAGTTTCCGAAAGGAGAATTATTTGAAATTAAACAATTTTATAAATGTAAGTAAACATTATTTGGTTATGCCCGAACACCAAAACATAGAATACAAAATGAATGATTTTTTTACACATAACCCGTTATGGATAGAGAAAACAGGTAAAATATACGCTCTTTTGGAACGTGTAAAGATTTCGGAAGAACAATCGAAAGATGTGTTGCATTTGCGAAGAAACAGTCGTATTCTTTCCATTGGTTCTACAACGGCTATTGAGGGCAATCGGCTTACCGCACAGCAAGTTTTTGATGT
>Ga0082212_10012600_pt1 | contig 10640 bp, 10 predicted proteins | sample TergutNt197P3_FD_71548 | JGI IMG/M metagenome (GOLD analysis project Ga0082212, IMG submission 71548) | Neocapritermes taracua P3 segment gut microbial communities from Petit-Saut dam, French Guiana - Nt197 P3 | ecosystem: Host-associated > Arthropoda: Insects > Digestive system > Gut ...
ATGGGTCTTTTCAGTGTCGGTAAATCGAAGGCGCAACTTTTTGATAAAGATTTGAAAAATAAGGTAACATTCAAGGATGTTGCCGGATTAGCCGAAGCCAAACAGGAGGTGGAAGAGATCGTCTCGTTTTTGAAAAATCCGCAAAAATATACGGACCTTGGTGGTAAAATACCCAAAGGCGCTTTGCTGGTCGGTCCGCCGGGAACAGGTAAGACGCTATTAGCTAAAGCCGTTGCAGGTGAGGCGCATGTGCCATTTTTTTCGCTGTCGGGATCGGATTTTGTGGAAATGTTTGTAGGAGTCGGCGCATCGCGCGTTCGCGACCTGTTCCGTCAAGCCAAAGAAAAATCGCCTTGTATTGTTTTTATTGATGAAATCGATGCCGTGGGGCGGGCACGGGGCAGAAATGTTAATATGAACGCCAATGATGAACGCGAGAATACATTGAACCAGTTACTGACCGAAATGGATGGATTCGCATCAAATAGCGGTGTCATCATTTTGGCAGCGACCAATCGCGCCGATGTGCTTGATAAGGCATTACTGCGCGCCGGACGTTTCGACCGCCAGATTTATGTCGATCTGCCGGATCTGAACGAACGGAAAGAGATTTTTGCCGTTCATCTTCGCCCGATAAAAATTGATTCGGAAGTAGATACGGATTTTCTTGCGCGTCAGACACCGGGTTTTTCGGGCGCCGATATTGCCAATGTATGTAATGAAGCCGCATTGATTGCTGCACGGAACGGCAAGAATATGGTTCAGAAAGATGATTTCATGAGTGCAGTCGACCGTATTGTCGGAGGACTTGAAAAACGCAGTAAGATCATGACGGAGAATGAACGTCGAAGTATTGCTATCCATGAAGCCGGACATGCCTCCCTCAGTTGGCTGTTGGAGTATGCCAATCCATTGGTAAAAGTGACGATTGTACCACGCGGGAAGGCGCTTGGCGCTGCCTGGTATCTTCCTGAAGAACGTCAGATCACCACACGTGAACAGTTGTTGGATGAAATGTGTGCAACCTTAGGCGGTCGTGCAGCAGAAGAATTGTTCCTTAACAGGATTTCTACTGGCGCATCAAACGATTTGGAACGCGTTACCAAGCAGGCTTATGCCATGGTTGTGTTTTTCGGCATGAGTAAACGCATTCCGAATCTGAATTATTATGATTCAACAGGTCAGGACTGGGGCTTTACGAAGCCTTACAGCGAGGAAACAGCCAAATTGATCGACGAGGAGGTGCAAAATATTGTAAACGGACAATATGAACGTGCAAAAAACATCCTGACAGATCATACGGAAAAACATAATGACTTGGCTCAGTTATTACTGAAATCGGAAGTCATTTATTCCGAAGATGTAGAGCATATTTTCGGGAAACGTCCCTGGGTCTCGCGCAGCGAAGAAATAATGGGGCAGCAAAATGGGAACGGTTAATTAATAATTCGACTGTAAATGCATGAAAACCTTATTACAAAGAACACTAACCGGAATATTGTTTGTTGCTGTTATTGTAACTTCCATCTGTGTCCATCCTTTATTATTTGCAGGTGTCTTCAGTATAATTGCCGGTTTTCTAATCCACGAATTTTATAATCTATCCAAATTCCAGAGCGCCGCATGGCAGCGATATTTAGGAATTGCCGGAGGCGCTTACCTGTTTTTCTCATCGTGCCTGTTTGCGGGTCATTATATCGGGATTGAGATTTTTTTTCCTTACATTATTATATTACTGATATTACTGATTGCCGGCTTGTTCTTGCGAAACAGTAATCCGGTTACACAATGGGGGTTGATTTTTTTCGCCCAGATTTATTGTGCAGGTCTGTTATCGCTGCTGAGTTTTATACCTTACATGCAATCGACCGCTTATAAACCGTTGCCGGTGTTGATGATTTTTGTTTTTATTTGGTTGAATGATACCTGTGCCTATCTGATCGGAACATGGAAGGGTAAACATCGTTTGTTTAAACGTATTTCACCTCTTAAGTCATGGGAAGGTTTTGGAGGGGGATTAGTCGTTGTGATGATCGCATCACTTGTATTTTCTCATTTTTTTAAAGATATGGCATGGTATTACTGGCTTGCTTTTGCAGTCATTACAGTCGTCTCAGCCACCTGGGGCGATTTAATCGAATCACTGCTCAAACGAACATACAGTGTTAAAGATGCAGGAAACATATTACCTGGACATGGAGGCTTGTTGGACCGGTTCGACAGTGCCATACTGGCATCGCCTGTCGTGTATATCTTTTTCGAGTTGATCATTCGAAATTAAACGTAAAAACAATCATGCGTGTTGTTGCTTTCGACAGGGCATTCGTGTAGATTTTATCCGCTTCATTTGCCAGGTCGTCCCGGTTTTTTTCAAGTATGTCAGGCAGTCCGAACATAAACTTAAGTTCGGGCGATAACCTGAAAAACGGCAAATAAACGGTACATCCCAGGCCAAACGATATCCCGTAATCAACGGGTTTCATCAGTAGCGGATTGCCTTTTTTCTGTCCCAGTTCGATAGCGCCGTAAGCGCCGCCAATAATGTACGGACGACAGTTGTTTAGCCGCATGGACGATATTTTAACGTCTAATGGAACTGACAAATAATTTGTACGCATACTGACAAGTTTCTCTTCTTCGCTTGACGGTTCTTTGAAACAGACGGTTTTGTCGCCAAAATGAATCGTTGGTGTTGTGCGGAGATTCATGTAAGGATTCATAAACAGATCACCGATTACGCCGACGCTGAATCCCGGTGAATAGTTGGGTATTTCGGCAAACCATGTCTCGCCGTTTGGCGCTGCTATCCCGTTATTTGTCAGGATAAGGTCCTGGGTATGAAGCCCGACATGAAATCCGAAATGATACAGTTTTTGATCGGCATACGGTTGATTCTGCACTTTTCGTTTTTGAGCCCACGAGGGAAATGCAAATATCGTGAAAACAAGTATATAGACTATCTGTTTCAAACGCAAACAATTTTCAAATAATAACGAAAGATTGGGGAAAATATTGTTTTTGCAAAAAAAACAGCGAATGAAACGGTATATATAAAAAAATGAACTATATTTGCGAGCGTTTTTGTGAGGCAATGATGGTTTATCTTTATCGCCGAAAAATATAAAGTATTAATTATTAAATAGAAAAATTATGGCTTACGTAATTAGTGAAGATTGTATTGCTTGTGGATCATGTATTGATGAATGTCCGGTCGGCGCTATTTCGGAAGGTGATATCTACTGTATCGACCCCGAATTGTGTACAGATTGCGGATCATGTGCGGATGCTTGTCCTACCGAAGCGATCCTGCCCGCATAAGGCATGCAGTTTTATTTAAAAAATGCCCCCGAAAGTTTACTCTTTCGGGGTTTTTTTTAAATATTTCTCTAAAACATGCTGTTATTCGGGAATTTGTAGTATCTTCGCGGCGATTTATTTATTCAGATAGTCTTTACACAAATGATTAATCGAGTTTTAATCCGCATCAAAATATTGCAAATCGTTTATGCATACTATCATAAAGGCTCTCAAGACCTGAAAGTTGCGGAGAATGAGTTGTTGCTAAGTCTACGACGTTCCTACGATTTGTACCATTATTTTTTGTTGTTAATTGTTGATGTCACTCGCTTGTACGAGCGCATGATTGAAGTAAAACGTAATAAGTACGTTCCTACTGAGGAGGAACGAAATCCGGATTTGCGAATTCTAAACAACCGACTGGCAAAACAGGTTGCTGAAAACGAATCATTGTTGAAGTATGTCAAGGAACATGGCGTTTCCTGGGCGGACGATACTGACTTTGTTAAAAAAGTGCTCGAAATGATAACCGCTTCAGAGGTCTATACCGACTATACGAAAAACAAAGAAGACAACTACGAGGTTGATAAAGAGTTCTGGCGTCTTGTTTTTAAGCGTGTCATTACCAATAATGAATTTGTCGAAGATTACCTGGAAGAAAAAAGTATTTACTGGAATGACGACGTCGAAATAATCGAATCGTTTGTAATCAAGACAATCAAACGTTTTAACGAACAGTCCGACGAAAAACAGGAGTTGTTGCCGATGTTTAGCAGTAACGATGATTATCATTTCGTTATTCAATTATTCCGGCAGACGATTTTACACGGCGAAGAATATCGTACCTATATTGATAAGCATACGAAAAATTGGGAGTCGGAGCGTGTAGCCAACATGGATTTGATCATCATGCAGGTGGCGCTTGCCGAAATCATGACTTTTCCGACAATACCGGTTAGTGTCTCGCTGAATGAATACATAGATGCTGCAAAATATTACAGCACACCTAAAAGCGGCACTTTTATCAATGGCGTACTGGATTCGATCGTGGAAGAACTGAAATCGGAAAAACGTTTATTAAAGAATTAAACTTTTAATTATCAGATATTATGAATTTAAAATTGATTTTTTTACAGACAGAAGTCATGTCGGGTCAGAGCCAGGGTAGTCCTATGTCAATGATTTTGATGATTGTAGCATTTGTTGCTATATTCTACTTTTTCATGATTCGTCCGCAGCAAAAACGCCAAAAGGATCTGCAACGGTCACGGGAAGCCATGAAAACTGGAGATAAAGTGATTGTTGCAGGCGGTATCCATGGTAGAATCAAGGAGATTGCCGATACCAGCATGATCGTAGAAATATCCGATGGCGTCCGTATCCGCGTTGATAAAGCGTCGGTTTACGCTTCTTCGGAAGATATGCAAGGCAAACAATAGCAATCGCATAATTATGATGTCATGCAGAATAAATTGAAATCTGCATTTGAATCATTGATCCTGAAATCAGGTGTTTATTTTCATCGTCAGCAATGGAAAGAGATATTTATTTTCATTGCTTTCGTGTTGCTGGCTTTTGTTTTTTGGCTTGTTCAAAGCCTTCAGGATGATGCCGAACGTCGATTCGAGTTCACCTTGCGATATAAGAATATACCCGACGAGTGGACACTGCTGGATAATAACCCGAAAACTGCAAGTGTGTTACTCAGAGATAAGGGTAACACTTTACTTTATTATTACTGGAACAAACGTATTCATTCGATTGACATCTCTATAACAGATTTACAGCAAATGTCCGATTCATTGTTGAAGATACCCAACCGTATGCTGGAACTGGGATTGGCAAAGCAGTTAATAACATCAACATCTATCGTCGCTTTTGAACCGAATGAAATAATACTTCATTATGACATGCTAAGTAACAGGATGACGAAGGTATTGTCACAACTTTCAATTATTACAAAACCGGGATTTCAAGTGTCCGACAGTATAAGAGTTTCGCCTCCCGAAGTGCGTTTGTTTGGAAGCAGTAAAATCCTTGACACGCTGAATCAAATAAAAACCAAACCGGCAACTTTGGAAGGATTATCGAAAACAGGCGAAATAAACGTCCGACTTGACTTGCCTGCAGGCGTTAAAGCAGCTATCGAAACCGTTAAAATTACTGTACCCGTTGAAGAGTTTACCGAGAAAAAAATACATCTGCCGATACTATGTGCCGATATACCGGATAATTATGTCCTGCGCATTTTCCCTTCAAGCGTTGATATTTCCTGCAATTTACCCATTTCGCTGTTTCGTGAAGTGACCGAAGAGATGCTGGAAATCAGGATCCCCTTTGATGAATTTGTTGAGAATCAGACAAAGGGTAAAATAACTGTAAGACTTACCCGTAAACCTGCATGGATTTCAAATCCGGTCATTACTCCGAACGAAGTGGAATTTATTATTGAGCATCATGATTAAAATTGGCATTACCGGAGGTATTGGAAGCGGAAAGACAGTTGTATCTTCGCTGCTCGAACTGGAAGGCATACCGGTCTATCCGGCAGATGATGCGAGTAAGCGTCTGACCGATACTTCTCCCGTAATCCGTAAAAAATTGACAACATTGATTGATGATGCTATTTACAAAAACGATAAACTTGACCGTCAAAGACTTGCTTCCATAATTTTTAATGATGAAGCCCTGTTGGAGGAAGTGAACGGAATCATTCATCCGGCTGTTAAAGAAGATTTTATGAATTGGATTACAAAACAGACTTCAAAATGTTGTGCGTTGGAATCGGCAATTTTATATGAATCGAAATTCGACAGGGAGGTCGACCTTGTATTAATGGTTTATGCCCCGGTCGAATTAAGGCTGACACGGGCCATGTTGCGCGATGGCGTATCCGAAGCGGAAATATTAAAACGTATGAACCGCCAGATGCCTGACAATTTAAAACGAAAACAGGCTGATTATGTGATTTGCAATGACGGGATTCAGCCTGTAATCCCGCAGATAGAAGAGTTTGTAAAAAATATCGAATATTTGTATGACGAATGTCATGCACCCCTACATGAATCCACTAAAATCCCATAACATATGAACGAAGAAATCAGACAGATAGCCGAACGACTGAAAGGTCTTCGGGAAGTAATGGAACTTGACATCAATGATATTGCCACTACATGCGGGCTTACTCCGGAACAATATATTGAACTGGAAAGCGGAACAGCTGATATTCCGGTAAGTATCCTTCACCGGATATCACACGCTTATAGCGTCGAATTAACGACACTGATGTTTGGCGATGAACCAAAAATGAGTTCCTATTTTGTAACACGAAAAGGCAAAGGCGTTTCCGTTGAACGAACAAAAGCATACAAGTATCAATCGCTTGCAGCAGGATTTTCAAAACGGAACGCCGATCCGTTCATGGTGACGGTTCATCCGAAACCGGATGACGAGCCAATCAGCCAAAATTCACATGCCGGACAGGAATATAATTACGTCGTGAGCGGTCGTTTGCTGATTCAGATCAACGGAAAAGACATCATGCTGGAAGAAGGTGACAGCATTTATTTTGATTCGGCGTTGACGCATGGAATGAAAGCACTGGACGATCGGGTGGTGAAGTTTTTGGCTATTATTTTATAAATATCGTAAGATAAAGTAGAGACGTGGCGTGCCGCGTCTGTTCAATAATACAATAATAAATTATTTATGTTAGAACGTTTTTTAGTACAGACAAAGTTTGAGTCGCAGGATGATTTTTTGCGTAATTTCAAGATTATCATACCGGAAGTATTCAATTTCGGATATGATATTGTTGATGCCTGGGCAGAAAAAGCGCCAGATAAAAAGGCGCTTTGCTGGACGAACGACCGGGGCGAACATCGGGATTTTTCATTCGGTGAAATGAAAGATTATTCGGACCGGACAGCCTCCTATTTTCAGTCATTAGGCGTTGGACGTGGCGATATGGTGATGCTTATCCTGAAACGCCGGTTTGAATTTTGGTTTTCTATCGTCGCCCTACACAAGATTGGGGCGATAGTCATTCCTGCTACTCACCTGTTAACGAAAAAAGATATTGCCTATCGCGCCAATGCCGCCGGTATAAAGATGATCGTCTGCGCGGGTGAAGATATGATCCTGAATCATATCAGGGAAGCGCTTCCGGAATCACCGACAGTGCAAAAACTGGTATCGATTGGCCCCGTTATTCCGGAAGGATTCAACGATTTTCATACAGGGATCGTGCAGGCGTCTCCGTTTACACGTCCGGATTTTGTGAATACAAACGGGGATACATCGTTGATGTATTTTACTTCGGGAACATCCGGCGAACCAAAAATGGTTATCCATGATTACCTTTTTCCGTTGGGACATATTACAACTGCGAGTTTTTGGCATAACCTTACAGCAGACAGTCTGCATCTGACGATTGCGGATACGGGATGGGGCAAAGCCGTATGGGGAAAACTGTACGGACAATGGATCGCAGGCGCCGCCGTTTTTGTATACGACCATGAAAAGTTCGCGCCGGCGGATATGTTGCGGATGATACAGGATTATCAAATCACCTCGCTGTGCGCGCCTCCGACCATCTTTCGCTTTCTGATACGCGAAGATTTGACAAAATACGACTTATCCTCCCTGAAGTATTGTACGATTGCCGGCGAGGCGTTGAACCCTGTTGTTTTCAATACTTTTTATAAACTGACAGGCGTCAAGTTGATGGAAGGATACGGGCAGACCGAAACGACGTTGACGATATGTACATTCCCGTGGACGACGCCGAAACCCGGGTCGATGGGTCTTCCCAATCCGCAATATGAAGTAGACTTGCTTCGCCCCGACGGCACACGGGTGGAAGACGGCGAACAGGGGCAGATTATTGTCCGTACAGATAAAAAACCGGTAGGACTGTTCAAGGAATATTATCGCGATCCCGAACTCACACACAAAGCGATGCACGATGGCATTTACTATACAGGCGATATCGCATGGCGTGACGAGGATGGCTATTATTGGTTTGTGGGTCGCGCCGACGATGTGATCAAGAGTTCGGGCTATCGTATCGGTCCTTTTGAAGTGGAAAGCGCACTGATGACGCATCCTGCAATAGTAGAATGTGCCATAACAGGCGTTCCGGACGAAATACGGGGACAAATCGTCAAAGCAACGATCGTTCTCTCAAGGGAATATAAAGACAGGGCAGGCGATGAACTCGTGAAAGAAATTCAGGAACATGTAAAAAAGGTTACCGCCCCCTATAAATATCCGCGAATTGTGGAGTTCGTCAATGAATTGCCCAAAACAATAAGCGGAAAAATACGTCGCGTGGAAATCCGGTCAAAAAAAGAGTAATCTGCTTATTCTTGATTTTAACTTTTCATGCAACGTTTTTTGATATTTTTGCATCTAAATAGGAGACACAAGGTAGGGTATGTCACAACTTGTGCGGTATGTGATATATACGAATTTTTAAAATTAATTTAAGTATGAATGCCAACAAACACCTTTTAAAATTCTTGGGACTGCTTGTATTTAGCGTCCATAACCTGCTTTTTTTTAGTGGATGCAACGATACGGTAAAAAGTACGGTTACTTACACGGTTAATGAGCCGGTTTATATGCCTTTTTCAGAATTTCGTGCCGCCAAGCCTGTTCAACCTGCCCGCAAGATGGTTAATCCGGGAAAAATATGTCTGTATGGCGATTTTCTTTTCATCAACGAAATCACGGAGGGGATTCATGTGGTGGACAACAGCAATCCGGCTAATCCTACGATTGTTGCATTTATCGAACTGACTGGAAATATGGATATTACGGTAAGAGACAACCTGCTTTATGCCGACAGTTATATTGACCTGGTAGGTTTTGATATCAGTCAACCTACTCAATCTAAGGTAGTTAGCCGTGCAGAAAATGTTTTTCCCTATGTATTGCCACCCATTGATAACGATTATCCTGTTACCTACGATCTGGAAAAAGGCGTTATAGTGGACTGGAAACTTAAAACCGTCACGGAGAAAGAAGAGTTCCATCGTTATTATCCACCCTATCCTTGTCCATATTGTAAATATATGGATCTGGCGTTAGCTTCCAATTCATCTTCATGGGCTTATGCCGGAAGGCAATCCACAGCCGGATCGAATTTTCAAAGCGTTACCGGCTCCATGTCGTGCTTTGCCATATACAACGATTATTTATATGTAGTAAATAGTAATATGTTAAAAACATTCTCCATTTCCGGAAATACTGCATCCTTACTAAATGAACAGTATTTAGGATGGAACGTGGAGACCGTTTTCCCTTACGAACAAAAACTCTTTTTGGGCACAACCAACGGTTTGATGATTTATCAGCTGGATAATCCTGCCATTCCGCAGTATTTGTCGTCGCTTTCACATATTGTAGGTTGCGATCCGGTGGTGGTTCAGGGAGATTATGCTTATGTTACTATCCGGGGAGGAAATATTTGCGGTCAGTCCATGAGTTTGCTGGATGTGATTGATATTTCCGATCCTTCGAAGCCTGTACAGAAAGCTTCGTTCAATATGATTGAACCGTATGGTCTGGGTATTGACGGAAACACATTGTTTGTGTGCGATCAGGGATTATCCGTTTACGATGCTTCCAATCCGCTTGTTGTAGGATCAAAACCAATCACAAAGTTTACTTCCATTAACGGTTATGATGTGATCCCTTATGATAATGTGCTTATACTGATCGGGAACGACGGTTTATATCAGTATGATTATTCCGACATCACGAATATTCAATTGTTGAGTGCCTTAAAAGTTGATAAATAATAAAATGAGGAGTAGAAGACTATGAAAAATATCTTATTGACATGCTCCCTGTTTATGATGCTTTCGGCTGTTGCGCAGGAGTACGGGCAGAATGAAATAGAGGTAGATGGCTGGTACAATCTAACACAGATGTCGTTTATTATTGGGGAGGAAAACGCATCTTCGGCTGCAAAATCAAATATGATTCCATCGATTGCCATTATCAATGGCTGTCGTGTCAACGAACATTTTTCGTTAGGTCTCGGCGTAGGGATGACATCGTTTTCCTATCCTGTTTTTCCTGTCTTTGCCGACCTCAGGTTTACGCTTTATAAAGGCAGCCTCAGTCCCGTACTGGCTTTCAAGGGCGGATATTCCATTGCAAAAAACAAAAAGGAGATTTTTCCGAACGAATATTCAGGAGACTATAAGAACAGCGGTGGCGGCATGTTTAATCCGGAGTTTGGATTCAAGGTCGTGATGACGGAACGTGCCGATTTCCTGCTGACGATAGGCTATTATTATCAGCATTTGAAAACCGATGTATCAAACAGTGGC
>Ga0082212_10012601_pt1 | contig 10640 bp, 8 predicted proteins | sample TergutNt197P3_FD_71548 | JGI IMG/M metagenome (GOLD analysis project Ga0082212, IMG submission 71548) | Neocapritermes taracua P3 segment gut microbial communities from Petit-Saut dam, French Guiana - Nt197 P3 | ecosystem: Host-associated > Arthropoda: Insects > Digestive system > Gut ...
TGCAGTTTAATTTGTGGGCAGAATTTTTATTTACCTCAAAACAAGTGGAATATATGCTGCTGCCGCGCATTTTGGCAGGCGCCGAAGTGGCGTGGTGCAAGCCCGAAAACAAAGATTGGGAACGATTTAAGACGGCGTTGCCCTTTCAAAAACTGCGCTTGAAAACTTTGGGCTATCATTATTGCGATGATGTGGTGGAAATGCCGGAGTAAAATCCAGAAAAATTATAATATTTGGGGAATGTAATCCCGAAAAATTATAATATTTGAGGAATATAAAATTATTTTTTATCTTTGCCGAAAAAAATGATTACTCGAATTATTGAAAAAAGTATTGAAAATGAACTTTTTAAAGGAAAGGCTATTATTATTTTTGGCGCCAGACAAGTAGGCAAATCGTCATTGCTTAAAAAAATGTTTGCCCATAGCAATGATGTGGTTTGGTTGGATGGAGATTTGGCAGAAACACAATTACTATTTGAAAATCTGACTGTTGCCAAAGTAAAAACCATTCTTGGTGATGCAAAAATTGTGATTATTGATGAAGCGCAAACAATTTTAAATATCGGGTTAAAACTTAAAATTTTTACCGATTATTTTAAAGATATTCAACTCATTGCCACAGGAAGTTCTTCATTCGATTTGGCTAACAAAATTAACGAACCGCTTACCGGAAGAAAGTGGGAGTATATGCTTTTTCCCTTATCGTTCAGCGAAATGGCTAATCATCATAATACATTTGAAGAGCATAAACAACTGCATCAAAGATTGATTTTTGGATATTATCCTGAAGTGGTTTGCAATGAAAGTAAAGCAATAGATATTCTTAAACAACTTACAACAAGTTATTTATATAAAGATGTTTTGCAATGGGAAATGCTGAAAAAAAGTGATAAAATTTTGAAATTGCTACAAGCATTGGCTTTTCAAATCGGGTCGCAAGTTTCTTATTCCGAATTAGGTCAAATTTGTGGCTTGGATAACAAAACCGTTGAAAAATATATCATTCTGTTGGAACAGGCTTTTGTTGTTTTTCGCCTGCCTTCATTCAGTAGAAATTTGCGTAATGAATTAAAATTCAGTAAGAAAATATATTTTTATGATAATGGAATTCGCAATACATTAATTTCAAATTTTAATTCTATTGAATTGCGACAGGATGTTGGATCGCTTTGGGAAAATTTTTTAGTTGCAGAAAGAATGAAACGAAATAGTTATGCCAAACATTATGCGCAAACTTATTTTTGGAGAACTCAAGATCAAAAAGAGATTGATTTTATTGAAGAATATAATGGAAAACTGTATGCTTATGAATTTAAGTGGAATATGAAAAAAACAACTAAAATTCCAGCCTCTTTTTCAAAAACTTATTCAGATGCTCAATTTCAATGTATTACTCCCGAAAATTATTGGGATTTTTTAATGTAATAAAATCTGATAGCATATCATTTTTATTAATTTTGCACCCTAAAACAAACAAAAAATGTGGACAGACTGGGAAAAAAAAGTAGATCCTAATGCCAAACTTCCGGCACATCTTTTTTGGGATGTGAACATTAACAAAATGGATTGGCAAGCGGCAAAATATTTTGTTACCGAGCGTGTTGTTGAACGAGGAATGCCGGAAGACTATTACACTCTGTTTCAAATGTATGGTGGTGTGGAAGGTGTGCGCGAAATCTTAAAAAATGTTAAATACTTTCGCTATCCACAAGATATTGCTTTTGTTTGCATGGCTTTTGATTTAAAAAAGGAGGAAATGGTATGTTACAAACGGAAACTGTTAAGAGAAGCACTTTTGAGCTCTTAAAAAAATTAATGAATGATGAGTACCTGACTGATTTTATTTTGGCAGGTGGCACTAATCTTGCGTTGCAATTAGGACATCGTGAGAGTATAGATTTGGATTTGTTTACTTATAAACCATTTGAAACAGAAGATATTATTGAATATTTGCAAAAGCATTTCGAATTGCAGATAGAAATGAAAAAAGAGCGTAATACAATTAAAGGAATTATTGAAGACGTAAAAATTGATATGATAGCTCATATATATCCGTTGCTAAAAGATCCGATTATTGAAGAAGGGATTCGTATGTATTCGTTGCCTGATATAGTTGCTATGAAATTGGGAGCCATTAGTAATAATGGCACACGACTAAAAGATTTTGTGGATATTACTTATCTATCCACAAAAATGTCGCTTAATGAAATGCTGATGTGTTATGCTGCAAAATACCCTACAAGCCCTATTCATGCACTAAAAAGTTTAGCCTATTTTGATGATATTGACTTTTCTACATCCATTAGCCTCTGCAACGGTAAAAAATTTTCGTGGAAAAAAATTGAACAACACATTCGAGATATGATAAAATTTGAGAACAAAGTTTTTGAAACACCTCCCATATAAAAATTGCGTTATCTGCCTCTATTTCTTGTTCTTCTCTTTTTAAGTTGTCAAACCCAAAACAATATTGAAATTGATTTAACCCAAAATTGGTCGTTTGAATATGAAAATCAACAATATCCGGCTCAAGTTCCCGGGTGTATTCATACCGATTTAATGAAGGCAGGAATTATTCCCGATCCTTTTTTTCGATGTAATGAAGATTCGGTGCAGTGGGTATCGGATAGCATTTGGGTGTATCGCACTGTTTTTAACGGCAATAAAATTAACAAATATAAACACGCCGAAATTGTGTTTCCGTGTTTGGATACTTACGCCGAAGTGTATTTAAACGGCGAGCCGCTACCGCATACCGAAGGAAGCCATTTTTGTGATAATATGTTTCGCCCATGGCGTTTTCCGCTTCCAAAATCATTAAAAAAGAAAAATAATGAATTGGTAATTAAGTTTTTACCATCAGAAAAAATAGATGAAGAAAAAGCGAAGCAACTACCCTACACCTTGCCCGATAACCGTGCTTTTACTCGAAAAGCCCCTTATCAATCCGGTTGGGATTGGGGACCCAAATTGGTTACCTGCGGCATTTGCCAACCCGTGAAAATTGTGGCGTGGAACGATTTTTATGTAGAAAATATTGAATTGATTCAACGAGAATTAACAGGCGACAAAGGAGTGATTGAGGTGGTTGCGACGGTAGTTTGCGGTGAGCGGGATGAGGTATGCGGGATGAGGTGTGAGGTAAGAGGTGAGAGGTGTGTGGTGCGCGGTGGTTGGGATACGGTATTGCACTCCGGCATCAACAAAATATCATACTTCATTGAAATTGAAAATCCGGAATTGTGGTGGCCCAATGGGTTGGGCGAACAAACGATGTATGAGTTTGAAATTAGCTTAACCCCAGCGGATAAGGGCGAAAAATATTTCGCCCTTGCTCGCTGGGGTTTCCGCACCATTGAATTAGTGCAGGAAAAAGATGATGTTGGCGAATCGTTCTACTTCAAAATCAACGGCTTCCCCGTTTTTATGAAAGGCGCCAACTGGATTCCTACACACAGTTTCGTTTCGGAAATGATGAATGAAAAAGGGAAAAAACGTTACAAACATTTATTAGAATCGTGTAAAGATGCGAATATGAATATGATTCGCGTGTGGGGCGGCGGCATCTACGAAAACGACTATTTTTATGAGTTGTGCGATGAATTGGGATTGCTGGTGTGGCAAGATTTTATGTTTGCCTGCGCTTTGTATCCCGCCGATGCTGCTTTCTTAAAAAGTGTTAAAAAGGAAGCCGAATATCAGGTGAAAAGATTAAGCCAACATCCTTGTTTGGCGTTGTGGTGCGGCAACAACGAAGTGAAAAACGGCTGGGAAGATTGGGGCTGGCAACGAAATTACACCCAAGAACAGCGTGCAGAAATCGGGAAAAACTTGCATACACTTTTTAATGAACTTCTTCCCGAAGTGGTTGAAAACTACGACAATCGCCCGTATCACTCCTCCTCGCCGTTGTGGGGCTGGGGGCATCCGGAGTGCCTTACCCACGGCGACTCTCACTATTGGGGCGTGTGGTGGGGCGAAGAGCCGTTTGAGGTGTGGCTGCCCAAAACAGGGCGTTTTATGTCGGAGTATGGTTTTCAAAGTTACCCGCAAATCTCCACTATTGAATCGTTTACATTCCCCGAAGACAGATATTTGGAATCTGCTGTGATGCAAAATCACCAAAAACATCCGCGAGGCGTGCCAATTATTAACAAAGCGATGAAGGAATATGCGTATATTCCTGATAACTTGGAAGATTATGTTAGAATAAGTCAGGAGATACAGGCATACGGCATTGGCAAAGCGATAGAGGCGCATCGCTTAAAACGCCCGTATTGTATGGGTACATTGTATTGGCAACTCAACGACTGTTGGCAGTGTGCATCGTGGAGCAGTATTGATTTTTACGGCAATTGGAAGTTGCTGCATCACACGGTTAAAGAGAAATTTGCACCGGTTATTGTGGCTACGGAGGATTTGCCCAACGGCGCAAAAAATATTTATGTGGTTAATGATTTACTACATAATGTGAAAGGCGAAATTGTTATTACCCATAAAGATAAAACAACGGCTGTGATACCGTTTCAGGCAAAGGCAAATAGTTCTTCTTTAATTGTGGAGAATTATAAAGAAGTAGATATGATTGGTTTACATTATTGGTAAACAAGTTAAATTTTTATATGCCCCCAGTTTTCACCCGTTTTTATGCGCTGCAAAGTCATTGTGGTAACACCAAACTGTTTTGCAAGTATTTTTAAGCGAGTTTTGCGATTAGGGTCGGAAAGTATTTTCTTCAAAAGCATTACTTGTGTAGAAGTCAATTTGTTGCCTTGATGCAGTCGTTTGGCATGTATTTCTGCAAGTTGTTTTTTTCTTGCGGCAATAACATAAGGACTTTTTTTTCCATGTGCCAACATTTCAGGTCGTGTCGCCCATTTCAAGTTCTTTACATGGTCGTCTGTTATGTTGTAGTTCAAATGCAAAACAAATACCTGCTCATCGGAATCTTTTGGAATAAAATATTGGGCTACAAGTTTGTAGTAAAAAAGATGTTTGTGTCTCAATTTGTTATTTTCATCGCGTATTTTATATCGCCAAATTCTGTATCCGCATTGCAAACCTCCTTTAACAATTCTTCCGTCTTCTATTTTTTCGGTAAAACTAACTAACCGCCCAAAATTTGAGATGGCATAGCGCAGTTGCAGTTTATGTTCTAAAATAATTTCTTTAAATTCTTCTGTGGCGTAAATTCGTAACATATTTTCAATTTTGTTCTTTCTTAAAATTTATAGATTTGTGCTTTATCTACAAATTGCACTTTTCCACCCTTATTCTTGCATCCACCGCCGTTATACTTTTTGAAGTTCCCAATAGCGGGTTTAAGTCCATTTCGGCGATTTCGGGCGCTGCTTCTACTAACGCCGAAACGCGCGAAATCGTATCTGCAAACAGTGCTTCATTTACCGGCTCCTGCCCGCGCACACCCTTCAATATTTTGTAGCCGCGCAACGATTGCATTAAATCTAAAGCCTCTTGTTTGCCCACAGGCGACAGAGCGGCTTTCACATCTTTCAATACTTCAATAAAAATACCGCCCAAACCAAACAGAATTTGATGTCCGAATTTTTCTTCTTTCGATGCGCCGATAAAGATTTCGGTGCCGTAATACATCGGGCAAATTTCCACTGCGTAAGTGTCTTTTATTTTGATAAGTCGTTCAAACTCACGCACCACGGTTTCTTCATCTTTCACATTTAAAACCACGCCACCCACATCGGATTTATGCACGGGACCCACCACTTTCATAACTAACGGAAAACCCATTTTTTTGGCAGCGGCAACGGCGTCTTCCACCTTTGCCACTTCCACTTCCTGTTTTCTGGTAATTCCGGCAGCATCCAACAGCGCGCTGATTTCGTCCAAGCGCAGGTAGCCGTTTTCGCAGTGGTCAATCACTTTTCTAATGGCGGCTTTATCCACGTTGGGCATTTCCGGGTTCAGCGGTTGCGGCTTGGGGTTGTTCACCACTTTTGCCAGCGCGTTTCCAAACACGCACTCTTCCGGAAAATTGATACGGTGTTTATTTTCAATAAAATCGGCAATCTCTTCTTTTACATTTAAAATAGAAGGAAGAATGGGGAAAATTGGTTTTTTGCACGTTTTCATTTTGTTGTGCAACACTTCGTACACATCCCAGTTGGGGAAGAGTCCGGGCGAACCGAAAATCACTGCCATCGCGTCAATATTTTCAAAATCATTTTCGCAGGCGTCAATAATAAAGCCGAGTTGTTCAGCCGTACCGGTTGCCAAGAAGTCAATGGGATTGGCAACGGAGGAACCGGCGTACAGTTTAGCCAACAGCGCATCGGCTTTTTCGCCTTCAATGTGAGGCACTTCCAAGCCGTTGTTGGAGAGTGTGTCGGTAAGCATCACCGCAGGACCGCCCGCGTGCGTAATGATGGCGATATTTTTCCCTTTCACTTCCGGATGCATAAAAATAGAACACACGGTAGTAAGTTCTTCGCGGTTGTGGCAGCGCACAATGCCGGCTTTTCTAAACAGCGCTTCCACCGCCACATCGTTGGTTGCCAGCGCGCCGGTGTGCGAAGAGGCAGCGCGACTGCCCGCCGCAGAGCCTCCCGATTTTATTGCCGCCAACCGAACGCCCTTATGATATAACGACACCGCGTGTTTGAGCAGTTTTTGCGGATTGCGCACATTTTCCATATAGAGCATAATCACGCGCGAACTTGTTTCGGGGTTGAAGGTATCGTCTAAATGCTCCAGCACGTCTTCGATACCGGTTTGCGCGGAGTTGCCCACTGCCCAAATACTGTTGAAAGGCAGCCCGTTGGTGATGCCCCATTCGGAAATGAACACGGCGGTAGCGCCCGAACCGGTAACAAAATCAATGCCGGCGGCTTGCAGTTGCGGCACCGGCTTGGCAAAGTTGCCGTTGTAGTTTTTGCACATAAATCCGGTGCAATTAGGACCGATTAACGTGCCGTTCACGTTGTTAATAATCTCAACAATCTGTTTTTCCAACTGCGCGCCCTCTGCGTTTTCTTCCGAGAAACCGGCGGAAAGGATGATAAACCCGCCCGTTTCTTTTTGGTTGGCGAGCACCTCTACCGTGTGCGGACAAAACTTGGCGGCAACGGCAAGAATGGCGCAATCCACCTGTGGCAGATCTTCCACTTTAGACAGGCAAGGAACGCCCTGCACGTTGGTTTCTTTGGGATTAACGGCATACACCTTTCCGGTAAATGCACTTTGCAGCAGATGTTGAAACACTCTGCCTCCGGGTTTTTGCACATCGTTGGAGGCGCCGATAACAACTATGCTTTGAGGAGTTAAAAGTTTATGATTTATCATGTTTATAATGAATTTTAAATTGAGTGGCAAATAAACACGATTTTTTTGTTTTTATCCGCAGATTGAAGCAGATTTATACAGAGTTTTTTTTTGTGTTAATCTGCGTAAATCTGTGGATGAAAAAATCGTAACTAAAAAAAACTATTTTCGCCAAAAATTTTTAAAAAATGAAAAAATCTATTATTCTTACCCTTTGTTTCCTATTGGTTTCTTTTGCCACTTTTGCCGGAAAATTTATCTTAATCCCTGTTACTGAAACTAATAATTTAGAATCTTTATTTAACAATAACGATTTAAAAATTCACTATTACAACGACAACTATGTGCTGGCAACGGCAGAGGTTGTGCATTACAACAACGCAGTTGTTCTTGATGAAAATGCCTTTGGCGATGTTGATTCTTACGCGATTGTTTATTGTTATAACGACGAGAAAGATGCCTATCTGACAAGAGTTGCTGAAAGCGCTAATACTCTTTTCTCAGGAGATAACTTTTTAATAATGAAACTTCTGTCGGAAGGTTTTATGCCGGCGAAAAACGATGGAATGGTAACTATTAGAAATACTGAAGCCAAACTGCCGAAATCAACATTTGATTTTCCGGTGCTTACGGAACCGGATGATATAATACTTGGCTTTTTGGATGAGGTATCGCAAGATGGATTGATTGCTAATGTTCAACACTTAGAAGATTATTTTACAAGAAATTGCAACCATGCTAATTCTATTGCTGCGCAAAATTGGATTCAAGATCAATTTGATTCTTTTGGGTTAAGCACTACAACTCAGAGCGCAAAGTGTCATTATAATGGACCTTGGTGGGGTGGCACTTTCCAAGCGGAAAATGTAATAGCCATACAAGTTGGAACGGAATTTCCTGATGAATATATTGTTACCGGATGCCACTTCGACTCTTTTGCATGGCAATCTCCTCAAGGAGAACCCGGAGCCGATGACAACGCTACCGGTACGGCAGGAGTTATTGAAACTGCCAGAATTTTGAGCCAATACGATTTCAAACGCTCCATTATCTATTGTGCGTTTACCGCTGAAGAGTGTGGACTTGACGGAAGTAAATGTTATGCAGAACAATGTGCAAGTCAAGGAATGAATATTATAGGATACTTCAATATTGACATGAGCGGATACTTGATGCCCGGTAGTGAAATTCATATAGATTTGATACATCCCTCTTTTGCATTACCTTTAGCAAATTACTATATTAACGTTGCCGATATTTATTTTCCGGAAATTCCTGTGGTACCTTATCCAAATTTACCCGGCGGAGACAGCGACCATACTTCTTTTAATCAAAACGGTTATATGGGAATCTTCCCTTTTGAAGATAGAATTAATGATAGCCCGCACATTCATACTTCAAATGATTTAATTGGTCCAAGTGTCAATAAGCCCGAACAAGTTAAAATTTTTACTCAAATTAATATCGCCGGCATTGCCACATTAGCGCTGTTTGACGGAGCAACTCCGTTAGCCAAACCCACCAACTGTGTAGCAGAATACCTTGTAGAAAACAAAATTAAAGTTACATGGGACGCGCCTGCATCAAGTACGCCAAGTCATTACGGTATTTACAGAGATGGTACATTTTTAGCGCAGTGCGAAGCCACTTCAACTACTCATATTGATGAAGTTATTGATTTTGAAGAATATTGCTATAAGATAACTGCAATTTATGAAGAAGGAGAAAGCTCACACAGCAATCAATCGTGTGCGGCTGTGCCCTCACCATTTGCACCGCCCACCAATTGCGTTGCCGAATATATTGATTACCAAACTTTAGATGTTCTTGTTTCTTGGGATGCGCCGGAAGAAACAACTCCTGATGGTTATTATGTTTACAGAAACGAAGAAAATATTACGGAAAATTATGTTACAACAACTTCATATACAGATCCTGCTTGCAATGGCTGCTGCTATAAGATAACTGCCGTTTATGGCGCTGAACAAAGTGAGTTCAGTAATGAATCGTGTGTCCCGATTGTGGATGCGATTATTGAATACAATTCAAACTACAAAATCTATCCGAACCCAACAACGGGAGAATTGATAATTGAGAATGGAGAATTGAAAATTGAGAATGTGAAAATTATTGATATGATGGGTAAAACATTAAATAATTATCAATTATCAATGATCAATTCTCAATTAAAAGTTGATGTTTCTCATTTGCCCGCCGGAATTTATTTTATTAAAATTGAAAATGAATTTATTGGAAAGTTTGTTAAATGGTAGATTATTTGGGTTATAAAAAAAATAATTGATAAAATGATTTTTTTTAAGTAAGAAGTATTTTGTATATAAAAAAATGTATTTTTGTACGCCATTAGTAGAAACTAAAACATGGCTTGCAATGTGTTGGAAGTTGTATGAATTTGATTATTATAAATATCTGAAAATTAAAAAAATATATTAAAAAAAAGTGTGTCGGATTTATGAAACAATATGTATCTTTTAATGATAAAATAAAATCTGTATGGAAAAAGTGTCGTTTTTTTATGCCATTTTCTTCAACTTTTCTCATTTAACAATATTTAATAACTATGAAATTATCTACTAAATATAAAATAATACATTAATAATATTAACCAAAACAATTTATCTTATGAAAAAAATTCTATTTATCAGTTTTCTTTGTTTGGTGTTTACACTGTTTACAAACACTGTGAATGCACAAAATCCGGGTGTTCCAATGCCGGGCGATCCAAATGGCTGTTGCTTTTGGCTTGAACAAATTGACCCTGACCAAATCGTTAAACCATTGGACATTGAGGGTTCGCTTGAAAGTTTAAAATACAATTTGAATCCGATGGTGTGGGATAAGGACGACCAGAGATACAATATCGGAAAAGTGGAATATTACTATTTCCGCTTTGTCAACTGCCTTAACGAAGACGCCAAACTATCTATTGACTGGGAATTTTTGAGTGATGATCCCATTCCCGGAGGTTTCGACAGACCATTAAATGCTATTTCTGGTAATATGAGTAACTATATGAATGTGGAAATCGAATGGCTTCTCCCTCTCATGAATCCCGATGGTCCAAGTTTGCCAAGCTGGCAAGGTTCCGGTCCGCTTTTGTCAGGAATGGGACTTAACTCAACTTCTAACCCATTATTACCTTATACTACTATAAATAACGTAAAACGTGCTGTAAAAACAGACTTCCCCGGACAAATTGACCAGTCAGGTTACGGTGTGCTATTCGGATACTTTAACCCATATGGCGTACAAAATCGTTGGTATAACTATATTTATGCCAGTTTCTTAGAATGGGCTTGCGCAAATGATTTTCTCCGTGTG
>Ga0082212_10012602_pt1 | contig 10640 bp, 10 predicted proteins | sample TergutNt197P3_FD_71548 | JGI IMG/M metagenome (GOLD analysis project Ga0082212, IMG submission 71548) | Neocapritermes taracua P3 segment gut microbial communities from Petit-Saut dam, French Guiana - Nt197 P3 | ecosystem: Host-associated > Arthropoda: Insects > Digestive system > Gut ...
CAAAATCCACTCTGCCAGCCATTTTTCATATTGATCTAACGGCAAATACCAATGGTGCGTTTCTTTCATCACCGGCACATTTCCGCTCAACGATGATTTGGGGTTGATGAGGTCTGTGGCGTTCAACGACGAACCGCACGCTTCGCACTGGTCGCCGTAAGCGTTTTCGTTGCCGCACTGTGGGCACGTGCCGATAATATACCGGTCGGCTAAAAACTCGCCAACTTCCTCATCATAATATTGTTCCGATGTTTTTTCAATCAACTTTCCATCTTCATACAGTTTGGTAAAAAACGCCGATGCTGTTTCGTGGTGAATCGGTTTTGAAGTTCTTGAATAAATATCGAAAGTGATGCCCAGCTCCTCAAACGATTTCTTAATTATTTCGTGATATCTGTCCACAATTGCCTGTGGGGTAGTATTTTCGTTTCGAGCTTTAATAGTAATGGGCACGCCGTGCTCGTCGGAGCCACCGATAAACAGCACTTCTTCCCCTTTGGCGCGCAGGTAGCGGCAATAGATGTCTGCCGGAATATAAACGCCGGCTAAATGCCCAATGTGAATTGGTCCGTTGGCGTAGGGTAATGCGGTAGTAATGAGATGTCTTTTTGTCATTTCGTTTTTTATTTAGAGGGTGCGAAAATATAGGATTTTTTTAACATTTTACCAAAAGGATTATATCTTTTACCCAAAAGGATTATACCTTTTTTTAAACCTTATATACAATCTGAAAATATTTTTTCTACCTTCGCCCCCGATTTAGAAATTAAAATTTTTGATTATGACATAAAAAACAAACTTAGTGCGAGATAGCACGAAAAAAAAGACATAAAAAATAGCGATTTGCTATATTCTTGTCGTTGAAAATTCGACACTTTCAAAATCTACAAGAATAAGTGAAAACTTTCGCAGTAATGCGGATTTACTTATTTGTAGATTTGGGTTGTCGAATACCTCAACGGCGGATAATTAAGTCCGCTTTTTTATTTGTCAAATTTCAAGAAAATAAATTACAAACTAACAATAATAACCAATTTAGAAGTTGCGCCCGACACGAATTAGGGATAACAAAATGAAGAAAAAAAGTTTTTGTTTTTTAATGACAACTATGGTAATTACGATAATGGCTGTGAGTATCTGTTCTTATGGGCAGGAATTAAGACCGGTAAGAGGGCAAAATTATAGATGGGGATTTGTAGATGAAACAGGTAAAAACATTATTCCATATAAATATGATATAGCAAGAGAATTTTCTGAAGGGCTTGCTCGGGTAAGCATAAATGACAAATGGGGATATATTGATAAGACAGGATATGCTGTAGTTCCTTTTCAGTATTCCATAGCCGGAGATTTTTCAGAAGGATTAGCTCCGGTATGTAATATTTATAGATATGGATTTATTGATAAAACAGGCAAAGTGATTATTCCATTTATATATCAGAAAGCCGGAGTATTTTATGATGGGTTGGCTCGTGTAAAAATCTTTGGTAAATGGGGATTTATTGATAAGACTGGATATGCTGTAATTCCTTTTAAATATAAAGATGCAGAAGATTTTTCAGAAGGAGTGGCACAAGTAAAAATCAAAGGTGGTCAATGGGTATTCATTGATAAGACAGGCAAAGAGGTATCTAAAAATATTTCTTCCGAAACAATAACCGAAACAAATAACACGCAAATTTCAACAAGTAGTTATGATGTTATTCTTATAAAAGACGGAGAAGAAATAAAAGCGCAAGTAATTGAACACAATCTATCTAAAAAAAATAAAAATTGTGTTAAAAACACTGCTTTTGGATTGGATATGGGGCTTGGGGGTTCTTTCTATGCAAATCATAATACAAGAACGAGAAGCACAACATCGTTTGCCCCTGCTTTGGGCATTCGTGTGATGCATCATTTCAATCCCTATTTTGGCATAGATTTTTTTAAAATAAATTGGATAACAGATGTTTTTTATTCCGAAATGGATGAAGGCTGGACAATGAGATTACAAATTATGCCCGGTATTCGTGGCAATTCACCTGCTTTCTTTAAATGTATGTCTGTGTATTCCGCTTTTCGGTTAGGCTATGGAATGGATTTCAGATTAGCAACGTTAAGCGGTGTATCTCATTTTGAAGGCTTATGTTTAGAAACTGAACTTGGCTTAAATCTTACTCCTACTGTTTTTGCCGGATTTGCGTACAACTGTCAAAAATATTTTGTCAAAGGAACAGATTCTAAAGTTGCGATGCATACATTCTCATTTCGTTTAGGGTTTAATTTTGGCAAATAGGTATTTGCATCTTTTGCTTGCTGTATTTCTCTATACAACGCATTTCCTTGCCCAAATACCGACAAAACGGCAAAATAAAAATTGAATAATAATACTAATAATTTTTTCATAATTCTATTTATTTAATTTTATAAAAGTAAAATTCCAAGCGGAATCATCACCTTCTTTTCCCATCCAATCCATTTTGCTTATCATCATTGTTTCTTCAGATAAAAGAGCGCGACACAAATAACTTTTTTCCCAACTCATACCAGGATTCGGATTATCAATAAGCAAATTTAGTCCCGGATCGGAATGACAATCAAAAGTAAAATATTCATAAAAATGCACTCCTTTTTGGAAATCATTAAATAGTGATAAACTATCAACGATATTGCCCGTAATAACTAATTTATTATTTTCTTGAAAATCGAAAATAATATTTTCTTCCGAATAATCGGTTGTGTCAAGTTGCGAATAATTCACACTGATTGAAACTTCGAGCAATTTCCATTGCCCAAAAATATTTTCTCTGGTCGAGTTTATACATTCCTCTTTACAAGCAGAAAAAACTCCTGCACAAATCAACAAAATTGCTATAAATTTAAAAATATGTTTCTTCATATATTCTTTATATTTAAATTGTTTGTACTTTAATGTTATTTAACTTCAAATTCTGAAATCAAAGTATATGAGGTATTATCTAATGTAGCATATTGAATATTCCGATACCTTCCTTTCTTTCCTTTGTTATGCTCTTCGGCTAACGCAAAAAAATCAATTATTCTTTTTTCTGTTTCACCAGCCAATATGTTTATACTTCCTATTTCAGTGAATGGAAATTGTACAACTAATTCCCAATGATCTTTGTCAAAATATTCTATAGCCCAACCTGAAGAGTGCCGATACTCTATCTTTTCCCTCGTGTGGTTCTCTATCCTCAAATAGTTCACCGAATTAGCGGTAACCTCTTCAGGCACTACACATAATGCTATATATTTTCTTTTGGTTATTTCCATTTTTCCGCAATCACAAAGGAAATTAGATTCTTTATAACAACTTGAAATGCAGATTGTTATTACAATAAATAATAAAATATGTTTATTCATAATTTTCGTGGTTTTAGAAGTAAATAATTCTGTTTATTATTATAATACAATCTTAGTTCGTGGGCTTGCAAGGAATAGAAATCTACCATATTTAAAGATTCTATAAACCGTTTTCCATCACCCGATTCATTGAGTTCAGTTATTGCATGTACATCAATGTTAATGTAACAAGTAGCGGTATCAAATTCGTAGTTCCCGTACAATTCATTGCAAGAATAGCCGGAGAGTGTTTGATCTTCATTAAATAATAGAAAATTATACATTGGAGCAATGGGGTCTGCCCTTTCCTCTTTTCCTGATACAACATCTACAAAGCGCACTAATTTCCATTTGGTATTTGTTAATGAAACTTCTAAAGGTTCATTACGAATAAGATTAAATTCTGCGGTTAAATAATAGTTGCAGATATTTTTAATAATCCTGTATTTTCCTTCACAAGCGTTATCGTGAAATGTCCAAATATCTCCTATTTGCAATTTCTGCAGCGGCACTTGCGCATATACAATAAATACTAATGCGCCAAAAAAGAAAAAAAGGATAAATTTTTTCATACTTAATAATTTTTAGTTAATAATTATTTGATAACGAATAATAAAATTCGTGGCAAAGAAAAAAAAAAAAAATGATACCGTGGTGTTAATAAATGTTAAATAATCATTATATATTAAAACTGCAATATTATTTTTTCTCATTTTAATAAATAAGTTATTTTTGCCACCCTTTTAAAATTTGTATGACACGACAGTTTTTATTTTATATTCTATTTCTGTTTAGCCTCTTTTCTTTAAATGCGCAAACAACAATAGACAAGATTATTGCCACTATCGGCAAAGAGATTATTCTTCAATCGGATTTGGAACAGGCTTACAGAGAATATAGTTCTCAGTTTACTGTGCAAGAAGAAGATGATGATGATGAAAAATGCGCCGTTTTTGAACATTTGATTTTTACTAAACTTATGCTGCATCAGGCAGATGTGGACAGTATTGTGATTTCGGAGCAACAGGTGGAATTTGCTATTAATCAGCGAATGCAATATTTTTTGCAAATGACGGGTGGAGATTCCAGAGTCATTGAGAAACATTTTGGAAAAAGTATGGCGGAAATTAGAAAGGATATGCGCGAGCCGGTTCGAGACCAACTTTATATTGAGGAGGTTCAGGATGGTATTACGGCAAATATTACCATAACTCCTTCTGAGGTAAAATCTTACGCCAACCGATTAGGTCCCGATAGTATGACAATGGTTCCGGCAACTTTCGAGTTTGGGCATATCTTAAAAACGCCACCGGTGAGCGAAACGGAAATTGCAGAAATTAAAACCAAATTGGAAGATTACCGAGAGCAGTCGCTGCGCAACGAAAACCCTAAAAACCGTTTTTCTATGTTGGCACGTATGTATTCCGACGACCCGGGCAGCGCATCAAAAGGAGGTGAACTTGGATTTATTGAGCGCGGGCAACTTTACCCCGAAGTAGAAGCGGTGGTGTTTAACCTCAAATCGGGTGAAATTTCTCACATTATAAAATCACGCTCCGGATACCATATTTTTATGCTCCACGAAAGAAGGGGCGAGTCGCTCAAATTGTCGCATATTCTTATACAGCCCAAGCCCTCTGCCGAACAACAAGTGAGCGCCATTGAATATTTAGACAGTGTGAAGCAAATAATTTTAGACAAAAAAATGGATTTCAGCGATGCCGCTTTGGAGTTTTCGGAAGACCCCAACAAATTGAGCGGCGGATGGGTTATTAACCCTTATTCACTTTCTACAAAATTTGACCACGAAACATTAGACCCCACCACTTTATCTACTTTGGAAAAATTGATACCCGGAGACTATTCTGCCCCTATTGTTTATAATAGTGATGACGGCGTACTTTCTTACCGACTGTTGTACTTAAAAACCAAAGTAACGCCTCACAGAGCTAATTTGGTTGAAGATTACGACGTAATAAAAAATGATGCATTACTCGAAAAGAAAAACAAAGCCATTGAAAAATGGGTGATGAATAAAGTAAAAGTTACCAGTATTAAAATTGATGAAAAATATAAAAACTGCGACTTCGTTATACGTTGGCAAATAAATTAACTTAAATTAACTATGGATATTCAATTTAAAAACGATGTGGAAGCTATTGAGGCTTTTGTGGATAAATATGCGGCTCTTAAAAGAGAGATTGCAAAAGTGATTGTGGGACAGGACGAGGTGGTGAAAAATGTGCTGATGGTGCTGTTCAGCCGCAGCCACGCCTTGCTGATTGGGGTACCCGGATTAGCTAAAACCTTATTGATTACAACGATTGCCAAAACCATAAACTTAACTTACAACCGTATTCAATTTACCCCCGACTTAATGCCGTCGGATATTATGGGTACGGAAATTTTGGACGAAAATCGTAAGTTTAAGTTTGTGAAAGGTCCCGTTTTTGCCAACATTATTTTGGCAGATGAAATAAACCGTACGCCGCCCAAAACGCAGTCGGCGCTGCTGGAAGCGATGCAGGAACGCTCCGTGAGTATGAATGCCGTAACCTATCAATTGCCCGATCCGTTTTTTGTTTTAGCAACGCAAAACCCTATTGAGCAGGAAGGTACGTACCCACTGCCCGAAGCGCAACAAGACCGCTTTATGTTTAACATCTATTTAGACTATCCTTCTTTTAAAGAAGAAGTGGATATTGTGAAAACAACGATTCACGGCGATATGAACGAGCCGAAACAGATTTTATCTATCGAAGAGATTATTTTCTATCAAAAACTGTTGCAAAAAGTTCCGATTGCCGAAAATGTTTACGAATATGCAGTGCGTTTGGCAACACTAACCCGTCCGTTTACCGGCACCGGACACCAATGGGCAAAAGATTATTTGTCTTGGGGTTCCGGTCCGCGTGCCTCACAATTCCTCATTATTGGGGCAAGAACGCACGCCATCCTTTCCGGAAAACTTTCTCCCGATATTGAAGATGTGAGAGCTGTGGCGCACAATATTTTACGACATCGTATCATTAAAAATTACAAAGCAGAAGCGGAAGGCATCTCGGTTGATGATATTATCAATAAACTGTTGGCTGAATAATGAGCTATTACATTGATTCACACGCTCATCTTTATAGAGAATATTACCCAGACGATTTTCAGGAAGTAATACAACGTGCTATTGCGCATCGTGTTGAGAAAGTGATTTTGCCTTGCGTTTCCGCAGAATCTATTCCGGATATTTTTGAGGCAGTGCAACAATTCCCTAACCATCTTTTTCCGCTCATCGGACTGCACCCCACGGATGTTAACCAAGATTATAAAAATCAATTGGTTGTTTTAGAAAAATATTTAGACAATAAATCTGTGGTGGGCATTGGGGAAACGGGTATTGATTTGTATCACGACAAAACATTTTACGCCGAGCAATTGATTGCCTTTGAAACGCAGCTACATTGGGCAAAAGAAACCGCTTTGCCCCTTTCCATTCATATTCGCGATGGTTTTAACGAAGCATTATCTGTGTTAAAAAAGTTTAAAAGTGCATCATTAAGAGGTATTTTGCACTGTTTTTCCGGTGGCATTCAAGAAGCCAAATGGGCAATAGACAACGGTTTTTTGTTGGGCATTAGCGGCGTGGTTACCTTCAAAAAAAACAAACTGCAAGATATTGTGAAGGAAGTTGGAATTAACGCCATTGCGTTGGAAACAGACGCGCCCTTCTTAGCGCCGGACCCTTATCGTGGCAAACGAAATGAAAGCGCGTACATTCCTCTGATAGCAGAAAAAATTGCTAATGTATTGGAAATTTCTGTTGATGAGGTGATGCAAAACACTACGAGGAATGTTGAAATGATATTTATGATTTGATTTCATTTTTTCAGATAATCAAGATTTATCTGTTGTCTGTTTTTACAAAATAAAAAACGCCTTCTATTTATTTTCCATAATATTTAATAAATGATGTTTAAAAGGAACAAACACTAATATTAACTGATAAATATTTTAAAGTGCAATTAAAATACCAGCTTGCTTACAATATTATTGAATGTCAATCTACCGAACAGAATAATACCTCTCTTCAATGGATTCCAATCAAAACATTTCCTTTTTTGCAAAACATTAATTTTTCAAAAGATACAGCAACACATATTTCTAACAAAAAGGCAACAAACTTATTTTTATGGACAAGTTGCTGAAGTATCAATTTTGAAATAATGTTAAAAGGAGAAAGTTTAAGAAAAAAACAATACACATTTCCGTTTCTTTGATATTTCAATTTTTATATTTTTGCTCGCTCAAAAAATTAAAAAAAAATTAAAAAAAATAATATGAAAAAAATTACAAACAATGCTTCTTTCGGCAAACTTGCCATCTTATTTAACATACTCATTTTGGGTATGTTTATCATTTCAATGATATGCTTACTGAGGTTCGACAAAGTAAATATAAAATTAGTAAACGAAAAACCTGCGTATGAACAAGCAGATAAAGATTTGCGGAAAGTGGAAACCCCCAGACGTCAAGCGCAAGCCGAAGTGGACTATTACGCCCACAAATTGGATACAATGAAATTGAAACCAATGCCTGAAAATAAAAAATTGGCTAAAGAATTTCAGGAAGAATTGGACAGAACCACACAAACTTTAGAAGGCAAAGAAGCAGAGTTGGCAAAAGTGGATGACGCTATCAATTTGCAAATTATGCTTTTTGAAGCCATTAAAGTGCCTTTCGATGATTTAACCAACAAAGTTAATTCGGCAAATAAAGTTTTTTCGATTACTTTATGGCTAACCATTTTGTTGTTTGCGGCTAAAGTTTTCTTCTTCGCTGCTTGGAACTACAAAAATTTACAAAATCTTCGCCTCACCTCCCCGTGGATGAAGAAGAGTAGCGCGCCCTACTGGGCTTACTTGGGCTGGCTCATTCCCGTGTATAATTTCTTTAAACCCTACTCTGTTTTTGCAGAAATTTACAACGAAAGCAATTATATTCTTTTAGATAAAAATATTATTGAAAAAGATGTTGATAGCAATGCCGATTTTAACTTGGGCTTGTGGTGGGGCTTGTTTATGATTGCCGCTGTGGGAATGTCGTTTATGCTTAGCGCAACATTCTTTAAAGAAGGTCCTATGTATCTTAAACTTTCACACGCAGGAGTTGCGGTTACTGCTATTATATTCTGGGTATTATATTTGCTTCAGGAATCGGTTTTAATTCTACGCGGAATTAAAATGAATCAAATTCTGGTTGAGAATCATCCCAAACTTGGTCTTCAGTAAATTTTTTATTCTTTTACAAACCTTACTGCTCGCCCATCAATTCTTAATATATAAACTCCTTTTGCCAAAGAAACTACGTTTATGGTTGTAGTTTCGTATTGTAATTTTCCATGCATAAGTAATTGCCCTATTGCACTGTAAATATGGTATTCCTCATTCTCAATGCTACATTTTCCATTCACAATCCTCAATTCTTCTTTTGTGGGATTAGGATAAATCTGTAATTCGTTATTTGTAATTTGTAATTCATCTATGCCAACGCCGCTTTCAATAATAATTGTCAGCGTTATGGTATCGTTACCGGCACTGTTCTCAGCCTGAACGGTAAAAGTAAAAATACCTTCTTTTGTTGGCATACCAAATATGGTACCTGATATTTCAGAAAGCGTTAATCCTGTGGGTAAAATGCCACTAATATACGACCATTCTATTATTGTGGCGCCGGTTGCTTCCAATAGTACTGTGTAATAGTTGTTTATTGTGCCATTTGGGAGAGTAGTTGTGGTAATTACTGGAGGATTAAGGGTGGTATATGTGCTTGCCGAGCTTGCCGGTGATGCCAAATGGGTTGCCGTTTCTGCTCTGCGTGCCTCAAAATTGTAAGAGGTGTTGGGCGTTAAGCCGCTGAATGTGGTATTGCTTACCCATGCGCCGCCATCTCTGCGGTATTCACAACCGGTAATGGTATTGAGGGTGATGCTGGTTGCCGTATGGCTACTAAGGGTTGGGGCGGAAGGCGCGGTTTGCATTGCCTTGGTTACCACATCCGTTACATCAGATGTTATTTCGCCGTTGCAGTTGGCAGCCGTTACCGTTACGGTAATTGTAGCGCCAATGTCGGCTTGAACTAAGGTGTAAGTAGGGTTCGTAGCGCTGCTTATGGTTGTGCTGCCCCGTTTCCACTGGTAAGTTAATGTTCCCGGAGCAACTACCGGAGTTGAGGTTAAACCTGTGGTTACGGCGGTTAGTGTTTCGCCAAAAACAGTATTGCCGCTAATGGTAACTGTGCCGGATAATGCTGCTTTTTCTGTACTTATTGCCGTTGCCGAGCTTGCCGGAGATGCCAAATGGGTTGCCGTTTCTGCCCTGCGTGCCTCAAAACTGTAAATCGTATTGGGCGTTAATGGGCTAAAAGTAGTAGAAACTTGCCAAATGCCGCCGTCCATGCGGTATTCACAACCGGTAATGGTATTGAGGGTAATGCTGGTTGCCGTACGAGATAACATAGTGGGCGCAGCAGGCGCGGCTTGTGGGGCTTTGGTAATTACTGCCGTTGCCGCTGAGGTTACTTCGCCACAGCAGTTTGCAGCCGTAACAGTTACGGTAATCGTAGTGCCAATGTCGGCTTGAACTAAGGTATAAGTAGGGTTCGTGGCGCCGTTTATGGTTGTGCCGTTGCGTTTCCACTGGTAAGTTAGGGCGCCTATTACCCCTGAGGGCATTGAGTACAGGGCAGTCGTATTGACGGTTAACAGTTCGTTGAAAACGGCGCCGCCGCTAATGCTTACAGTGCCCGATAATAGAGGTATAACGGCTACTGTTTGAGCAAGGGCTGACGATGGCAAAGATGCACAGCCGGAAGCTCCGTATATAATGTTTGCATTGTAAACGCTTGTGGACTCCGGAGTTTCTGTAAACCATGAACCCGTAGCGCCCATCGGAAAACCATTTTTACTCCATGTATAAGTTGGATTAGTTCCATAGTTGCTTGCATTTGAATGAGCAGTAACTGTTACGGAACTTCCATAACAAATTTGAGATGTGCTAACTGTAATGGAATCAATTACAGGTTTGGGATGAACAGTGATTTGAAACATTTCTTCAACAAGACATTTTACAGTATCAGCAACATCATAGGCGTCAGTATGTTTTACAGTAACCCAATAGGTATTAACACCTGTTTCATTTAAAGAAGGTATAACCAGCTCCGGTAAAGTTGCACCCGGAATTAATCCATATTCAGCAATATCATATTTATACCATTGATATAAAAGTTTTGTTGCATCAGGATAG
>Ga0082212_10012603_pt1 | contig 10639 bp, 8 predicted proteins | sample TergutNt197P3_FD_71548 | JGI IMG/M metagenome (GOLD analysis project Ga0082212, IMG submission 71548) | Neocapritermes taracua P3 segment gut microbial communities from Petit-Saut dam, French Guiana - Nt197 P3 | ecosystem: Host-associated > Arthropoda: Insects > Digestive system > Gut ...
GCTGCCGCCTGGACTTGAGAGATTACTTGAGGATTATCAGAACCACTGTCGAGGAAACGGATTACGCAACGGCTCGGTCGCACAGTACGAAAAGGAATGCAGGTGGTTCCTGCGAAATCTTGCAGACGGCGTTTTGCGCCTATCGGCACAAAAGCAGGGCGGCTACGCCGCCCCCGCACCCCTGCGCTACATAACGGCAAGCATTATCCCTCTACGGGATAACGCTTGCCGTTATGTCTAATATTGCCGCCCTATCGAAAGGAGTTGAGCGCGTGGCGATTTACCATTGCAGTATAAAAATAATCAGTCGCGGCAACAGCGGCAAGTCGGCGGTCGCTGCCGCCGCATACCGAGCCGCCGAGAAAATCAAAAACGAGTATGACGGACGGGTAAGTGATTACACCCGCAAGCGCGGCGTTATCTATAAAGATATTATGCTACCCGAAAACGCGCCGCCCGAATATGCAGACCGCGCCGTTTTATGGAACGCCGTGGAGCAAGTCGAGAAAGCAAGTAACTCACAGCTTGCGCGGGAAATTGAAATCGCGTTGCCGAAAGAGTTAGACCCTATTATGAATTTCTTGTTGGTAAAAAAATATGTCAAAGAACAGTTTGTTGACGAGGGTATGTGCGCCGATATTTGCGTACACGATAACAAGGACGGCAACCCTCACGCTCACATTATGCTAACAATGCGCCCGTTCAATGAGGACAAAACGTGGGGCGATAAACAGAAAAAAGAATACACCCTTGACCGCAACGGCGAAAAAATCTATGACCCGAAAAAGCGGCAGTATAAATGTAAATCTATACCTACCACCGATTGGAACGAACAGACCAAAGCCGAGGAATGGCGGGCGGCGTGGGCTGATACAGTCAACGGTTATTTTGAGCGGATAAAAAACGATACACGGATAGACCACCGCTCATATAAGCGGCAGGGCATAGACCAAATTCCCACCGTACATTTAGGAGTTGCCGCCGCTCAAATGGAGCGGCGCGGCATCCGCACCGAGCGCGGAAATATCAACCGCGAAATCAAGGTTACAAATAAGCGGTTACAACAGATAAAAGCACGGTTGAATAAACTTAACAAATGGCTGAAAGAGGAAAGCACAAACACCGAGCCGCCCACCCTTGCAGATGTGATACAAGGCATACTATACCGTGAGGGTAACACAGCACTATATAACCTCAAAAATGCGGCGGCGGTTTTTAATTTCTTGCAGAGTAATAAAATTATGGATATGGCGGGATTGGAAAACAAGGTTATGTCTATGTACGGAAGTCAACGCGCCATTGTTGCCAAATTAAAACCCATTGAGCGGCGGCTGAAAACCCTTGACGAGCATTTTCGTCATAGTGATAACTTCAAAAAATACCGCCCCTATAAATTACAGTATGAAAAGCTGTACGCCGAATACAAAACCCTCAAAAAGTCAACGGGCTTATTTGCGAAACGGAAAGCGGACAAGGCACTCGCCGCCGCTAACGAATACAAAGAAACACACCACGGCGCACTCTCTCTTTATGACAACGCCGAGCAGTATTTGAAAGAGCATTTACAAAAACACTACGACCCGAAAAAGTTACCGATTGCAAAATGGAAAGCCGAGCAAGCGGATTTATTATTACAAAAATCCGTATTGAATGACGAGTACAAAAAGCTGAAAGAGGAAACCCGCGAAGTCGAGCAGATACGGCGCGAGGTTGACGATTTTTTCCGAGCGAACAGACCGAAGGAAAGACACGGACACAGGGTATAGATTTATAATTTTACAGCGAAAAGCGGACGGTTTTCACGCCGTCCGCTTTTGTCCGAACTTCGGGACAACTTGTCCCGAAGTCATAAATTTGTTTATCAATAATCCGGCAATACTTTGAGAATTGCGGACGATAAGGTGTCGCCCCGTTTATAAATGTCGCCCTGTATCGGCACGGAACCCATTACGGTTCCTTTGCTGCGTTGACCGTAATAATCCGGAGCGGTTAATGTTGCAGTTCTTGAGTCCATAGAAAGGGTGATATCTTCATCTCCCAATGCAAATTCGAGAGTAAAACTTGTAGTCATATTAGCACCACGCCCCATATCCTTATCACTGAAAAAGTCCGCCACTACGGTTCCCCGTTTTTCGTCCTTTTCCTTGTTAAAATCAACCTTGCCGTCCGCGTTTATTCTCACAAACGCTTCCGCAGTACCCGATAATGTGCGCTTGGCTTTCGAGCCGTCGGTCACGTCAATGCTGAATTGCCCTAAAGCCGGTTCAACAAGTTGTGTGAACCTTTGCCCAACGTCAGCCATATCTCTAATGAAAAAGGGAAGATTGCCAACGTCGTACTCAATATAAATGCTAAAATCCCCGCCATATATCCCCTCGAAATGTCCGTCTTTTGGAGTTAATTGCCTCTTGTAGTTGAGCGTCATTATAAGTTCCCACGTTTCTTCGCAGGGTGCGCCGTACAGCGTAAATGGTTTCGGTCCGGCTTTTACGCCCTTAAATTCCAATACGTTTTTGTCCATATTATTTTTAACAAAATCCTCAATCAATCTATCTATCCGCTTATATAAATATTGCATTATCCTTACAGCTTCCAGCCCGTCCGACATTTCTTTCCACTTTTTTTGGTCTTTCTTCCACTCGTTAAGAATACGCCAACCCGCGCCGGCAAATGACGCCCCTTTGCCGACCTTACCCGGTAGCATACCACCCGCGCCCAACCCGGTGCCTACGGCGTCGTCCTGCAAAATAGATATGATCACCGATAACAGCGACGCCGCAGAGCCGCCTATACCCGGTATAGCCGCGCCCCCCATGTCTATAATCGCTGTTATGAGATTGAGTTTGTCCGCATCCGATAATTTCGCGTTATCCAGCATTTTGTCAATCCGCCGATTTAACTCGGCAAGGTCGCTCTCGTCCAAGTCCATGTCAGTCATAGCTTCACGGACTAAATCCATAAATTTTTCCGTGGTCAGCGCGGAGTTGTGCAGTTTGCCGGTAAACTTCATGTCGTTTATGGTAAGCTCCACTTTCCGTTCACAATATTTCATTGCCCGGCTCAACGCGATTTCTTGACTTATATACGCGCCCGCCGGGGAAGAAAACAGGGGAAGCGTCATTACAAGCACCAACGCAAAACAAAGAAATTTCGTTACAGTTTGCTTTTTCACTCTTTTGACACCTCCACAATCTTTTCTAACAAGGCGTTCAGCATTTCGCTTTCCGGGTCAACAAGCAGGCCCTCGTTAAGATAGCTGAGGGCGGCGTCCGCGTCACCCAAAACGATATACAACCCGATAAAGCCCACATAGTTATCGCCGGAAAACGGGTCAACGGTCAGCGCGGCGTGGAAATATTGTAACGCTCCCTCCGTATCGGGTTCCTCTTTTTGTAAAAGTTCTGTTGCCTGTCCGCGCAAGTATGCGGCGTTACAGTTATTCTCATGGCGCACAATGGGCGAAAACTGCGGCGGGTAGAGCGCGAATATTTCTGTTTCCACCCTTGCGGCTTCGTCGCGCAAACGCCGCAAAGCGTCCCCCTTTATAGTTGCAAACTCTTTGAGGTCTTTGCTAACCTCCCCGAAAGCGGGATTGACCGCCGCTTTGGTAAAGCAGTCCCCGGCTTCGTCAGCCTTGCCTTGCGCTTCTAAAACTATCCCCTCGAAAAAGTACGCGGCGGGCGAAGCCCAACTCATTGACGCTACCACGTCCCAATCTGCGGGGCGGTCATAATCCTCCGGGATTTCATCACCCAACAGGCAATCGGCGGCATAGCGCAACGCGCTCAAAGTGGAAGCCGCCGAGCCGTAAAAACTTTCAGCTATACGGGTCAAGCCCTCCTCGTCGTATTCCATGCCGTATTCAAACGCCGTAACCGTGTCCTGTATGTATTCATACGCCGCCTTTTCAGCGCCCGACCCTTTTATCTCTACCTTGATACCCGACGAAACGGCGGGCGCGTCCGTCTTGCTTCCGTTACACGCGGTCAGCATGACCGTCAATAGGAGCGCAACCGCTAAAATCATGGCTATGTTGCGTTTTCGCATAAACTACCCCCCTTTTGATTTTTTTGCGCTCCCGAACTTCGGGACAGCCTGTCCCGAAGTTCGGGAGCGTCATTTTATTGTTTGTAAAACTTAAAACGGGTCGAGTCGTTAATTTCGACATAGGTATCTTCGGCGCGGTGTCTTAAACTTGCAATACCAAGATAGGCTCCGTCATTGTCCGTTCCAAATTCATATTCCATTACTTTATCTACGGGAACAGGCGGGTCGCCTTGATTTTGAACACCAATTAACACAAGTTCAATGTCGTAAAAACTTGCTTTTCCATCTGCCGCAGAGTATTTACCTCTATATTCATATTCCGCATAATATGATTTGAAATAGTAAACGAAACTCCCATCATTTGCGAAAGAATAAGATAAATAAGTAATACTTGTATTACCATAAGCATTAGTTACAGTTCCTTGCCCTTTCCATTCCCCGGTCAAATTAGCGTCAATGCTCCCGCTTGGCGGTGTGGTCGGCTGTTCGGGGACGGCGGGTTGTTCACTCACCGCCCCCTGCTGAAAATCCAACGGCTTGCCTCCCAAGTTTTCTACAAGGCGTACACCGATAATGATAGCCTGTTCGCGGGTCGCGGAAGCATAGTTCGCCGCCTGCTCCGCGCTCGTAGTGGCTTTCGGAGCGAATTTGTTTTCGCCCACACCCAAAATAATACTGTTCGCCGCCATAAAGTAAACGCTTTCTTTCGCCCAATCGGAAATCTGCGCGTCGTCCGCGAAGGTGGCGGGTTTTGTGAAGTTCAGCGTAAACTGTCCGTCCGTGGCGAACGTCCAACCGGGAATATAGGCGCGTTTGAGTACACGGGTCAAAGCCGTCGCCGCCTGTTCGCGGTTAAGTAATGTGTTCGGCTCAAAGGTCGTCGCGGAAACGCCCACCATAAGCCCGGTATTGTGCGCTTTTAACACTTCAACGTCCTGTGTGTCGGTAAAGGTGCTTGTAGCTGACGGCGTGGTTTTCGTGCCGGACAGGTTTTCAAACACTTTGACCGCAACCGCCGCAAACTCCGCGCGAGTGATAGGTTGTGTTAAATCTGTACTTTTCAGCGTGTCGGGAATAAGTCCGAGCGCGTCCGCTTTTTCAAGCTCCGGCTTCGCCCATTCGGAACCCTGCACTGTGCTTGCGCCGCCGACAGTGAACGGCACGGAGGTAAGCACGGAATAAGCATAGCCGTTGTCGTACAGGCGCATTTCATATTCGCCGGGTTCAAGGAAGTCACCGTACTCAAGCACAAACGTGAATGTGAATGACTGAGTTGGAGCCTGTGTTATTTGGTATACCTTACCGTAAGCGCCGGGATCCGCTCCTTTTGTGAAGATACCTACTTGTGCCCAATTTTCAAGCCACTGGGCGTCGATGCCGGAAACTGTCACACTAATTTCCTCGCCGGATTCAAAGTTGTCCTTGTCCATTTGAATCCATTGGTTGCCGTAGGCAAGCGCGGTCATGGGGATTAGCGACAGGCACATCAACAGCGCCAGAGTTAAAGATAATGCTTTTTTCATAATGATTTTACTCCTTTTTTAATAGATTTTTTTATTTCCGCATTGTGTTTCAAGCCGTGTAAATTCACATCTTCAAGATGTATTCGCCCTCAAATTTATACCACCCCCAATTTTTATGCCCTGTTTTATGACGGTTACGGTCTGCAACTTCGGGACAGCCTGTCCCGAAGTTCGGGCGCGGGTTTTGTGTTATCCCGTATCATCAACTTTGTTTTCGTCCAGTAAGACCCCGGCGAACTTAACCCCGTCTCGGTCATACGTCATGGGAAAAAATATTGCGTTCGGGAACAGCGTTATTTGATAATCCGCTATATCACCGTTTGTATGTAACGCGGGGCTGATGTTTTGATAGACCTTTTCCCCGCCGCTAAACGCATTATGCGCGGCTTCTATAAATACAGCGTTCTTATCATTTAGACAGTCAAAGAAATTTACTTTTCCAAGCCGTATATCGTCCTCAGTAATCCCGGAAATTTCACGGAATATCTTATTTGCCCCCGCTATTATCCCGTCGCGGTCATACACGGCGATTGGAAACGCCAAACCGTCAAAGCACGAGCGTTCGTACTTATAGGTATATTGAACGTAGTCCACCCTTTTATGAACGCTGTCCGCATTGTACTTATTCAAGGCGCACCCCCCCTTATATAGATGATATACCTATGTTTTAACGTATGGGATTTATTTTGTCAGTAGGAGTTAGCGACAAAAAAGTAGGAAATAACGACTTTTTGATAAAACAAAAAAGCTCCCCGATTGGAGAGCTTGACTGTCAAGATGTGAGATACGGTCATTTATTCATCATTTTGTTTCTGTATTCGGCGGGCGACATTCCAACCTTTTCCTTGAAAAGATTAAGATATGTTTTTCCGCGATAATCAACGCCGCAATCTTCAAAAGCCTGTTCAACGCTCAAACTGTCGTCAAGCAGCTTTTCCTGTATTTTTTCTATCTTCAATTTCTGATAATGCTCCATAGGTGTAATGCCTGTAATGTCTTTGAATATACGCTGAAAGTGTCTGCGCCCAAGAGTAGCCGCCTGCGCTATTTTATCTATGTCAAACTCGTCTATCCAATGCTCGTCTATGTATTTCTGCCCCCTTGATATATCGGCTCTGCCCTTATACATATTTTTGACGGTGAAAAAACAAATCGTGCAGGTGAATACGTCTCCGTCCCAAATCGGCAGGACAAATATATCCATGGTCGCCGCTTCAAAAGGCTTTCCATCAATAATACCACGGTCAAAAACATCTTGAATCGGCGTGGGAAAATCCGCATAGGAAAAGGATTCGCCCTTGAATACATTATCAATGACTTCATCCCCGCATATTTCTCTGCATACCGGGTCATTTTTAAGGTTGTATTTTCCCACAAAATTGTTTGCGTCCGGGCAGTTCACCATTTCCATATAAGCCCGATTTACAAATATACACATTCCGTCCGGCGCGAAAATTTCTATGGGCGTCGGGAGCATATCAAGAATTTGATAATTAAGCCCGTCATTGCCGATTAAAGCCTTGAAAGGCGCGGACAACTTTTCAAGGTCGTTTTGATTATTCATCTTGATTTCCCCCCTTTGCGTAGTTTTCGGTTTGCCACTTCGGGACAACTTGTCCCGAAGTTCGGGCGTTACCATTTTAACTAATGGTGGAATGATATTATATACCCCACCCCGTTTTTGTGTTCTGAAACCCTTGCTACAAGCGGATTTCAAAACCCTAAATATCTGCATATATGTGTAGATATTTAGGGTTTATTCCTTATCTTTGTCCTCGTCCTTGCCCTCTATCACATCAGCAATCAGCCGTGAAAAATCAACGGCATTTTTTGAGGTAATGACTGGCTTTCCTGTTTGCTGTTCAATTTCTTTTCGGGCATTTCCTGCTACACGCCCGCCGCGCTTTGCAACCGCTTTATTTTTTTCAAGAGTATTCGGTTTTTCCTCTTTTGATATTTCTGTGGTTGTAGCTTCGGCAAGCATATTCAACACCAATTCAAGAGTTGACATATTATCGCGCAAATTTTCTTTTTTCAAGCCTTTAATATTTTTGTATTGCCTTGTATTCAATCCCGCCCACGCTTTGGTAATCTCGTCCGTTAAAACGGCGTATTCAGCACCTTTTTGTACGCCCCTGTCGTCCCATTCGTCCGTCAATTCTTTCCGTACTTGTATCGCTTGAAGCCGTTGGTTTATCCATTCGCGGGAATAGCCTTTTTTGAGGTATGTAATAAGGGCACGTTCAATCGTTATTTCGGGGTCAATCGTTTCGTTAATCCTTTCGTTTCCGACCTGTGCAAGCCACATTTTGAACGGCTCGGCTTTTGGTGACGGTATGGATTGAATAAGGCGTAAAACCTGTTCTGTACTTGCGACATCTGTATCGCGCATTTTTCCGTCGTGCGCTTTCATTTTCAACTGGTTAGTATTACTAACCAGTTCACTTCCCTCGTCCTTTAATTTATTTTTGAGCCACTTCCAATAGTTCCGCGCCGTTTGATAATCGCTGTCAGTTAATATAGCGCACACGTCAACAATCGAGAAAAAATACTCTTGCTTTTCCTCGTCCCATTCTGCGCGTATGCGTTTATTTTCAAAAAGTTTTATGTTGTTATCGTCCATAAATCAACCCCCCATTATGTGTAAGCAATCCACACATACATAAAATATTATACTACAAAATTCGGAAAATTACAAGCTAAATTTTTGACGAGTTTTTGTCCGTTTGGAATTGATAAAAGCAGTTAAGGGGATATGCCTAACTGCGGTTAAGCATATCCCCTTACGACATTATATCAATGGGCGCGTTGTCAAGGTAGTCGGTAGTATTTTTTCGCTTGTATGCGGCGAAAAAATCTCCACCGCTCCACCTTGACAAGGTCAGTTTTGCGAACGTTTGAAAAGTTTTTGAAAAAACGTCAATAAAACGAAAAAAACACTTGACAAAACGCTCCGTGGGGAACCCCCGCCGATATAGCCCCGTTCATAGACCCGGACTTTGAAAACAACATGATACTGACGCAGACCGAACGGCTCACCATGAACAGCCGCCCCGCGAACCCCGGCCACGCCCGTAATAAAAACGTGCTGATAATCGGCGGGAGCGGTAGCGGCAAAACGCGCTTTTTCGTCAAGCCGAACCTTATGCAATGTGTTTCAAAGACCTATCCCGTTTCTTTTCTCTGCACAGACCCGAAAGGCACGGTATTGTTGGAGGTCGGACAGTTATTACAGCGCGTGGGCTATGATATAAAGTTTTTCAATACGGTCAATTTTTCAAAGAGCATGAAATATAACCCGTTCGCCTATATCCACAGCGAAAAGGACATTTTGAAGCTCGTCAATACGATTATCGCCAATACAAAGGGAGAAGGCGAAAAAGCGTCCGAAGATTTTTGGGTCAAGGCTGAAAAACTCTATTATACCGCGCTTATCGGCTATATTTTCTACGAGGGCAGAGAGGACGAAAAAAACTTTATTACGTTTCTCGATATGATAAACGCAAGCGACGCGAGGGAAGATGATGAGGAATATAAAAATCCTGTTGACCTCATGTTTGAAAAACTGGCGAAAAAAGACCCGGAGCATTTCGCCGTACTTCAATATGCCAAGTATAAAATGGCGGCGGGTGTTGTAAGCTGTAAAAGACTTATTTATCAAGCATAGGGGAAACCTTGATAGATAAGCGATTTACAGCTTATTTTTATGTGCGGAAAGGAGTAGCACCATGAAAGAAACGAAAATAACCGCCCTTTATGAAAGGCTTTCGGTCGATGACCAGCTATCGGGGGAATCGAACTCTATCAAAAATCAAAAGTCGCAATTAGAGGAATACGCTAAAAAACAAGGCTTCAAGAATATCTTGCATTTTACGGACGATGGGATAAGCGGTACAAGGTTTGACGCAGACCGCCCCGGCTTCACAAAGATGATGGGCGAAATTGAGAGCGGCAACGTGGCGGTCTGTCTTTGCAAAGACGTTTCACGCTTGGGTCGTGACTATCTCCGTGTGGGGCTGTGCATGGAAACAATGAGGATAAACGGTACAAGGCTAATCGCCGTTAATGACGGTCTTGACACCATCAACGGCGAGGACGATTTTACGCCGTTCCGCAACGTGCTTCATGAATTTTACGCAAGAGATACGAGCCGTAAACTAAAATCATCATTCAAGCAAAAAGGCACTTCGGGCAAGCACACAACAGGTCAAGTCGCATACGGCTATTACTGGGATGAAAAGAGGGAGCATTGGCTTGTTGACGAATACGCCGCCGAAATCGTGCGGAGCATCTTCCGCATGACGATAGAGGGCTACGGGCCGTATCAAATATCGCTGAAACTCAAAGAGCAACAAGTTTTAATCCCATCGGCGTACATGGCGGCAAATCATAACGAGGGCGTGAACAAAAGCAAGGTGTTCAAAGATATTTACGGTTGGGGTTCATCGACTATCGCTCATATATTAAGGAAACGAGAATATCTCGGTCATACCTGTAATTTCAAGACCGCAAAACATTTCAAGGACAAGAAAAGCCACTATGTAGACGAGAGCGAATGGCTAATCTTTGAGAATACCCACGCGCCTATCATCGACCAAGACACCTACGACAACGCACAACGGCTACGGGGCAACGCCCGGCGATACCCTGACGGGTTCGGAGAAGCGCACCCGCTAACGGGGCTGATGTACTGTGCAGATTGCGGCGGTAAAATGTACGTCCACCGTACAAGCAACGGCAAGCGCATACCTCAATACACTTGCGCCCAATACTCAAAAGTGCCTGTCGGTGAATTATGCCTTACACAGCACCGTATCAACGCCGAAGTCGTTTTAACGCTGATTGCAGATATGCTCCGCGCTATAGCTGACTACTCCAAGAATGACCGCGCCGCATTTATCAAGGCAGTTACGGACGCGCAGGACGAACAGCAGAACGGCGATATTGCCAAGAAGAAAAAGCGGCTTGCCACGGCAGAGAAACGAGCCGCCGACCTTGAAAAGCTAATCTGTAAAATCTATGAGGATTACGTCCTTGAAAAACTGCCCGAAGCGAGATACGCCGCCCTC
>Ga0082212_10012604_pt1 | contig 10638 bp, 7 predicted proteins | sample TergutNt197P3_FD_71548 | JGI IMG/M metagenome (GOLD analysis project Ga0082212, IMG submission 71548) | Neocapritermes taracua P3 segment gut microbial communities from Petit-Saut dam, French Guiana - Nt197 P3 | ecosystem: Host-associated > Arthropoda: Insects > Digestive system > Gut ...
AAGATTAAGACGGCGGTTTTGTTTCCACAGTATGTCTATATATTCCATAAATGAACGCCGGTTATTTAGTTTTGTCAATTCGTCAGTAGTTGACAAAGATTTTAATTTTTCATTCATTACAGTAAGTTCTCTATTTGCTTTTAAGTTTTCAGCCATAGAATTTATAGCGTCTTTTATTTTGTCAATCTCTTTGTTGTAACTGCCTTCTATTTGCACGTCAAAATCGCCTTCGGCGATTCTATCAAGACTTGATACAATGTATTTAACAGGAAAAAGCAGCTTGCCTAAAACAAAATATACAGTAACGATTATTATTATAATAGCGACAAGCATAAATAGCACGGTTTGAACCAATAAAAGTCTTAGCTCGCTATAATAATCGCCTTCAGGTATAAGACCAACAACAGTACTATTATACTCGTTCTTGTATCCTGCATAGTATTTTTCATTATCAATTGTGATCCATGCAAAACCATTGCCCGATGTTACCGTTTTATACCAATCTTCTTCTGTGATATTTCTGCTCAACATTTTATTGTTGGGATGGGCAATTACATTTCCTTCTGACAATACCATGCCGTAACCACTTTTCCCTATCTTTGCTTCTGCGATAATTCCTTCAATCCTGATTTCTTCCTGTAGTTTTGCGATAACGTTCGCATTAAAACCAATTTGAATAAATCCTCTGCCATCTGATAGCGGAACGCCTACATAATGATTCATGCTGCCGGTTGAGCCGTCCAGCAGAACCGATAGCCTCGGCTCTTCTTCAATTTCTGCTATTGTACCGTCAGCCAAACCCATGTATTTGCTTGTTGCTTCATATTCCTTGTAGTCAAATCCGATAAGATCAAGGTCATTGCTGACGGTTAAAATACCGTTTTGGTTTACGACATTTATTTCAATAGCGTCCAAAGAAGAAGCTAAACCTTTTAGTTCTTCATGTGTTGTGAGTTCCGGCATTTTTTCCAGCAAGCCAGACAATGTTTTTGCTATCGCAATATGCTTTCCGCTAAGGGTTTGTGTTGCAGTCTCCATAATGACATGCAAATGCCGTATATCCAACAATACATCGATAGTAAAAATTTCCAAATTCGTTATGGTTTTGGTTTTTACGGTTGAATGTAAATGTGCATAATTAATAGCCGAAATAATCAGAATTGATACCGAGAATATCGCAACGACGGGAAACAGTACCTTGTTTTTAAAGCTTGCTTGTCTTCCGTTTTCGTTATTCATTATAGTTTTTATCCTTATCTTTAAGAAATACTTAAAAACCCATTGATTCATAATAATCTTTTATTTTTATACTTTTGTCAAGTATCCTTACTGTTAAATAATTTTATGAAATATTTAGGATTGTATTGCACATAACAAATTGTATATGAAAATTATATCTCCCATTCTTTGCCAAAATAACATACCCCATCCGCTTGCGGCGGGGTATGCTGTTTAAAAGCAGCTTGCTATGGCGTTTTCAAAAGCGTCAAGCTGCGGGGGAATAAGCGCGATGGGATCGGTTTTTTTGCGGAGGTTCCTGAACGCTGTCGGCGTGGATATTTTCCGGCCTGTCGCCTTGCGTACCAGTTCGGGGTATTTGGCATAATGTCCGGTTGCAAGAATCACGGTATGGGTATGCCCCTTCCAGTGATGGCTTTCGGCAACCTGTTCTGCGGCGGCAAAAGCGACAGCGGTATGGGGGTCGATGTCCCTGTTGTATTTTTTCCAGACATATTCAATCGTCATAAGGGTAAGTTCGTCGCTGACGGATGCCGGGTACACCATATTGCGCATAACAGCCGGGTATTCCTGGTAGAACGATTCAAGGCGGCCGAGGTTTGAGGGAATCCTCACGTCAAGCGCCGGAGAATTTGTGTTGACCAGGCGGCGGGGGCTGAACGGGTTTCCCCTGAAAAAATCAAACAGCGTATTATTGGAATTCATGGCGGCGATAAGACCGTTCACCGGCATTCCGAATTGCCATGCGTACAGGCCGGCGATAAGATTGCCGAAATTTCCACAGGGTACACTGAACGCAATACCGCCGGAAAGATGTTTCTTTGCCCTGATGAATCCATACAGGTAATACAATGTCTGCGGCAAAAGCCTCCCCGGATTTATCGTATTGGCGCTGGTAATGTTGTAGCGGGCGGCAAATTCCTGGTCGCGGATTGTGTCTCGTATGAGCCGCTGACAGTCGTCAAAAGTGCCGCGTACCTGGATGGGAATGATATTGCCGCCGTTGGGGGCATAGGCCGCAGGATCAAGTCCCCGAATTGGTCCGGATGGGTAGAGTAAAACGGCATTTAGCCCCTCTCTCCCACAAAGAGCATCCGCCATGGAAACTCCGGTGTCGTCCCGGGCGGCGGCAAGGACAAGATGGCGGCCGGAATTTTTTCGCAGCTCTTCTACCGCTGCCGCCAGAAAAGCGATGCCAAAGTCCTTGAAAACCCCTGTCGAGCCGCCGGAAAGGTCCAGCAGCGAGTAGTCATCATCCAGCCTGATAAGTTCCGGCTCCAGAGTGGATGCGCTTTGAGCGATACGCAATGCACAGGAAGGGGTTATATCGTCTTCGAATAGATTAGGTGTAATCTCAGAGACCAGATCATGAAATTCAATTTCTTCGTCCATGTGCAGAAAAAACCGGCGCAAGTCCATCGACCTGTCGGGAACATAGAGTCCCCCGTCGGCCGGCAGACAGCCCAGAATTGCGTCTTTGAACGAGACCGTCTGTTCGTTTGAATTGGTGGAACGAAATCGCATCTCCTGTCTACTTGTACGTTACCGTTTCGCCGGCGGATTTGCGGGCAGAGGCGGCGCTTGCCGCGTCAACATTTTCCGCCAGCCTGCCAATGCGGACAAGGGCGACGGCTTTGCGGTTTTCGGGGAATCCCAGTTCGCCTTTCAGGTTTTCGTTCAGGTTGTCGATGGGGCCGGTGTGTATCCGTGAGCCATACCCCAGCGCCTGCGCCGCCAGATAAATGCTCTGTGTCGCCAGGCCGCAGTCAAGAATTTCCCTTTCGGTGGTGCCGTCGGTTGAGATAACGATGATCACGTTCCCCTCTACTGTCTGGGGTACAATTTTTTTGGCAAGATCCAGACTTTGTACCACGGTAAAAAACCAGGGCTGGCGATTGCTTGCGCTGGGAGCCTGTACCGCCGCCTGTACGATGGCCTCCAAATCCGCCTTTGGAATATCGCCTGCGGCATAACCATCGCGGGGGGCCGCATAATGGCCGCGAATAACACCGGCGTTCCTGGGTGCGGAAGCTTCCCTTTTTCCTTCCGCTCCGCACACATTCAGGGGAATAGTAAAAAACGCCGCCAGAATAAATGCGGCAATAATTATTTTTTTCATGTTGTTACCTCCGGTTACAGTTACATCACTATATTGACTACCTAAACTTACACAAACTCTTTTCGTAATTTTCCACCAGGCAGCGTTTTCCCTTCTGGATGACGGTGTGGCCTTCTGCCTCAAGCCGGACTTTCTGCCCCGCTATCCCGTCGGGATATTTTTCGTTCAGCTGCCCGCCCTTTTTCAGGGTGCGCCACCAGGGCGTTTCGTCTTTGCCCCCCCGTTCTTCGCTGGCCTTTGCGGCGATGTTTACGAAAATGCCGGCGGTCATGGGGCAGGCGCAGCCGGCTTTATATTTCTTCGCCATATAAGCCATCATCTGGTCGATGGTGGCAAGTTTTCCTGCGGGAATTTTTTTCATCAGCCGGTCGTAATCAATGGGGGCGGCGATAACAATGGAAGTTGCCCTGTACCGTTCAATAAGCCGGGGATCGGTAATTTTCTCGACCTTGGGCAGGTCGCCTGAAAAATGTAATTTCTCGTTAAACGTTTTCTTCGCCATATCACTCAATCTTGAACTTTGAAAGTTCGGCGAACAGGGAGTTGATGTAATCCTTGTTGATGGTGCTGATTTCGCTGACCTGGCCTACCGCATTGTCAATTTGTTCCGCCCTGCCGGTCATCTCCGTTACGCTTGTGGTTATATCGCCGGTGGTCTGTTCAAGATTGCGGCTTTCCGTTATTACTCCTTTTGAGCCTTCAAGCATCTCGGAGGATCCCTGTTTTACCATCTGCGTTATTTCGTTAAGCGTGCCTATGGCCTGAAGTATCTGCTTGCTGCCTTGTCCCTGCTCTTCCATCGCGTTGCGGACATTGGACTCCTGCTCTGAAACGGTTCTGACCCGTTCGTCTATCGCCTGGAATTTTTCTATAACCGTGTTGGTCGATACGGTTATGGAATCGATCTCTGTTTTGATTTTTTTCAGCACGCTTCCGATGGTCTTTGACTGCTGTCCGGCGTTCTCCGCCAGCTTGCGGATCTCGTCCGCCACCACTGCGAAACCCTTGCCCGCCTCGCCGGCATGGGCGGCCTCAATTGCGGCGTTCATGCTCAGCAAATTGGTCTGGCTGGCGATGTTTTTCATAACGGCATTTACTTCCAGAAGTCCGGCGGAATCGCGGGCAATTTCCTGAATTTCGCCGGAAACTTTTTGCAGACTCGATCTGCCGATGTCCGATACGGCAATAAGTTCGTTTACGTTTTCTTCGTTCCTTACCAGTGTTTGGGTAACGCTCTGTATGTTTGCTACCATTTCCTCTATCGCCGACGAGGAGCGTGACACGCTTTCGGATTGGGCTTCCACATTCTGGCTGAGTTTATCGATATTTCCGGTTATCCGTTCCATTGCGGAGTTCGCTCCGGCAACCGATGCAGACTGGTGGCTTACTTTGTCCTTTACTCCCTGAATGTTGGTAACAATGCTGTCCACGGCCTCCGTGGTTTGTTCCATGCTTTTGTTAAGCTCGCTGCCGATACTAAAGAGTTTTGCCGCCTGATCCTTGATGATCACGATGAGGTTTTTTATCTTGTCCAGAGTTAGGTTGAAATGGGTGGCAAGTTCGCCAATCTCGTCATTGTAGCGTATTTTTATGCGGTGGGTCAGATCCCCCTCGCTGGAGGATATTTCCTGCAAAATACGGTTAATGTTATTCAGTCTGTTGAAGATCATCCGCGTAAAAACAACCAGAAGAAGCGCCGCGATTGCCAGAGATCCAAGACCGGTGATAATTTCCCGGATAACGGTAACCCTAATCGTATTGGCAAGGAACTCCGCTTCAAAGTCGCAGCCAACAATGCCAACCATGCTGCCGGAAGAATTAAAAATGGGGGTGTAAACAGAAAACATCCAGCCCCATTCATCCTGCAGTGCCAGCTTGCCAACTTCGGTTTTTTTGGTTTCCTGGATTCTCCTGAAAGCGGCGTCATACCCGGAAGTATCTTCCTCGTCGCCGAGATCGGAAAAATCCTCATCGCCCGGCTCGGCGCTGCCGTCAATAATAAACTGCCATACTGAACCGGCAACGGGGGCCATGGTATACAGGTAGGTGCAGCTGGAATGGCTCTTGAGCGTTAATAATTCACTGCAGGCTTCCCCGTAATACGGATCATCTTCGTCAAGGGAAGACGCCAGCTTTTCAAAGGCGTCTCCGTTAATCATCTCGGCGGCGCGTTCTACCAGAAAAATTCCCTGATTGGAAAAAATTTCCGATGCTACCCGTTCCATTTCCTGAATGTTAATAAAGGCGCTGACAAGGCAGAGAACTATGATTAGCAGCGAAAACAGCAGGATGAATTTTGATTTAAGCGACTGAAATAACTTCATTTTTGCTCCTTTTGTTTCATGGAATCCTTGAAAATCTGGTCGGCGTCGATTTTTTCGTCTGTCCCGAATAACGGGGTAATTCCTTCACCGTTAACGCTGCGGAACAGGACCCCCGAAGGATTGCTGTATGCCCAGCTTGATTCTGAATTTACCAGATAATCCAGAACTGTCATCGTTGCCAGTGCAAAGAAGACGAGCGCCGCGTTGTTTCGCTTTCCGGAACCAAGGAGCGCGTCCAGGCGTTTGGAAGCGGGGTTCGGGACTTCAAAATTGTATTTCGCCCAGGGATTTTCGATGCCGTCGCAGGGAGCATTTGCCTCCGCGCCGCCCTTGCGGCTGCCTTGTTCTATGCCGGCTGCAACCGCAGTGAAATATTTACGAAGGTTTCTTATTTCGCCGTAAATGGCCGCGATGTCCTGTTTCTGGAAGGGCGGCGGGCCCAGCGATTCAAATTTGTAATAGGGCAGGAAGTACAACCGCTTGGTCCAGCGCAGTTCGTTCAGGGTACGTTTTGCATACGGGGAAGTCCTGCTTTCCGTAGAATGATCCAGCAGGCGGCAGTACTCGGTAAGGCGGGGCAGGTATTCCTTGGCAAAACCATCGTCGATATACCGCCGCCAGTTGGTGATTGTTTCACCGATCATTTCCTGTACCCGTACGGGCTTTCCTTCGGGTCCGGGAATAAGGCCAAATGTCACATAACGAAGGGCGACGCAAAGGTCTTCCAGTATATGCATAAGGACTGCGACCTGCTGCAGGGGATCGCTTGGGGCAATAAGTTCGTAACCCCGCCTGAGTCCGTAGACGCTGACAAAATAGGGGTACAGGTCGGGAAACTCCGCCAGCCGTTCCCAGCCGGCTTTGGGGAACAGGGTTTCCAGCGCTTTCAGGCTGTGATCCAGCGCCCTTTTTTCGGCTTCCGCAGCAGCAGCCTGCGCCTTTCGTTCTATAACTTCGGGATCATCCGGATCTTCATATTCCTCGCCTTCGGCCAGCGCTGCCTCTTTATCCAGTTCTTTTTTGATGTCATCCCGCACTGCCTCAAGGTTTCCGTTTTCAACCTGTTCGGGAGTCAGCTGCAAAGGCTGTACCTGATCGTTTTCGGAAGCATCAATAAAGGAAATAAAACGCTGCCGCCGGTCAGTGAACAGCCGCTCGTAGGGGAACCAGCGATCGGAAATGAACTTCATGAGCAGGGGGTACAGGCCGAAATGTACTTCGCGGCGAATATCGGCAAAGGAAGACAGAGCAATGCGGATAAGGTCCTGATTTTTTTCTTTTGGTTCCATCGGGTTTTCGATGCATATCAGTTTGTAGAGCAGTTTATACGCGCCCTTTATGTGGGTATCCATGTCGAGTTTTCCCAGAATGAACAGCGGCTTGTATATGGCCCGCAGGATGTCGGCAAATTCGGAAACTTTTGCCGAGCGCGGATGCGCCTGTATTTTTGCAAGATCCCCGTCGATGCGTTCAATGTTCCAGTAACGTATGGTGTCCAGAATCGCCAGTACAAAGGGCGATGTCTTTTTGAGCCGTTCTGTACGCCGTGCGTTGTTGCGGGGAAACAGGCTTCTGGTTGAAGTTACCAGTTGTTCAACCTTGCTGTAGTAAACGTTCATCCGCCGGTTGACAAAACGGGGATTTATGTAATCCACCGGCTCGCCCATAAATGTAAAGATCGAAACGAATACCTGCAGGGAACTTTTTATTTCGAATTCAAACTGGGCGGCGTAGCGGTCTATTTTAACCCGCTCCAGGTATGATGTTTTCAGCCTTATAGACGGATCATCGTCGGGATTGCTTTTGGACGATCGGGTGTTCTCTAAATCACCGTTTTCCTCCAGATCGATGGTTTCCACGTGTCCCCTATGCCTCTTTTTATGGCCGGGAATCGCCAGTTCCACCGTTTCCCGTCTGATCTGACCGGTATTTTTCCCGGATTTTTGCACAGAAGTGTTTTTCTCCGTGCCAACTTCCCCGCCGAGAATCTGGGCCATTCTTCTTGCTTCCGACTCATCAATGGGTCCCAGTTTTCCCCGTACCCGGTCAAGTTCTCCGGGTTCATAAATCGCACTTGGTTTTTTTGCCATAATCACACCCGTAAATATAGTTTTTCGCCAATGCCCCACTGGTTTCGCACCTGAATCTGCTCCCCCTTGGCACTGATAAGCATTCCATTATAATAACCCAAAGCCATAGAAAAATCACCGCTTATCAGCACAAGGCTTGCTCCAAAACGGCTGAATTTCTGGGGGTTAAACACCAGATCCACCATGCCGTCCAGGTCCTGTATGACCCAGGCCGATTCCGGTGCTTCGGTCATGGTGATTCGTACCGGGGGCAGGGGAGTAAGGCTCCCGTTTACCCACAGTGCGTTTTCGTTGTTTTTCCGGTTTTCCCTTGCCTGATTTTCCGCGATATGAAAACCGAAGCGCCTGCCCTCCTCGTCGAAACCCATGCCGCCGCAGAAAACTCCCCTCATGCGATAGGGAAAAAAGCCCTTGTAGTCGCGGAAGAGTCCCGTACAGCGCGCCGGTTCCAGGCTGAGATGCTGCCCCCCCAGCACGATGTCGCCCCTAACCGGGGCAGCGGCCTTGAATGCGTACATATTGCGCCGTTCGTTAAAATTGAGGGATACCGCCGCCGGCGTTGTTTCCCTGCCGCTCATGTTGAAGTCGAGATGGGCGGTAAGGGAAGGCTGTCTTCTCGTCGCCGCGATGTCAAGGTCGAGCTGGACCGTGTCAGCGTTAAGCCAGGTGTGTATTCGGAAAAAAAAACGGGAGGAGCGGCATTCAACCGAGCCGTGGGCAAGTCTCCGGGGCAGCTTCCAGCCGCTGCCCGGCACTATTTTCCTGAAGAAATAGTTTTCCCCGTTTTCCTTGTTGTGCAAAAAAACCTGTGCCACCCGGTACAGCTTGAAGTTCCCAAGGAAGGCTTCCAGAAAAAAACGATCGTCCTGGACGCTGAAACTTTCCCATTCCTTTATCCGTTGATCCTTCAGCCAGGGCGGCAGCGGCCAGGGATAGGGCCTGCGTATGTCCAGCAGGTTCACCTGGGCAAAGGCTTTATCCCAGGTTCCCGCGAGGGGCTTTCCGTTTTCAATTGGTGTACCCCTTGGGGCCTGGATATCCCTTGTATACATTGTGGTAATTCTATCATATTTTAGGTATTTTGTGTTGGGAATGCCACACCGGGACGGAAAGTTCCGACGAAAAAGGGTTTGGTCGGCTAAAATCGGGCAGCCAGTGACTGCCGGTAATCAGTTCCTGGCAAAAACCGTCCTCAATGCCGAATTCTCCCAGCCAGCCCAGGACGGTTTCGTATTCCTGTCTGCTTACAAAACGTTCCTGTCCGCCATTTTTGCTGCCCGGCCCGCCGGTCCCCATCGGGGTGTACTGGCTCATCAGCGAGAGCAGCGCCTTGCCGGCAGCGTTTTCGGCGAACCAGCGCAATACCGAGCGGGTGGATTCCAGGCAGCCGGGCAGGATAAGGTGACGGACGATTACGCCGTGCGGCCTGTTGTGCATCATCCACACAATTGCGGCAGCGGCGATCTGTGGGTAATCGGGGGCGTTGAAAAAACGCGCCGCAAGACCTGAATCCAGGGTTTTAAGGTCGGGCAGCCAGGTATCGACAAGGCCATTGAGCAGTTCAAGCGCCGCGACGCTCTCGTAACCGGAGGAATTCCACAGCACGGGGATTGCAAGGCCGCCGGCTTTTGCGGCGCGCAGACCCAGGACTATTGCGGGAACTGCGTGGCTGCCGGTGACGATGTTGACGTTTTCGGCGCCTTTTTCCTGCAGCGCCAGGCAAATCGCGGCAAATTCCTCCGTGGACACGGCGCGCCCAAGACGCTGTATAGTTGGGCTGCCGCCTGCTGTTTTCGCCGCCGGGCGGGATGCGCCGTTTGCCCCCCCCGCCGAGCGAGCGGCAGCGAACGAAGGTTCCCCTGCGGATATTTGCCAATTCTGGCAGAAGGCGCAGCCCACATTACAGCCGCTGACAAAGATTGTCCCCGATCCGCCTTTTCCGCTGAGCGGCGGTTCCTCGCCCATGTGCAGCCCGGCGAAAGCGAGCCTCAGCGCGGCGTTTTCCCCGCAGCGCCCAACCTGCCCCGCAAGCCGGTCAACTCCGCAGTTACGCGGGCACAGACGGCAATTTGTATACAAGCCAGGTAAATCCATACACAGTGCTCATAATAGACGAGAATGCCAATATCGTGTAGTCTACCAGCATGGATAAGAAATTATTGGATGTACTAAGGATAGGCATTTTCTATGATGGTTATTATTTTTACAAGGTAAGCAATTATTACAAGTACGAGCACGAAAAAAAATCGCGGATAAGCATCAGCGGCCTGCATGAATTTATCAGGAACGAAGTGGCGAACCTTGCCGGCATAGACATACGCCAGTGTCAGATAATCGACGCCCATTACTTCAAGGGGAGGAGCCTGGCGAAGGACATGGGGGAAAAGGTACAAAGCGAGCGGGTTTTTGAAGACATCCTCATGCGGGAAAACATCGTCAGCCATTACCTGCCGCTGCGCTTTGCCGGGGAAGGAACTATCGGCCAGGAAAAAGGCATCGATGTCTGGCTCGCCCTTGAAGCATACGAGCTTGCCATATACAAGCACTTTGACATCCTGGTGCTGATTGCCGGAGACGGCGATTATGTCCCCCTCGTCCGCAAGCTGCACACCCTTGGCACCCAGGTAATGCTGATCTGCTGGGATTTTTCCTACCACAACGAACACGGCGATATTGTGGAAACCAGGACATCGCGGCAGCTTTTTTCCGAAGTCTTTTTCCCCGTGCAGATGAATCTGAAAATCGACCAAAACAACGGCGACTACATCAAAGACCTGTTTGTGCCCGAAAAGCCCCAGGAATTTGTTTTTAACTACAACCCGGCAGCCGGGGCTTTTGCCTCCGCCGGCCATGAAACCCAGACAGT
>Ga0082212_10012606_pt1 | contig 10638 bp, 11 predicted proteins | sample TergutNt197P3_FD_71548 | JGI IMG/M metagenome (GOLD analysis project Ga0082212, IMG submission 71548) | Neocapritermes taracua P3 segment gut microbial communities from Petit-Saut dam, French Guiana - Nt197 P3 | ecosystem: Host-associated > Arthropoda: Insects > Digestive system > Gut ...
TGAAAGATCACCGAATCCTAACTGAATCGCTGAATATCCGTCGTTTTCATAGGTCTTTTTCTGCACTACGACACAAGGACCTGCTTCCACTACGGTAACAGGAATAACATTTGCATTTTCATCAAATAGTTGTGTCATACCGACTTTTTTTCCGATAATTCCCTTTTTCACTGTATTAGTTCCTTCCGAAATCAGGCAATGGGTATGGGTTAGATACTAGGGGCTGCCCGATTCTCTCTTTCATTATAGCTTTATCTCGATATCAACTCCTGCAGGGAGTTGCAGATTGGTTAATGCTTCAACCGTTCTGTTTGATGGTCTAAGGATGTCAATTAGTCTCTTGTGAGTTCTGAGCTCAAACTGTTCTCTGCTGTCTTTATACTTATGAACAGCACGCAGTATGGTTACAATTTCCTTGTCGGTCGGAAGCGGTATAGGTCCCGCAATTAAAGCACCGGTGCGTTTTGCGGTATCTACTATCTTTTCCGCCGCACTGTCAACCAATTGGTGATCGTAACTCTTAATGCGAATTCTGATTCTCTTGTCGACTGCCATTAAATGCCTCCTGTAATATCATCGGCTTTTTTATTAACACTGACCCGTGTGTACCCCATAACGACATTTTAATATCCGGTTTTTCTTTCTGGGTAAACATATGAACTCTGCAACCGTCGAAAGTACTTCCGGATAGATAGTATCGCTATCTAATCTGCTTTCATGACAGAGGATCCCGAGGGATCATACTCACAGATATTTTATGTATGAGCTTGAAAATTCTTCATCAGCTATGTTGCCTAAGATTCTCAGAGCCGAAGATTAATATATCAGAAGGAACGATATATTGCAATAGGTATTTTCAAAAATTTTTCGAAAATTGTGTGATTTATCTCAAATTATACTAAATATTTCGTTTTTTTTCGCTTTACGGACGTGTATTTGATCGAAATCAGTATGCTCTTCCCCAATATACCATATGTTTAGCTGGCTTACCGCAGCAGACACATTCGAAGGATATTTCGGTCTGTGAGAACGGAATACATCTAGAAGAGATGTCCAGTTGTTCCTTGAGCTTTTCCTCACATTCACTACTACCGCACCACATCGCCTTATAGAAACCGTTGGTTTTCGAGTGTTCGGCTAAGGTTTTGTAGTCGGCGCACTCGTAGGTGCGTTCTAGACGGTTGTTCAATGCTTTTTCAAACAGTCCGTCCTCTATCGCTGCCATCTCAAGTGCGATTTCATCTTTGATTCCTTCGAGCGAAACTACGCGTTTACTCAGATTATCTCTTCGTACCATAACGCAATTGTTCTGTTCTAGATCTCTAGGTCCTAGTTCGATTCTCAAAGGTACACCCTTCATCTCGTGTTGAGCGAACTTCCAGCCAGGTGAATTATCTGAACGGTCAACCATAACCCGATAGCTACCCTTCAACTCTTCACTGAGCTTATCTACCGCATCCATTACCCCTTCTTTATGTTCTGCGATGGGTACGATTACTATCTGGGTCGGAGCTATTGCCGGTGGTAGTATCAGACCTCTGTCATCTCCGTGGGTCATTATGATGGCTCCAATGATTCTCGTCGATACACCCCAGGAGGTTTGGAATGGATAGCTAATCTTATTCTCTCGATCGGCAAACTGAATATTAAAAGCACGAGCGAACATATCTCCGAAGTAATGAGAGGTCCCACTCTGAAGTGCTCTTCCATCATGCATCATGGCTTCGACTGTGTATGTTGACTCGGCACCGGCAAATTTCTCGCTGTCGGTCTTGCGACCGGCTATGACCGGTATTCGCAGATATTCTTCACAGACTTGCTGATAGATGGAAAGCATCTGCATTGTTTCAGCAACTGCCTCTTCAGATGTTTCATGTAGTGTATGACCTTCCTGCCACAGAAACTCACGTGACCGCAGGAAAGGTCTGGTACTCTTCTCCCATCTGACAACCGAACACCATTGATTGTATAGTTTAGGTAGATCACGATAGGAGTGTACTATTCGTGAATAGTGGTCACAAAACAATGTCTCTGAGGTCGGTCGAACACAGAGTCGTTCAGCTAACGGTTCACTGCCTCCATGAGTTACCCATGCGACCTCTGGAGCAAAACCTTCCACATGCTCTTTTTCCTTCTGCAGTAGACTCTCCGGAATGAACATCGGCATATATACATTCTCATGACCCGTTTCCTTAAACATCCCGTCCATGATTCTCTGGATATTCTCCCAGATAGCATATCCGTAGGGTCTGAGTATGACACAACCTCGAACCGATGAGTAGTCGATGAGCTCAGCATTCTTAACAACATCAGTGTACCAACGTCCGAAGTCCTCATTTATTGGGGTTATTGAGTTTAATGATATATTTCCCTTTGCCATAATACTCCTGTTTTCGGAAAGAATATTTTTGCTACAGTCCGTGTAAAAAAGCCCTAGCGGGCTTTTTTAATCTGCTAATTGAAAATGTTGCCGACCGTTATTTATTCGATTCTATGTACTTTACCATATCTCCGATAGTTTTAATGCCCTCTATTTCCTCATCAGGAATCTCCATATCGAATTCCTCTTCGAGCGAAATAACTAAATCCACCACATCAAGAGAATCTGCTCCCAGATCGTCTATGATACTCGAACCCATGGTTACGGAATCCTCATCATAATCCAGTTGAGCACAGATTAATTCCCTGACTTTTTCAAACACCATTGTAAATCTCCTTAAATCTTAAGTTCATTTAGTTTAGCTTGACGCTAGTCAAATTTATACAATGTTTCGATGTGTTTGTCAATAATCTACTCGACCTCAACCGGCTGAGTTCCGAAACTGAATCAATATGCTTACTCTTCAGGGCGTTCATCACTCTTAAGCGGCAGTTGATCAAGTGAAGTTATGATGCGTTGTGCCTTACCATATACATTCTCTGCCTTGCAGACAATCTTACTCATCTTGACCCGGTTATGACGATACCAATCATCAAATACCGCCTCGGGTGTGGTTCTTCCGTTACATGCTGTGAGTACATCCCAGGCCTTCTGGTACTCATCGCTGTCAGGATCGATGAAGAAAATCTCGCCGAAGGCCATGACTGAACGATAGTCGTGTCCGCTCTTATCATACGCATTATATATGTGATCTAAGAATACACTGGTAACGACGCAAACCTTATTGTTCTTTTCTATCAGATCGTTCTTGTGTCCCTCGGGACCGTGATGACAGTAAAAGATCAGGTCATCCTCATACTCATACCCGAAGTTCACCGGTAGATTATATGGATACTCTTCATCGAAGAATGCCACATTAATCACATCGCACATCTCGAGTATTCCCTTAATCAGTTCAGGATCCCGAACCTCTCGCTCTGCTTTTCTCATCTTTCTCATATTCTACCTCCCAAATTCAAACTGTACATATATGATAAATGAAGCTGACACTCAGTGCAACAGAAATTCTTTAAAACACTACCGAAATGCTTGTTTCAGGTAGCTATATTAACCCTAAAGCGGAGCTTTTATCGGTTTAACTGTTCGCTTTTGGCTCTTCTCATGATATAATCTGAGGAAAAAATGCAAAGAGAGGCGTACATGAAGTTTAACCCGGTCGCTTTGATAGGATTCATGGGTAGCGGTAAGACTACCATAGGCAGAGCCGTCGCCTTTGAGCTCTCGGCTGAGTTTTCTGATCTCGATACTCAGATTGAAATCATCAGCGGTTTACGCATTCCGGATATCCATAGTGAGATGGGTGAAGATGGATTGCGTCAGTTCGAACGCCTGGCTCTCAGCAACATAGTTGCATTTGGCAGTGTTATCGCAACCAATGCTAGCTGTATCATGATACCTCGAAATCGTATGATGATAGAAGACAATTTTAAGGTATTCTACCTTGAAACGGGTTTTGATGTTCTATATCCCAGGATCGCTGGTACCGCACGACCTCTACTCAAATCACTGACCAAAATCGAGCTAGAAAAACTCTTTGATTTGAGACGACCTCTCTATGAGAGCTGTGCTGACTTTGTCCTCGATGCCTCAAGACCGGTAGATGCTTTAGTCAACGAGATTTTGGACCGCATAGTAATCTCTGTTTAACATACTGAAAAAAACTAATGCCGATCACCCCATGGAGATGATCGGCTGTTTTCATTTTAACGAAAGGTTGAGTAACTAACTCAGTTTAGTACATTCCGTCCATTCCACCGCCAGCAGGCATTACCGGAGGATTCTTCTCGGGTAGGTCGGTAATTAATGCTTCAGTAGTTAGAACCATTGCGGCAATCGAGGAAGCATTCTGTAATGCACAACGACTTACCATGGCTGGGTCTACTATTCCGGCTTCAATCATATCGGTGTATTGTTCGGTACCTACATCGAGTCCGTACCCGATTTTACCGCTGGATCTGATGGTATTGACTATGACCGAACCTTCAAGACCGGCATTCTCTGCTATCTGACGAATCGGTGCTTCCAGTGCTTTTTGGATAATGGCTGCACCAGTTCTTTCGTCACCAGAAAGCGTCTCTATGAGGGTATCAACTGCTGAGATGGCATTGATGAACACCACACCGCCTCCTGCTACGATACCTTCCTTGACCGCTGCTTTTGTTGCGGACAAAGCATCTTCAACGCGGAGTTTCTTTTCCTTCATCTCGACTTCGGTTGCAGCACCAACACGGATTACGGCAACGCCGCCTGAGAGCTTAGCAAGACGTTCTTCGAGTTTTTCGCGATCATAATCTGAGGTTGTATCGGCTGCCTGAGAACGAATCTGATTGATGCGAGCATCAATCTCTTCCTTTTCTCCCTTGCCGCCCATGATGATAGTCTCTTCCTTCTTCACCTGCACCTTGGTTGCTTTTCCGAGATGCTCTAACGTTGCATCGCGAAGATCAAGTCCGATTTCTTCACTGATAACGGTACCACCGGTGAGAATCGCAATGTCTCTGAGCATTTCTTTTCTTCTATCTCCGAATCCGGGTGCCTTAACTGCCGTAACAATGAATGTTCCTCTCAGTTTGTTGACAATGAGGTTAGCTAGTGCATCACCCTCTACGTCTTCGGCTATTATTACTAAGCGCATTGCACTCTGGACTACCTGCTCGAGTAACGGCAGTATCTCCTGAATGCTGCTTATCTTTTTGTCGGTTATGAGTATGTTAGCATCATCGATGACAGCTTCCATCTTCTCGGTATCGGTGACCAGATACGGGGTAATGTATCCACGGTCAAACTGCATACCCTCTACCACCTCGGTAATTGTCTCAGAGGTCTTAGACTCTTCAATGGTTATGACACCATCCTTGGTTACCTTATCCATTGCTTCAGCGACGAGTTTACCTATAACCTCATCACTAGCCGACACGGTGGCAACCTTTGCAATATCTTCGTTTCCGGATACCTTCTGAGAGTTACCGATAATTGCTTCAACCGCTGCATCCACTGCCATGAATATTCCGCGTTTGAGTACCATTGGATTGGCACCGGCTACGACGTTCTTCATTCCCTCATCGACTATTGCCTGAGCAAAAATCATGGATGTTGTTGTGCCGTCACCTGCGATATCATTAGTCTTGGTGGCGACTTCCTTTATGAGCTGAGCTCCCATATTCTCAAATGAATCTTCAAGCTCGATTTCTTTTGCTATGGTCACACCATCATTGACTATGAGCGGAGCACTGAACTTCTTGTCCAGCACGACGTTTCTTCCTTTGGGACCCAGCGTAATCTTAACGGTATCAACCAACTGGTCGATTCCGCTCTTCATCGCTTTACGAGCGTCCTCGTTATACTTCAGATCTTTAGCCATATTCTTTTCTCCTATTTGAAATAATTATTCGACAATCGCGAGAATATCCGAGATACGTACGATTGTACATTCCTCGTCGTCAATCTTGACTTCGGTGCCGGAGTATTTTGCGGTTATTACCTTGTTTCCAGGCTTCACTGTCATCTCTACTTCTTTTCCGTCTACTAGACCACCCGGTCCTACGGCGACAACTTCAGCTATCTGAGGTTTTTCCTGAGCTGATGCGGTTAGTATAATACCGCTTTTGGTTGTTTCCTCGGCCTCAATCATCTTGACCACGACGCGATCGGCAAGAGGTATAAGTTTCATATTGGATCCTCCTAATGTTTTCGTTAGCACTCATATATGTTGAGTGCTAATCATATTTTATTCTTTTTATAAAAAATTGCAAGTACTATCTGCAACATTTATACACATTTCGTCAATTTGCACAACATTCCAATCCTATCGCCTCTGTATTTATCTAATATCTCAATTGTGGTTAAGGCTAGGCAAAACTGCGTTCGGGTATCTTGCTGCTCTTCAAACTGTTCGGTAACAGAAACTTAATTCCTTTCGGAATAAGAGAGATATCCATCTCCTTCATCTTGGTCACCTCACCATCGAGATTAACCAGTGTTTCTTTTTCGGTTTGTATATGGAGTTCTGGTGTTTTGATGTAGGTAATCACATCGCGTAGACTATCGATTATCTCACCCGATGCTATATGCAGTCCGTTTTTGTATGTAGGTATTACCTTAGCAATTCGGGGTCTTTTCATGACCGAGACTGAGAGTACATCCAACAGTCCGTCGTTAACTATCGCTTCCGGGGCTGCCTTAAATCCTCCTCCATATACCTGACCGTTGCAAACCGCAAGCAATAGGCTGTTAACTGTCTCACTCTTGTCTCCGATTGTCAACCTAACGTTTGTTCCCAGTTTCTTGACGAAGTTTACCAACAACGACATATTATATGCCATAGGTCCGCTGACCAGTGGTAGGTGACGGTAGTATGGTATGTCGTTAGCAACATTTGCGTCAAGTCCTAATGAGAAAATATTGACGCAGTACCTGTCATTTACCCTTATAACATCGATATCTATACTATCAGCGTCTAGGATATACTCAAAGTTAAAGAAGTGTTCTCTCGAACCGAAGCACTTAATGAAATCGTTACCACTTCCACAGGGATAACAGCCTATCTCTATGTTATCCCGCCCGATGGCGCCAGTCGACACTTCGTTTAGAGTGCCATCTCCACCCATGGAACAGACCCGTATGAAGTCATTTTCATCCGACATACGCTTAACCAATTCGGTAGCATGACCACTATACTCGGTTACCGCTATCTCATAAGGCAGTTTGGTTCTAGCAAACGCATGTTCAATTAAAGGAATCTGCTTTGCAATCAGGGGTTTTTGTCCGGCAGTTGGGTTAATTATATAGCAATACTTCATAGCCGCTACTGTTCCTAGATTAGTTGGATAAGGAAAAAATCTCTCTTCAAAAAAAACACTTTACATATTGTACTAAAAAAGTGAGATGCTATCAATATATTGAGCTAAAACAGTGAAAATATATCCGGTGAGTAGCCCCATTATAACTCCACTTAGTAGGAGTATTGGGGTGTAGTAGAAGACGGCACCGGAAGCGGTGAGAATATATACTGCAAGTAACTGTCCGATATTATGACTACAGGCTCCGCAGACACTGATAATCCCTTTAGAACACTTCTGATTTGCAACTCTAATCAAAAGTATCATTACTGCTACCGACAAAATCCCTCCGGAAAAACTTAGAATTGCGGCAGTAAAGCCACGAGTAAAGTATACGAACAGAGACTTAAGTAAAGCTAAGGATACACCGTAAGGTAATCCGGCATAGTATAGGCAGAAGAGCATTACCACATTTGATAGTCCTGGTTTAATACCAGGCGGCAATGAGGGTAGAGCTGGGATGAAGTTTTCTAGCCAAGAGAGTACAAGAGCCACAGCAAACAGCAATCCACTTAAAGCTATTTTTCGTGTTTTGAACACCAGTTGACCCCCTGTATATCTCATTTATGTAAAACATCCGGTTGTTTATTTTTTGAAAATATTTCAAAAATTTTAACATTTGACTTCATGCTTGCATTTCATTATAATATCAAATGTCATAGCCTTCAAGGAGGAATTATATGAAGAAAATGTCGATTCTCTTAGCCCTTATACTGATGTTGCTACCAGTCTTTGCTGCATGTGATACAGCGATCAAGGTGAGTGATGGAGTATATCGTGTTGAGATGGCAGAATTCGATATTAACGGATATAGAGACTTTGTGGAATTCGAGATCGTCGGTGGTAATGTAATATCAATTAAGGCTGATGCTTACAACCAGGAAGACGGACTACTGAAGACTGATTCGCAAGAGATACGCAGTATGATGGAAGCCGTATCCGGTACCTACCCCGAGAAATTTTATCTTGACCTGGTAAATGAGTACATCGGCAGCGGTGGAACTCGAACCGACGTTATTGCGGGAGCAACAATGTCGTCTGAGAATTTCTTTTACTTAATGAAATACGCAGAAAATGCTTGGAAAACAAATGATTCATCTGTTCTTATCGTAAAGTTGGATATCGCTGAGTAATAATGTTTACTCCGATACTAGAGGTTAAGAATGCTGTAGAAACTATTCAGTACATCTGCAGCTTCTTTTCATGTCACTCATAGAAATTACAAGCATTTGTCTATTACCGAGTGTTGCCAAGACCCGTATGGCCTAACAATAAAGCAATATAAAAGGATTAATCTTTATCACATATTTGGGTAAACCTAAAGCAATCACTTACTTAGCTTTATAGTGAGGATACGTTTGGTGTAAAGCTGACTATGAAACAGAGTTTTATGGGCTATTGCATAAATTAGTAAGGAGGTCCATGTTACGTATGGAGTTATACGAGATGAGAGGCACTCTCCCAGTACTAATCAACAGAAACAGAGATGATCTTAACTTAACAGTCCATTGTTCACTTATATAACTTAGTTGAAGTCTATCACGCTTTTGAAAAAGGTTGTGATCTCCACCCCAAAAGATTCGATGATGTTTACTATATACTACTAAATTATGTCCCACCACCCATCTTTTATGATGGGTGATTTACTGACTTGTTCAATATATCGCACCGACAACAATGAACTCCTGTTTACATTAATGCATTGAGAAGATCTATAAGTAGAATGCCCGATAATAATGATAACAATTGTCACAAATCGTTTTTTATATACGAAGTTGATTCCAAAACATGTGTGTAAATACTCCTTACCATATGTCAATTCGGCGAATTGTGCAATCACCCGCGATATAGTATAATGGTTGACAGTTGGATGCAGTCATTTAAGGAGAGTTCTATATGCTTTTTAGTAGCATACCCTTTATCTTCCAGTTTTTACCTTTGGTACTATTACTATATTACATAGTACCAAAAAAATTGAAAAACTCTATTCTATTGCTAATGAGTCTTATCTTCTATTGTTGGGGAGAGTTTAAGTATCTATTATTGATGTTTATTCTCATAATCTTCACATACGGTTTTTCTTTTTTAGTCTCTAAGAGTAATAAGAAGGGCAGAAAATTCTTTTTAGTACTCATGATAGCAATGAGTCTTTCACTACTAATAACCTTTAAGTATCTGGATTTCTTATCTGCAAATCTTAACACATTGTTCTCGCTTAATATTAGTATACTCAATCTATCTCTACCGCTGGGGATTAGCTTCTTTACCTTTCAGAACATATCTTATGCAGTCGATGTGTATAGGGGGAAGGTTGAACCCCAAAAGAATATATTGACCCTAGCAACCTATATCATGATGTTCCCTCAGTTAATCTCCGGACCTATTGTTAGATATGCCGAGATTGAGCAGAGTCTTAAGCATCGAATTATACTAGCAGAAGATATCGAAAGCGGGATGGAAGACTTTGTTATCGGATTAGCTCAAAAGATGCTGATTGCCAACAATGTCGGTAGACTATGGAATGAAGTTGAGAGTATAGGGTTTGGTCGTATATCCAAAGGTTTAGCTTGGCTTTCCATCTTAGCATACAGTCTACAGATATATTTCGATTTCTGCGGTTACTCAAAGATGGCTATCGGGCTTGGCAAGATGCTTGGTTTTAAGTTCAGCGAAAACTTCGATACTCCATATATTTCTCGCAGTGCAACCGAATTTTGGAGACGTTGGCATATATCGCTCGGTAATTGGTTCAGAGATTATGTGTACATACCACTCGGAGGTTCGAGAAGAGGCGACTCTCGTACCATACTCAATCTTTTTATTGTTTGGACCTTAACAGGATTATGGCATGGAGCTTCCTGGAATTTTATTATATGGGGATTATATTTCGCCGCGATTTTGATTTTTGAAAAGGTTTTTATGCTGAAGATTTTAGATAAAGCCCGTGAAAATATTTTCGGGAAGATTTTTTCGCATATTTACGCGCTTTTATTGATCATTATTGGCTGGGTGATATTCAGGAGCGAGAATTTGCCGTATATTTTAACTTATCTGTCAAAAATGTTTTCGCCCGTATCTCTGTTCGCCGCGTCGGGTTTCGACGGTCAGGTCAGGTATTATATTGCCGAATATCTCCCCGAATGGATTTTCGCGGTTTTATTTTCTGTTCCCGTCGGGAAAATTATATCAAGCATATATCCGAAAATTAAAATGCCGGAATACGCGGTTTACGCCGTCCGGCTGTTTTATGTTTTTTCGGTATTCGGTCTGTCTGTCGTCTATATGGTGAGTTCGTCGTTTAATCCGTTTATTTATTTTAGGTTTTAATTAGAGGGAAGTCATGAAAGCAAAAACGAAAAC
>Ga0082212_10012607_pt1 | contig 10638 bp, 7 predicted proteins | sample TergutNt197P3_FD_71548 | JGI IMG/M metagenome (GOLD analysis project Ga0082212, IMG submission 71548) | Neocapritermes taracua P3 segment gut microbial communities from Petit-Saut dam, French Guiana - Nt197 P3 | ecosystem: Host-associated > Arthropoda: Insects > Digestive system > Gut ...
CTGCTCTGGACGGAAAATCTTTTATGAGGTTTGATGCCGCCCTTTGGGGACATAAAAGGCGGATTGGCGAGGATTATATCGGCGTATTCGATCCAGCGTTCATCGCTGGTTAAAGTGTCGTATTCAAAAATTTTAGGCTGGCTAAAACCGTGAAGGTAGAGGTTCACCAGAGAAAGGCGGACCATATCAGGTGAAATGTCATAACCCCGGAAATTTTCCATTAATTTCTTTCGCTCGGCGGTAGTAAGCAGGTCCCCCGGTACTTTTTTTGTGTTTGTGTTAATGATGTGCTTATACGAAGAAATTAAAAACCCGGCGGTGCCGCAGGCGGGGTCAGTAATCGTTTCGTTTTTCTGCGGATCAAGTACTGCAACCATAAAGTCAATAATATTCCGGGGTGTTCTGAATTGGCCTGCATCGCCCTGACTCCCCAACACCGAAAGAAGGTATTCAAACGCATCGCCAAGGTTCTCCGAATGATCATAAGAAAATTCGTTGATGGTTCCAAGAAAGAGTTTGAGGGTTTCCGGATCGCGATAGGGAAGGTACGCGTTTTTAAAAATATCCCGGAACAGCTGCGGAATACCTGCGTTTTCGTTTAGCTTTATGATAGCTTCGGCATAAAGATTTAACATCTCGTGGCCGCCAAGCCGTGGGTTAAAAATATTCGACCAGCTGTAGCGTTTATTCCCGCCGGTAAAGAAGCTCGCCTTGCCCCCCATCTCCACCGATTCCCTGTCCATGTCATCCATAAATTTATAAATGAGGGCGATGGTAATTTGTTCCACCTGGCTTTTGGGATCCGGCACTTTGCCCACCAGAATATCGCGGGCGCTGTCTATCCTTCGTTTGGTCTCACTTTCAAGCATCGGGTGGTTCCTTATTTTGAATAATTATTCAGGGGTACGTAGTCCTTGATATATTCCGGAATTAAAGAGCGGAGTTCCGGGCTTAATTGCCGGTATGAATCTATCCAGGGGGTAACATTCAAAAGTGAAAGATTCCCCTGATCAATTATGTTACGGAATTCGGCATCTTCAATGTATGCTTTAAAAATCACCTTCGCACCGGAAAAATGATTTTCGCCGGGTATATAGCGGCTGTCAAATTTATCAAATTCTTCTTCCAATAATTCTTCTCTGGTTTTAAAACGGGGAATGAAGCCGAGGACTTTTTCCAGCATTTCCCTGAGCGGAATACGGCGGTCTACATTCAGGGCGGCCCTGAGTTTTTCCACATTGAAATAATCTTCTGGTTTGTCAAAAACATTATGAATAATAAAATCCTGGATTTCGTCCCATTTTCCGGCTTCGGCCTGTTCCTTAATTTGATTTATGTTGGGATTGTTAAGGATCGTCTGCTCAAAACGATCGAAATACATCCTGTCGATTTTCATCCCTTCCGGGCCGATTTCGGTTTGGTCAAGAGAACTGAGCCTGTCTTCACGGCTGCTGTTGTAAACATCAAAGTAAGACTTATCCAAAGGCTTATCATATACTTCAGAGGCGGTTTCTTTACCCGCTTTGGGAAGAGTCAACACTTCATCGTAATTGAACTTCTCCTCAAAATATTCACAGTTGGCAAAGAAATCAAAAATTTTGAATTTGGTCTTTTGTTTGTCCCCAAGCCGGGATTTTATCACCGGATCAATGTGTTCCCCGGTAAAATTATGTTTTCTGGTTCCACGTCCTTTTATCTGAATAAAATCACTGGGGGAAAAAATTGGACGCATAAGGCAGATATTGAGGAGGTCAGTACAGTCATAGCCGGTGGTCATCATTCCCACCGTAACGCAGACACGCGTCTTGCTTGTACGGTAGCCCGGATCAAAATTGGCGGAGCCGGAAAGCCGGTTATTGCTGAATTGAACGGTAAAATCCTGTGCGCCGCCCACAATTGACGTTACCTGCATCGCAAAATCAGATTGGTATTTACCGGGGAACATAACATCGGCGTTTTGATTAAGAATTTGGGCAATTTTGGCGGCGTGATTTTGGGAAACACAGAAGAGAATGGTCTTGCCAACCTCGCCCGTAATCGGATCTTTCAGGGCGTTTTCCAGAAAAACCTTGCAAAAAGCATGGTTGGTACTTTCGGAGAAGAACTTTTTTTCAAATTCCTGATAAACGAAAACCTCTTCCGCCTCATTTCCTTCTTCGTCCTGAACAATCACCGCATAGCCATTTTCGGAAAGCAACCCTGCGGTTATTTCCGTTCTTGCGTCAACCACGACAGGGTTCACAAGATAGCCGTCCCTTACCCCGTCCAATAGCGAATAACGGAATGTCGGCTCGCCGGTTTCGCAGCCAAATGTCCTGTAAGTATCCAACAGTGTTCTGCGCTCAAGTTCGCGGGGGTCGTTTGTATTTATGGTATCGATATGTTTGAGATAATCCTTGGGTGTGGCAGTTAACCCCAATTTGTATCCGATGAAATACTCAAATACCGCCCTGCTGTTCCCGCTGATACTGCGATGGGCTTCGTCGGAAATAACAAGATCAAAATCATCCGGCGCAAAAAGGCGTTTGTAGCGGTTTTTTGACAGAAAACTTTGAATCGTAGAAACAACAATATCCGCCTTTCGCCAGTCATCGCGGTTTTCCTTATAGATAACAGAAACATAATCGCCTTTCAGGTAATCCTCAAAATTTTTCTGGGCCTGCTTTTCAAGTTCCAGCCTGTCAACCAGAAAGAGGATACGCCTGGCGTTGCCCGTCCGCCTGAATAGTTTAATCACTGCGGCGGACACAAGAGTTTTTCCCGTCCCGGTTGCCATTTCAAACAGAAAACGATCCCGCCCGTCTTTTACAGCCAGCTGGATAGCTTCGATTGCCCGAACCTGATAGCGCCTAAGAAAACGCAGCTTGTTGACTTTGATAAACTCAGGCCGGCTTTTTTTCATCCAGCCAGGAGGGGTCGTTTTTGTAATCTGGTTTTTTGGTCAGGACAATGTAATCATCGCCAACTGCCTCGTTTGCCAGGGCTTCCCTGTTGGGAGTGAATGACGCATAACCTATCGTTAGTTCCGGTGAAGGGAAACAGTAAATAATCTGGGGATTTCCCCGTTCCAAATCCCAGAAATAATGACTGTTTCCGTTGGACAAAATGATAAAACGGCAATGCTGAGATCGGGCATATTGCCGGGCCTGTTCTTTGCCGAATAGCGGATTCTTGCCTTCGGCCTTCGCTTCCAGCACGATAAAGGGAAATCCCTGTTCATCCAGGAGCAAAAAATCTATGAAGCCGTTTTGGGTTTTATCAAAATCATCCCCGAAATTTTCAAGTGTTACCTTATTGATTTTTACAGTGGGTTCAAGAACAATATTCGCCTTGCCATCAGGGGAATCAAAAAAACGCCAGCCTGCTTCTTCAAGGAGTTTATTGATTTTTATCCGCGCCTGCGCCTCTTTCGGCATGGTGTTATCTTAGCACATAGAAACTAATTTCGGAAGGTCTCGTTATTTATTATCGAACTATGTAACATCCTTCATCACTCGTTCAATCAGAGCCAGCGCCGGATCAATTTCCGCACGCAGGCGTTTGAGAAAAGAAATTGTCTTGCTGCCAGGGCTGTCTGGACTGACGGCGGTTTCCTCTGTGCCGGGACGGCGGCCGCCTGCGTAATCGGGGAAATGAGCCCACAGGTAATCACATTCATCAATGAGGGTATTAAGCCGCTGTTGATCCGGCGCTTCGCCGGTAAGAATATTCCGCAATGCGGTTAAACGATCTTTTTCAGCGTGTAAAAACGATTTCAGTATTTCAGCTAACGCTTCGTGGTTAGGCGCAATCTTCTTTTCGGCGGGATCATTTCCCCCGACTCGTTCTCCGCCCGCCGCCAGCATCTCAAAGGCTTGTTCCGGTGAGAGGCTTTTTATCCCCAAAGAAAGGCCCGAGTCCGCAGTGTCAAACAAACGGGGCTCGGTGGCGAATTCCTGCTCAAACAGACTGCGGTAATTGCGCATGGCCGGATTGCTGCGGACAGGAAGGCCCGATTTTGAAACAGCGCCGAAAACGGCATGACCAAAGGCAGACGCGGCATTGAGGAGGCTGTGGAAACGGGTTTGCGCCGCCAGCTTGTCCCTGTGCCCCGGCGTGGAACGGGCATGGTAAGCGTCTAAAGTAAACGAAAAATCAATGCCCGCGGTTATGATTTTCCCCCGGCCAAGACGTCGGGCAAGTTCAACCGCGGTCAGACCCACCGACCCCAGCGGCGGCACGGAAGCGGGAAGTATTCCCGCCGTCCTGAGCCGTTCAAAGATGCGCAGTTCCGTCCATGCCGTTGAAAACAAAAATGTATCGCCGCAAAGCATTTGCCCCGATAGGGGCAGCGCCGACAGATCCAGGGCTGCCGGAACGTTCCAGCCCCGGCAGCCAATAAAGTCCCGCAAATTCCAGTGCTGGCTTTCAAGAATCACTGCCAGGTCCGGCGTGATGTTCCGGTCCCGCAGCGCGGACAGGCAGGTGTCAACGCAGATTATTTTGAATGTCCGCTGTTCCGGTCGGCAAAGGACTTCCCCAAAACGGGAGACAAGGCCCTCAAGAAATGTATCCAGCGAAGGGCCCGCGCCCAGAACAAGAACCGGGGCTTCGCCGAAAGAAAGATATTCTATCGAAGGAAAGCGGGGGATAAGGGCCAGGTTTCGCAATGCGTTACGGAAATAAAGACGGCCCAACTTTGTCAAAGTCAGGGCATTGCTCCAGTCTGTGGCAATTTCCCGCCGCAGCGCTTCGGCGAGAGAGTTGTACAATTCGGGATACAACTGCCAACCGCCGGAGAGACGGACAGGTTCCAGCCGCCTGAAAGCCCTGGCTCCCCATGCTTCTTTGACAAAAGCGCACAGTGCGCTGTTTTCACAGACATTCGTTATGCGCATTTTCGGGTTTTCCGTTAGGGAGGACTCCATGTTTTGTACAGACAGCTTGTACAGATCCCTATCGGCTTCGAGGCAGAGCAGGGCAGAGCCGGGAGCCTCTGCCGCAAGGCGTGCAAGCAGCCGCGCCAGTCCGTAACCATACAGAGGGGAAGGGCAGAAATAAAGGGTTCTGTCCATAACAGAAACAGCGTCCGCCGTGCGCTCGGCGCGGCGGACAGGATCAATTCCCGAAAGAAGGGTCTTTCCTTTCCAGACGAAAGGCTGCCCCTGCAAGCTAATAGCCCATGAAGTAACGGAAGTAAATATCGAAGAAACGGTTATCCAATTTTTCGCTGTTCATGAAGTATGAATTGATCGACTGCTCGGTAATATAATTCAGCCAGTAAGAGGCAGTAGAAGCAATTTCTTCGATCCTGTCTTCACCGGCTTCTGTTTGTTCCGTAGGAAGGAACACCAGTACATTTGCGCCCTGTACCAGGGGTTCCGAAAGAGTATTGACAGGTGCGGAAAAAATAGTTTTCCAGAAGTTATCATCCATGGAAGCATTGGAAAGTTCCGGTATGGAATAATATTCAAGGGTGTCAAAGATCTCCGCATTTCCATAGTTAATCGGGAGCGGTCCAAAGCTTTGCTTCTCTTTGCCCAGGCGGCGCAGTTCTGTATCAAAATCAGAGGTGCCGGCTTCCGCAATAAAAGCCCTTGCCTGAGCGACAGCCCAGTCTTCCATACGGCCCCGTTCAAAGTTTCTCATATATGAACGAACTCTTTCCATGGCCGTATTATCGTTAATATTCAGCATCTGCAGTTCATCCTCAACTCTGAAGAAAGCCCAACCCGTACCGGTCTGAATTACATCGCTCAGTTCTCCCCTGCCAAGACTTGTTACTTTATCCAGGTCCGCCGAAACGATCTCCTGCCTGAGTTCATAGGCAAGGCGTATCCCCATGTCTCCGCCCCTGTCGGCATAACCATCCTGTGAATAGGCTCTGGCAGCGTCTTCAAAAGAGGAGATGCCGTCTTTTATGGAATTCAGTATCTGCCGGGCCTCCCGCTCGCCGGAACTTATGCTGATTCTCGACAGATGAATTGTCCTGAACAGATCGGGATTTTCAGCCGCATAGGCTATGTATTCGGAATTCGGGTAATCTTCCACCGAAAAAGCGGCCATATCAAAACTTCTCTGCGGTGAAGCCATTTTCCCGAAAAAAGATCCTTCACCGGAAGATGTGAGCAGGCCGAACATATCGGAATAATATTGTTCTTTAGTGAGCTCATCGTTTATCTGCCGCCACAGGGCAAGACGGTCGGTGTTGGACAAGCTCTGGTACAGCGCCGCAGAGAAGCGCCCGTTTTCCTGGAACTGTGGCAGCATGGCTACTTCCCGGTCAACGGTTTTTGCCGGAACAGTATAGCCCGATTTTTTCATCTCCTGCAAAATGGCAGTGTGTACTACGGCCGCCTCAAATGCCATACGCCAGACATTGTAGCTGACATACATATAATTTTCGGGATCGGTCGTATTCCGGTAGTATTGATCAAGCCTCGCCGCATAGTTGGCAAAATAATTCCCCGGCACATAGGAGATGGGAACCTTGTCATAGTATCCGAATGTCAGATCATCGCTGCTGCCTGTACGACTCTCCGGTACCAATGCCGGAACCACTACAAACGACACAATAACAAGCACAAGTACAATAACAGTACCGATAAAAAGGGCCGGATTAGCCCTGAATTTGCGGATAATTTCCGAAACAGAAGAATCTTTTTCTTGTACCGGCGTTTTTTTATTCTTAAAGGCCATAAAAGCTACACCTCTTTAGTTGTTATTTGGTAAAAAAATAATAGCATTTTACGGCTTTCCGATCTAGTGGTTAAAAAGCCTGCGGCTTTTTAACCTTGGGAGTTTTGCCTGTGGCAAAACTCCAGGATGCTTTCAAAGGTGATTGACGCCGTTACCGGAAATTTCTCGCTTGTCTTATGTCATGAAAAGTACGATAATAAATATATGGACATTCAATCTGCGTCAGTAAGCATGAATCAGGCCAGGCTGCAGGAACAGGCGGCAGTACAGGTTCAGGCAATGGGCCTTGACGCCATGAAAGAGCAGGCCGTTGCTTTGGATGCGCTTCTTGCCAGCGCCCAGGCTGTTATCGATCCCAACCTGGGGCGGAACATCAACATTACCGCCTGAGTCACGCTTCGCGCAAAAAAGCGATATATCCCCTGTAGGCAGTATACAAATCGATTTTACTGATTACCTCAAACGGCGAGTGCATGGACAGTACCGCTATGCCGCAGTCCAGAACCTCGATGCCCAGATTGGCGGCGTGCAGGGCAATGGTTCCGCCGCCGCCCTTGTCCACCTTGCCAAGTTCCCCAAACTGCCAGTGTATTTTGTTCCGGTCCATTATGGCCTGCACTCTGGCGCAGAATTCGGCGTTGGCGTCGCTTGCGCCGTATTTGCCGCCGGAACCCGTGTACTTGGTGAGTACCAGGCCCTTTCCCATAAAAGAGGCGTTTTTCTTGACAAATACACCGGCGTAGGAAGGATCAAAGGCCGCGCTTACATCCGCGGAAAGCATGGCCGAGCGGGAAAGGCACATCCGCAATTCCGTTTCGTTTTCTCCGCACAGGACGGAAATAAATTGCCGGAAATTGGAGGACTGAGCGCCGGTGTTTCCGGCGGAACCGGTTTCTTCCTTGTCTGACAGGTAGCAGACAACGGTTTTGTCAGGCGGAGTTTTTTCGGCTAATGCGGTCAGGGCCATAAGCGCGGGCCAGGCGCAGCAGCGGTCATCATGGCCGTATGAACCAATCATGCTGCGGTCAAGGCCCAGGTCCCTTGCCCGGAACGCCGGGACAAACTCAATTTCCGCCCCCGCAAAATCCCTTTCGGTAATGCCGTATTTTTCGTGTAACAGGGAAAGAATGCCGAGTTTGACTTTCTCCTTTACTTCCTTGTCAATATAGGGACGGGAACCCGCAAGAATATCCAGGTCCTCTCCTTCCACCGCTTCGGATGCTTTTTTCTGCATCTGTTCCCGCGCAAGGTGGGGCAGTAAATCGGTAATCGTAAATACCGGGTCGCCGTCGTCCTCTCCGATTTTCACCGTTATTTTTTTTCCGTCTTCCTTAATAAACACGCCGTGCATAGCAAGCGGGATTGTTGTCCATTGGTATTTCTTGATGCCGCCGTAGTAGTGGGTGTCAAACAACGCAAAGCCGCTGTCTTCGTAAAGGGGGTTTTGCTTGAGATCGAGCCGGGGCGAATCAATGTGCGCGCCCAGGATGTTGCAGCCTTCGGCCAGAGGCTTCTTTCCCATGACCGCCGCAACCAGGGCCTTGCCCCGGATATTTTTAAAGACCTTCATCCCGGCTTTAAGTTTTTTCTCTGCCAGGGTTTCGATGTCGGTAAAACCGTGTTTTTCCAGCAATTCCACAGCAGCATAGACACATTCCCGCTCGGTCTTTCCCCTGTCCAGAAATTGTTTGTACGATTCGGCAAGTTTCTCAACTTCTTTTTCGGCTTCCTTGTCCAGGTCTTCCCAGCAATTTTTGGGATTGAAAAAGAGTTTATCCGCCAGTTTTTGTCCCGCACTTTTAGCCGCCTTTGCCATAATTCCTCCAGATTGCCCTTATCCGCCTTGCGGGTATTTATTTATTCAGGATATAGTAAATGCCATGAATATTCGAGATCGCTATGCGCCTTCTCCCACGGGGCTTCAGCATGTCGGCGGGATCAGGACCGCCCTGTTCAACTACCTCTTTGCCCGCAGCCGGGGAGGGAAATTCATCCTTCGCCTGGAAGATACCGACCAGGTCCGCTCCGAAGAATGTTATGTGCAAAATCTGTACGATACATTTGCCTGGCTGGGCGTTACATGGGACGAAGGTCCTGATACCGGCGGGCCCTGTGCGCCCTATGTACAGTCCGAGCGTTCAGGCCTTTACAAAAAATACGCCGAAGAATTGCTGGAATCCGGTCATGCCTATTACTGCTTCTGTTCCGCGCAAAGAATTGAAAAAGTCCGGCAGGAGCGCGAAGCCGCCCGTTCGGGAGAAACCGGATATGACCGCCTCTGCCGGAATATCCCCGTCGAAGAAGCCGCAAAAAGAGCCGCCGCCGGAGAAGCCTGTACCGTCAGGCTGAAAATTCCGTTAGGTGAAACCACACGCTTTCGCGATCATCTGCTGGGCGATATAGAATGGAAAAATGACGATGTTAACCCCGATCCGGTGCTGCTGAAATCAGACGGCTTTCCCACCTATCATCTGGCAAATGTGGTGGACGATCACTTAATGGAAATAAGCCATGTGCTTCGCGCCCAGGAATGGCTGTCCTCGACGCCCCTGCATGTGATTATGTACAGGTGTTTTGGCTGGACCCCGCCGGAATTCTGCCACCTTCCCATGGTTATGGGACAGGACGGGAAAAAACTCAGCAAACGCCACGGCGCGACAAGCATCGACGAATTCCGCCGCCAGGGTTATCTGCCCGAAGCGCTCTTGAACTATGTCGCCCTTTTGGGAGCTTCTTATGAGGAAGGCAAAGACATCTACACTTTAAGGGAACTTGAACAGCGTTTCAGCCTGGACAAACTCAACAAAGCGCCCGCGGTATTTGATTACAAAAAACTGGAGTGGTACAACGGCCAGTTTATCAGAATGAAAAGCGATGAAGAACTTGCCGCGCTCTGCCTGCCCTATGCGGCTGCCGCCGGACTTTTCGGCGCTGAGGGAGAAGAGCCCACATCGCAGCAGCGCGGCGTTTTTACCGCGGCCATGCCTCTTATCCGCGAACGGCTGATCTTCCTTCATGAAGCGCCGGAAAAAATCGCCTATCTTTTTAATGAACCGGCAATTCCCGCTACGGAAGAATTTATTCCCAAAAAGCTGGACCTTGCCCAAACAATAGAACTGCTGCGCCTGGGCGGCGAACTGGCGCGGCCCCTGGCTCAGGCAGAGGATGATGAACACGCTGAAAATTTCATCAAGCAGGAAGCGGAAAAGAACTCGGTCAAGCTGGGCGATTTAATGATGCCCCTGCGTGTTGCCATAACAGGAGCGAGAGTCAGTCCGCCGCTTTTCGGTTCTTTGCGCATCCTGGGCGCGGAACGTTCGCAGGAGCGGGTCAAAAGGGCTTTGGATAAACTGCGGGCGGAAAATTCTTAAATCCGCTTCATTCTTTCCGCCGGCTTACTTATTTGCTTCCCTGGGCTTTCCAATCACCAGCTTTCCCATCAGGGCCGCCAGCATCTGCTGGAACATAATGCCGAAAAGAGCGGGCAGGGCGGCAGCTTCGGGAAAGAATTCAATGGCGATGGTGGTAACGGCGCTGATGTTACGCATACCCCCGGAAAAAAACAGTGCAACGCTTTTTTCGGCATTACAATGCCCGATAATTGCGGCGAGTTTTGAGAATAAAAAACCTGCAAGCGACAGGGCAATGCATAAGATGCCGATGCCCCAGATTTTGGGATCAATAAAACTGATGCTGGACGCAAGCGGCGAAGGGTTGCATAAAAGAGGCTGGCGGAAGCTGGGCACTGCGGCGCCTCTGAAAGAAACTATTGCCGCCGTGGCGCTGACCTTGAGCAATTGGAAGCCGGAACAGGTTCTGGTGGATCCTTTCTGCGGTACAGGCGCGATCCTGATCGAGGGGGCGCTTAAGGCATTGGGTATCGCTCCGGGGATTAACCGGACCTTTGCCTGCGAGCGCTGGCCGCAAATACCGCCGGCGTTGTGGAAGCAGGTCCGTGAG
>Ga0082212_10012608_pt1 | contig 10638 bp, 6 predicted proteins | sample TergutNt197P3_FD_71548 | JGI IMG/M metagenome (GOLD analysis project Ga0082212, IMG submission 71548) | Neocapritermes taracua P3 segment gut microbial communities from Petit-Saut dam, French Guiana - Nt197 P3 | ecosystem: Host-associated > Arthropoda: Insects > Digestive system > Gut ...
CACCGCCGGGGGGCGGCCATGGCCCTTAAGTTGATGTCCGCTCAACCTGAGGCGGCGGATATTCTCCAAAAGGCGCTCAAGAGCCCGTTCCGCCAGGTGCGCCAGAGCTGCGAGCAGGCCGAGGCCGAATTGGCGGCCTTGAACCGGTGGGGCGGACGAGGCGGCCAATGATCGAAAACCAGAAACAGACCGGCCCCCCCCCCGCCGAGCATTTGCTGCCGCTTTTGCTCCGGTTGCTTCAGGTGGTCAAGCTCCACCAGCCCAACAACCAATTGTTCCGGGAAAATCTGGCCGGATTCCGGCGGGTCATGGCCGCTCTCTGGGCCGAAACGGAAACGGTCAGTCTGCGATCCTACCGGGGCCGCTTCTTTGTGAACGGTGAATACGTCAATACTAGCTCGGCCATGCGGGGCACGGTCGGCAATATGAGCGGCTTTTTCAACGACCGCCGGATAACCGGCCTCGGTTTCGCGGCTACCGGGGAGGTGGTGGATAAGGATATCATAAGGTTCATAGAGCTTTTAAGCCTTTGTTTACGGGAGAAAGACCCCCCGGCTTGGCTGCAGACCAGCCTGAACGAGGAAAACATCTCCTGGGTCGAGCCGTTGACCGCGACGGACGACCCCGCCGCGTCAAAGAAGCCGGGCCCCAAATCAGGCGGCGCCCCCGGCGACCCGCCAGGGGCGGCGCCGGACGAAGGCGACAAAAATGTCATGGTCCGTCAAGCTTATCGCAAGGCCCTCGGCGCCGTGGGGCGCAAGGCTTATTCCAACGCCTTGGGGCAAGTGGGCAAGATGGGCGGCGAGTTAACCGGGCAGAAGCGGCCGGGGGTCAAAAAATCCAAAAGAGCGATCCAGGACATGATCGCCCTCTTGAACGAGGATGAAAGCATCCTTCTCGGCATGAGCACCCTCCGGGATTACGACGACTACACCTTCACCCACAGCGTCAACGTGGCCATTTTGGCCATGTGCCTGGGCAAGAGGTTGGGCCTGTCCAAACTCCACCTTGAGCACCTGGGCCTGTGCGCCCTTTTCCACGACCTGGGCAAGGTGGACGTGCCCATTGAACTCATTCGGAAGCCGGGCGGCTTCACCGATGAAGAGTTTGCGGTGGTCAGGACCCATCCCCTCTACAGTGTCCGCCACATTATTCAGTTCAACGCCAGCCCGGCGATGAAAATGAAGATCCTCCTGCCGCCTTTCGAGCATCATTTGGCCGCTGATCTTTCAGGCTATCCGCGGACCAGCCGCCAGGCTCCGGTCAGCCTTTCAGGCCGCATCCTGGCCATCGCCGATCAGTATGACGCCATGAATTCCAGCCGGGCCTATCGGCTGAACCCCATAAGTCCGGAACGGTCTCTCCAAATAATGATCGACCAAGCCGGTTCCAAGATAGACTCGTTGATCCTGAAAGTATTCATCAATATGGTAGGCGTGTATCCCATCGGCACGCTGCTCCTGCTGGACACTAAAGAGATAGCCCTGGTCATGGAAGTTCCGGAAAAGGCCGAGGAGGGCCGGCCCCTTGTCCGTCTTCTTATCCACACGGAAGAAGACAAGCTCCTGGGCGGAGAGGTGGTCGACTTGGCCGAGCGGGAGGCCTCGGGGGCCTTCAAAAGAAATGTCCTGCGCTGCGTTCACCCCTCTGAATACGGCATTCAGCCGGCCGACCTCCTGATCCCCTCCTAGATTTTTGACAAAATAACTTTTGCGCCCTCAAAATCATACTGTTTTAACGCCGCAACCGTATCCGCAAGCAGGGCATTGGTTTCCTCTCCAAAATCATACGCCTGCAGACCGTTTAATACTTCGGTCGCGGCATCGTTATCGTATGAATCAAGGGCGTCCGTGGCTTTGGCCAAGCTTTCCCGAAGCAGAGGCTCTTCGCCTTTTTTCTTTTCGGAAGCCGGTTCGTCAGGCGGGAAAACAAGCGATAATTGTTTATGCAGGGATCTGAGACCGTCTAAAAATACTGGGAAGTGCGTCACGCAATAATCGGTTTCCTTATTTTTTGAAGCCATTTCCAACCTGAACGCGGTATCCGACAACTCCGCCGAGCCTATGCTGGCCAGCGTTGATTTTATCGCGTGAACAGATATGGAAAAATTCGTATAATTCTGTTCGTCCATCAAGAGGCTTAATTTTTCGCTATCCTTCAAAAGTCTGTCGTAAAATAGCTTTAAGCTGTCGTAATACATTTTTTTCAGGCCATTGAAACGGCGCAAGCCGATCTCTACGTCAATCCCCTCGATTTTAGCCAGAGCTTCATAAAAACTTTCGTATATATCGTCGTCCTTGTTCTCATCATCATCGCTTTTATCTTTCTTCGTGATTTTATCAGCCGGCAGCCAGGCCATAAGGGTTTTCGTCAAATCTGACATTTCAATCGGTTTTGACAGAAATTCGTTGAATCCGTTTTCCAAAAACATTTCCTTCGCGCCCTGGACGGCGTTGGCTGTCAATGCGATAATTTTCAACTGGCTGTATTTTTCACCCAGCGCCCGGATGGCGGCCGTTGTATCAAGGCCGTCCATCTCCGGCATCATATGATCCATGAACACGATATCGTAATCATTTTCCGTAACCAGTTTGATCGCTTCTTTGCCCGACGAGGCCGTATCCGTGTCAATTTCAAACAATTCCAGCAAGCCATGCGCAACTTTCAGATTATACTCGTTGTCGTCCACCACTAGAACCCTTGCTTGCGGCGCACAGATCATCAAGGCCTGGACATCGTCGTCATGCTTTACTTTTGACGGGTCTCCCTTAACCAGCGGGATCGTGATCGTAAAAACCGTGCCTTTTCCGTATTCGCTGTCAAGCCTAATATTGCCGCCCATCATCTCCACAAACGACTTGCTGATGACCAGGCCCAGGCCTGTGCCCGCGACATATCTATTTTTCTCTGTTTTAGACTGTTCGAAGGCGGAGAACAGCTTGGGGATATCCTCCTTTCGGATACCCATACCTGTATCTTTTACCTCCATTGTAAGCGTTTGGGGTTCTTCCGCCTCTTCCGGCGCGGTTATTTTTAGCGTTACAGAGCCTTTTTCCGTAAATTTAACGGCGTTTCCGCATATATTGGTAATAATCTGGCGCACCCTTATATCATCGCCATACAGCGTTTCGAGAACCGGCCCCTCGGTCTCTAACCTGAATTCAATTCCCTTTTTATTTGACACATATTTAAACATGGACGTTACATTATCCGTAAGCGCCTTGAAATCGTAATGGATGGGATTCAGTTCCATTTTCCCCGATTCAATTTTAGACATGTCCAAAATATCATTAATAATGTGCAACAACGAATGGGCGGATACATTGATGTCGTTCAGACAATCCATATCATGGGCGGAAAGGTGGGTTGAGCGCAACAAGAGTTCGGTCATGCCAATAATCGCGTTCATTGGCGTTCTGATTTCATGGCTCATGCTGGCCAGAAACTCGCTTTTGGCTTTGCTTGCGTTTTGGGCTTCACCTAACGCCGCTTCCAGCTTTTCGGCTTGTTTAGCAATTTCAGCCATCATACTCTTATATTCGCGCAAATCCCGTATATATCCCGCTACGGCAACGTCTTTGCCGTAATCAACACGGACGAGGGTAACTTCCGATGGAAACGGAGTGCCGTCGGGGAGTTGGTACATCCATTCAAATACCTGCCGGCCTTCCGCGAAGGCTTTTTGGACGTAATACGCGGCTTTCTCGGAGGAAATGGACCCGTCAGGCTGGCGTTCGGGCAACATCTCGAAATAACGGTCCATATACTCTTGTTCGTCTTTTAGTCCAAAGAGCTTGACCGCCGCTTTATTGCAATCGAAAATATGTAGATCCTTGTCCCACATTTTACATCCGAACGGAGTGGTATCCAGCATACCCTTGGCGCGTTTGTGCGCCTCGGAAACAGCGGCCGCCTGGGCGTTGGCTTGTTCAAGCAAGGAGGTTTGGATTCTGTTGGCATCGTCCGACCGGGCTTTAGCCCTGTGCATGATTGTCAGAATGCCGCATAATACTACGGTTGACGCTATTCCCGCCAGCGACAATATGATAAACATGATATTGATGTCCCGGTAATATTCAGCGTAAGGCGCGGATACATAGAGATACCAGTTATTAAACAGCTTCCTGCTGAACATAACGCTCTCCACGCCGGAAAGGTTTGTGTAATTATAGGAATTTAATTTATCATTCCCGCGCATGGCGACCGCTTTTTCTTTTTGAACATCGTCCATTTTTACGCCAAAGACGGATTTATTCGGATGAACGACGAACCGCATCTCCGAATCCACAAGCACGCCGTAACCATAGTTCATAAGATGCATACCGTTTACATAGTCCGCTATTGTCGAAAGGTAAACGTCAAAGGCCAGTACACCGAAAGGGTTGCCGCTGGCATCGCGCAATACCCTTGAAAGCGACATGATCCATTCGCCGGTCTGCGCGTCGGTATAAGGGTCGCAGTAATAGATTTGCCCGTTTTGTTCGTACGCGCCGATATACCAAGGCCGGGCTGTCGGGTCGAAATCAGCCGGAATGTCCCACGGGGCCCCCAGTAGGAGTTTGCCGTCAATAACACTGTAAATAAGCAGGAAGTCTTGGTATCTCTCGTCATTGCCGTGCAGGCGGGTGTTCCATTTTACCAGTTCCCGGGTAATTTCCTCAAGGCCGGCGCCGTCCCTGTACATATCCTCAACAACATAGATCAAGCTTTCTAAGGTAATCTGATGCCCTTTAAGGTAGGTTTGGAGCGTTTCGATCGAAGCGGTAATGGCCTCCTCGCCGTAGGTCGCCAGGTGTTTGGTAACGAGATTGCTGGTATAATAACCGCTTATCAGCACCATCAGTAAAAAAGCGACAAAAACCAGTAAATACTGCCTAAGTAATCTTTTTTCCAGATGAAGTATATTTTTTAACATCTCATACCGTCCTTCCCCTTTAACCGCTTCTGGGCCTGAAGACGCCGTCTCCACGGCAATCATCAAGCCTTATTTGCTTTTTTTTATTGCAACCATATATTAATATTATCATTTTTAAGGAAAAGACTCAATAGCCATTTTTTAAACCTTAGTGAATCCTTTTGACTAATGTCGGAAAATCTACTATATTTCTGATGTCAGTTAGGGATGTTCCCCTGGTCGGTGAGTTTATGTTCCGCGCTATCTGGACTTGGTTTGTGGCCGCCCGGCCCTGGTGTTATTCCGTTTCCTTTGTGCCGCTGATTCTGGGTTCCCTTCTGGCCGGGGTCGATGGTTACCCTCTGCGCTGGGGCCTGTTAGCCCTGATTCTGACTTCCGGGGTTTTTTTGCACACCGGGGTGAACTATCTCAATACCTATGGCGATTTCGTCTCCGGGGTGGACACCCTGGAATCGGCCGACAGTGATCTGACCCTGGTCTCCGGTATTCTGCCGGCCTCCTCGGTGCGGGTGGCCGGGCTGGTCTTTTTGGGGCTGGCGGCCGTTTTGGGGCTGATTCTGGCCCTGCTCACCGGCTGGCCGGTGCTGCTTTACGGCGCTTTGGGCCTGGCCGGGGGCTACTGTTACACCACCGGCCCGAAACCCTATAAATACATAGGCTTGGGACCGCTTTTGGTCTTTTTTTTAATGGGCCCCTTCATGGTCTGCCCGGCGTATTATGTGCAGACCGGACAGGTGCCGTTTTCCGTGGTCTGGATTTCCCTGAGCATAGGCTGCGTGGTCACCGGGCTGATTCAGGCCAACGACATCCACGATGTGGTCCACGACCGTATTTCGGGCATTCGGACCATGGCTCTGACCATCGGCCAGGGGCGGGCCATGGCCGGGCTCAGCCTGATTTATATTTCGGCTTACCTGATACTGTTCGTCAGCGTGACCCTGGGGTTTTTGCCCTGGCCGGCCCTGGCCCCGGTGCTGGCGCTGCCGGAACTGATACGCACCATCCACGGTATGGCCTCCAAGTCCCGGCGGGAGCGAACTGTGGCCGGATTGGTTTACTGGGCGGCCGGCTTCCACGCCAAATTCGGCGCCCTGTTGATTGTCGGGATTATCATATACCTCGTTTTCATCCGCTGACCGGGAGTGGAGATGTTCAAAACATTTTATCTGGGAGCCTGGTTTTTGAAGGCCAGGTTCATGGGTTTTCGTCAACCGTTGCAAACCGTCCTTTTCGTCTCCGACCATTGTAACCTGCTCTGCCGGCACTGCAACATCCTTAAGCGGGACGGGCGGTCTCCGGTCACAAAAACCTATCAGGACATCGCCGGGGAATTGAAATACGCCTATGGCCTGGGCTCACGCTTCGTCGATTTCGGCGGTGGAGAACCCTTTCTCTGGCGGGACGGCGAACGAAGTTTGAATGACCTGTTTCGGCTGGCCAAAGAGACCGGCTTCTACTCCACCACGGTCACCACCAACGCCCAGCAGCCCTTTGCCGGCTGTGAAGCCGACTCCATCTGGGTCAGCCTGGACGGAGTGGGAAATTATCACGACCAGATCCGGGGGGCCGGGGCTTTCGATCAACTGCTGAACAATCTGGAGAACTGCGGCCATCCGGCGGTGAGCGTCAACATGGTCATCAATAGGATCAATTATCCGGCGGTGGGAGAAACCATTGAATTCGCGGCTGGGCATCCGGTCATCAAATCCATTTCCCTAAATTTCCACACGCCCTTTCCCGGAACCGAGGATTTATGGCTGGATTGGGAGCGGCGCCGGGCGGTCATCGGCGAAATCATAGGCCTGAAAAAAGCCGGCCGGCCCATTATGAATTCTGTTTCCGGCCTGAAGCTGATGGAGCGTTTGGATTTTACCAGGCAGTGCTGGGTGACCAATTTCATTCTGGCCGACGGCACCCGGTTGAGCGAGTGTGTCGGGCAGAGCGCCGGCGTGTGCGACCGTTGCGGTTTCGGCATGGCCGGCGAAATGAACAGCCTTTTCCGCTTCAAGCCGGACACCATAATCGCCGGCCTGAAGGTCAGGGGTGCCTAAACGTAAAACGGCTCTGACGCACTATGTTTATCGGTGACCGCACTTAGCGAGCTTGATGCGCGGCGCGTGGTCATCTCATCTAGGCAGAGCTTTGTTGGCGCCGGTGTATACTACCGACGACGCAGCCAGAGGCTGGGCTTGGCGGCCAGAGGCAAGGTTCCCTTCGCCGTGGGCCAAAGCATCCATTTCTTTGACTGCGTTCAACAAGCTGCTGGCCTGGATGGATAACTGGCCGGCCGCGCTGGCCGCTTCCTCGGCCGAAGCGGCGTTGGACTGGGTCACCTTATCCATCTCGGACATGGCCGTGTTTATTTGGCTTATGCCCTGACTTTGCTCCTTGGAGGCCTCGGCCACTTCCGAGACCAGCTCGGAAACCTTGGAGGCTTGGGTTTCCACGGTCTTGAAGACTTCAGCCGTGGTGTTCACCATATCCGAGCCGGAATTGATGTTGGCTATGGTGGCCGCTATAAGGTCGGCCGTGTTCTTGGCCGCGTCAGCCGAACGGATGGCCAGGTTCCGCACCTCGTCGGCCACCACGGCGAAGCCGGCTCCGGCTTCCCCGGCCCGGGCAGCCTCCACCGCCGCGTTCAGGGCTAGAAGGTTGGTCTGAAAGGCTATCTCGTCTATGGTCTTTATTATTTTGCCTATCTCGTGGCCCGAGATGGAAATTTCCTCCATGGCCTTGATGACCTTGGCCATGGAGCTTTCAGCTTGTTTCACGGCCGTGGTGGCCTGAGTCATTAGGGAATTAGCCTCCATGGCATTATCGGCGTTGCGCCCGGTCATGGAACTGAGTTCCTCCAGGGCCGCGCTGGTTTCTTCCAGGCTGGCCGCATTTTCCGTGGCTCCTTCAGCCAGGGTGTTGGACGCCCCGGTGAGCTGCGTCGAGGCCCCTTCCACCTCATGGGCGCCGGCCGACAAGGACTCAATAATATGGTCGATGGGGATGGTTATGCCGCGGGTAATGACCACCGCGAGAGCCAGGCCCATAAGCACCACCACAGCCAGGACGATCACCATCACTATCAGCGAATTGTTCACCAGGCTGGTTATGCCGTCGCTGTTTACCTGAAGGTTTTCAGCGGTCTCAAGCAGCAATTTCAACGACCCCCCGGAAATAGTGCTGGTGTCCTTGTCGATTCTGCCGTAAACTTCCATCATCTGGTCGGTAGCCCGGGACAGCCGGGCGAAGATGTTCCTGGTGGTGGTGACGGTGTCGCGGTATTTGGCGATGGGCGGCAGGAGGGAGGCATACTTTTCACGATCCCTGGGGTTATTGACGTTCTCCGGCGTGTTGTAGCTATTAAGCTTTTCTTCGGCGGAGGCCAGGGAGGCCAAGGTGGCCTCGAACATTTTGTCCGCCGCGTCGCCTTTTAAACTCTGCGCCCGCAGGTTGGCCGTTCGGGCCGCGAATAAGGTAAGTTCAATATCGCTCAGGACAACCAGGCGTTTCGTGCGGCGCTCCAGGTTGGCCCGGGCTTCCCGCAGGTCGTCAATATTCAGCCTGGCAACGGAGTTGTCCACTGATTCATGCACGGAGTCCATGATCTCTCGGGCCGTGTTGGCCAATTCTCCGCCGGTTTTGGTCGTGGCCTCCAGGGTGGCCAGATATTCCTGGTTGGCGGCCCTGAGTTGATTGGCGATTTCCCCGAACTTGTCCGCGTCCGCCTTCAAGACGGGAACCATGCTGCGGGTGTTGGGCAGGTGATCGGGCGGAAGTTTCGCCAAGATCTTTTCTATTCCGCCTCCAGACTCGTACATCTTGGCGAGAAAGCCGGCGCCTTTGGCAAAATCGGCTTCGTCCTGGTTTAACGAATAGCCGTAAAGAAAGAAGCCGGTCGCTATGGCGTCCGAGGACAGTTGGGCGGCCAGACTGCTTATCGGAGCCAATTCTTCGCTTATCAGCGCGATTTCAGCGCTGGCCTTGTCCAGGCTGGCCGCGGTCTGGAAAAACGCCCTGACCGCTATTCCCCCCAAAATCATGGCCAAGGCGATCATGATCATGAATCCCGCGTAAAGCTTTGCCCGTAAGCTCATTAATCTACTCCTTTGCAGTGCGGACTATCATTAGTTGTAATGCATAACCTGATTTTTTTAAGTATAGCGGCAAGTTTTTACGTTTGCAACACCCATCTTCACTCACACTTAATGAGGAAATTATCATTTGTTTTGACCTGACTCAGGGGCCTCTGGAGGTTCAGATTTAGCGGCCGGCTTCCGCCGGAATGACGGAGGGCTGCCGCCTAGGCGTCTCCACATCAAGATGCTTGGATTTAATGGTTGACTTCACTTTTTCAAGGTGTATAATTATAAAAATCATTGTTTTAACAAATTCAGCAAAAAATCATCAGGTTTAAGCAAATGTTTAAAGGCCGTAAGGATATGCCGCCCAGTTCTCCCCAATTTGGTATTTTGGGCATGATTTTTGCGCTCTCTCTCTCTCTCTCTCTCTCTCTCTCTCTCTAATTATCTAATATTATTCTCAAAAAATTCCGAGGCCGCCGGCCAAGGCGGCGGTTTTATACTTGACCCCCACGCCTTGGGGGCGGCCCTGTGAGCGTTGCCCCGCCTCAAGTGGCCGTCCTCATGGGCACTTATAACGGGGCCGAGTTTCTGCCCCAGCAGTTGGATTCCCTGGCCGCCCAGACCCATAAGAACTGGCGTCTCTGGGTCTCTGATGACGGCTCCGCCGATGCCACCCATGATATTCTGCGTCGCTGCCAAGAAGCCTGGGGAGAAGACAAGCTCTGCCTGCTGGCCGGGCCTGGCCGGGGTTTCCCGGCCAATTTCCTGGCCTTGGCTGCCCGGCCGGATATCAGCGCAGATTATTACGCCTGGTCTGACCAGGACGATGTCTGGCTGCCTTCCAAGCTGGCCCGGGCCTTGGTTCACTTGGCCCCTTACGGCCCGTCCCGTCCGGTCCTCTATTGCGGCCGCACCATATTGACCGACCGCGAGGGCCGCGACCGCGGCTTTTCCCCCCTGATGACCCGCCGCCCGCCAGGATTCGCCAATGCCCTGGTGCAGAGCCTGGCCGGGGGCAACACCATGGTTTTCAACCAGGCTGCCCGCGAACTAATAGCGGCCCAGCCCGACCTTTCGGTAGTCACCCATGATTGGTGGGCCTACCAAGTGGTCAGCGGCTGCGGGGGAATGGTGCTTTACGACCCCGAACCCCTGGTCAGGTATCGTCAGCATGGGGGCAACCTCATCGGCCAGAACAGAGGGTTTATTGCCCGCTGGTCGCGCCTGAAAAAGCTTTTCGCCGGTGTTTTCAAACGCTATATGGCCCTGAACCTCAAAGCCTTGAACCAAGTGACCCCCTGTCTGACCCCGGACAGCCAAGCCCAGGTCCGCACCCTGGCCGAACTGCATGGCTCAGCCAACCCCCTAAAACGCCTGCGCCTCTTTCTGGCTGGCGGCTTCCACCGCCAGTTCCGGGCTGAACAACTGGCCCTCGGCCTGGCCGCTTTCGCCGGCCGGGTGTAGAGGCCGGCCTTTGAGAAAATTTTCTAACTGACAGTTGACTGTAATGATGGCCTGTGTACCACAAAAGATTGTGTTTCGTACAATGGATTCTGGTGATTTAGGCGTACTTAGCATCATTGAGGCCAGTCGAGATTTACCGTTTGCCATCCGTAGGGTCTATTATATTTATGGCGGCAAAGAAGG
>Ga0082212_10012609_pt1 | contig 10637 bp, 8 predicted proteins | sample TergutNt197P3_FD_71548 | JGI IMG/M metagenome (GOLD analysis project Ga0082212, IMG submission 71548) | Neocapritermes taracua P3 segment gut microbial communities from Petit-Saut dam, French Guiana - Nt197 P3 | ecosystem: Host-associated > Arthropoda: Insects > Digestive system > Gut ...
CAGGCGTATATCCGGTTTCCGTTACGGGTTCAAAGGTTTCCTCCCCGAATACGGTTTCCATGAAAAAGCGCTCACTCCCGAACTGGTCGACAACATTCACAAAATCGGCGGTACTTTTTTGGGAAGCGCGCGCGGAGGCGGCAGGGAAGTAGAAAAGATCGTCGATACCCTCGAACAGCTCAATGTTAATGTACTTTTTACCATCGGAGGAGACGGCACTCAGAGGGGAACCCTCGATGTAGCCGAAGAAATAGACAAACGCAAACTGAATATTTCTATCGTCGGAATTCCAAAAACAGTAGACAATGATTTTGCACTTATTCAGAAATCATTCGGTTTTGATACAGCGGTTGATAAAGCGGTAGAAGCTGTATCGGCGGCTCACTGCGAAGCGCTTTCTTCAATTAATGGAATCGGCCTTGTAAAAGTAATGGGACGCGAGTCCGGCTTTATCGCCGCGCATACAGCGCTTGCAAGCCATGACGTAAACTTTGTTTTAATTGCCGAAGTTCCTTTTAACCTCGAAGGTTACAATGGTTTTCTCCATCATCTGGAAGAACGCATCCTCTCCAGGAGACATGCTGTAATCGTAGTTTCCGAAGGAGCAATGCAGGATCAGCTGATTACTGAAGTAAAACACGATGCCGGCGGAAATGTTAAAATGGTAGATGTCGGTCCATATCTGCGCGACAGAATACAAAAACATTTTGACAGCCAAAAAATTGAAATCAACTTAAAATACATCGATCCAAGCTATATTATCCGTTCTGCGCAGGCCAATCCTTCCGACTCGATTTACTGCGAACGCCTCGGTAACGCGGCGGTTCACGCGGCAATGGCGGGAAAAACAAAACTTGTTATCGGCCTTGTTAACAATGAATTTGTCCATCTGCCGATAAAAGCGGTAATTACCGCGAGGAACCATGTTGACCCCGAGAGCAAGCTCTGGAGGGACACCCTTGACGCGACAAATCAACCGATACGCATGGTAAATAACTTTAATGACGGTTATGAGGAAGAGAAGAAATAATTGACCGTCCTGCCGGAAAAAACGATTTTATCGCGGATTTGCAAAAACACGGAGATCCGCGATGAAGATGCGCAAAACCTTATTTCGCAAGCGCTGACCGATGCGTGGTCTGTTGTAAGTGCCGCTTCCGGAGCTTCTCCCAGGGTTTTGCTTCTCCCGCCGGATATTACACGGTTTCATTCCAGAGCAGGCCTTTTAACATGCGCCGCTTATAAAGCGTTAACAGAACTCGGTGTATCTGTCAGCGTAATGCCGGCTCTTGGAACGCATGTTCCAATGACCGCTGAAGAAATCCGTCGTATGTATCCTAACATTCCTCCCGAAAAGTTTATTGTACACAACTGGCGCAATGATGTAATTGAACTCGGACGAATCGAAAAAGAATGGGTAGAAAAAACCACAGACGGAGCTGTCAGCTACGACTGGCCGGTGCAGGTAAACAAGCTGCTGCCGAACGGCGGTTTTTCGATGATCGTTTCTATCGGGCAGGTTGTTCCGCATGAGGTGGCGGGTCTGGCAAACCACGCAAAAAATATTTTCGTGGGCTGCGGCGGCAAGGAAGGAATCGACAAAAGCCATTTCGCGGGAGCGGCTTACGGCATGGAACGCATTATGGGAAAGGCCGATACTCCTGTCCGCTTAATGCTTGATGAAGGGATAAAGCGTTTTGGAAACGCCCTGCCGCCGGTTTTATACGCCCTTACCGTTATCGGAACAAGTTCCGCCGGCAGTACCGCGTTAAAAGGAATTTTCGCCGGATTCGGGAGAGATTGTTTTGAAAAAGCGGCGGAGCTTACGCGGGAACTCAATGTAAATTTCCTGGAAAAGCCGATCAAAAAAGCAGTAGTTTACCTCGAGGCGGAAGAATACCGCACAACCTGGCTCGGCAATAAAGCGGTATACCGCACCCGCATGGCCATGGCAGACGACGGGGAACTTTTGATCATCGCCCCGGGCCTCGAACGCTTTGGTGAAGATCGAAACATCGATTCACTTATCCGAAAGTACGGTTACAGACCATCGGCGGTTATCCGCCAGTTAGCGGAAAAAGAAACTGAACTAAAAGAAAACCTCAGCGCGGCCGCCCACCTTATCCACGGCTCAAGCGAAGATCGTTTTACGATTAGGTATTGTCCTGGACACGGCCTCAGCCGCGCCGAAATAGAATCCGTCGGTTACCGGTGGGGCAATATTAACGAAGCTCTTTCCCGTTATGAAATAAAAAACCTCAAAACCGGCTGGAACACCCATGCGGACGGCGAAGAATTTTTCTATATAAACAATCCGGCACTGGGACTTTGGGCATTAAGGTAAACCGCCGCGTAAATTTTCCACAATCGGGAGAAATTCTACCCAACCTGGATCGGTATTAAAAGCGTCCAGACAAAAAAAACCGGCGGAACCTGTCCATTATGTTTATGGCACGGTTTTTGCTATAAATTTACCAGTGGTTAACTCACGAAAACCATTTTAAGGAGAAGCTATGAAACGTATATTTTTATTCGTATTAATGATCACGCTATTCAGCGGCAGTTTGCTGTTCGCGCAGAACAGAGGCCAATGGAACTGGCCCGGTATTCCTAACATTCCGGAAAGGCCGGAACGAACTGAACCGGAAAAAATTACAATCAGCGGAAATCTTGGAATTGCCAGAGGCCAAATAGCGCTCGAAACCGGAGGTAAAACATATTATCTTTTGGGACTGGATCGTTTTATCGGGTTTATTGACGGCTTAAGGGAAGGCGCTGCTGTTCAGGTCGAAGGGTATACCGGGTACGCGCAAATGAACAGAAATCATGATACTGAAAATGAAGTTTACATGAGGGTAACTCAGCTTGTTTTGGGCGGAAAAACTTACGACATGGATAACGGCTTTCCGGGAACAATGGGACTAAATTTCGGCCGGTTTGATATGCCCGATTTATCAGAGATGAGATCCAGAATGATGGAAAGAAATTTTCAACAGCCATGGTTTTGGCAGAACAACAACCGGCGGAGATAAACTATTTAGCGGCGGTTCCGGGTTCCGCGAGAGTGAGGGTCCAGGGCTTTCCGTGAGGCATAAAAGTACCGGAAATTCCTCCGCCGGGGTTGATGAAAAGTTTTGTCTGATTTTCATCCTTGTGAATAACACATATACCGTCAAAGCGCTGCAGCAAAAATGAATAAAAGGGAGCCAAAGCCCTGAGAGAAATTGCTCCCTGCGGAACATCCGTGGTATTTGCCTGCCCGGAATTTCTGGCCGAATTTAGGCAGCTGTAAAGCGCATTCATCTCCAAAAGTATTTCTTCTTCATGTATCAGAGGAACAGAATCGAGAGAAGACTCCATTGTTCTCATTATGGAAAGAATTACCGGATTAGGCCTTGCAAGGCAGTAAAAGGCATCTATTTTTTTATATTCCTGCCGAATCAGCGATTCCGCATCGGGAGGAGACATATTAAAATTCTTCCGGAAAAACCCGGGGCTAAAGTCGTAAACGCTTTCTGTAAAAAAATCAAATTCATCTAAAGGAATTTTTCCGTAACGGGAAAAATCCATTTTCGAAAAAACAAAATCCTCAAAAGAAACAGCCGCTTCCGCAGAATTATCCGTTCCGCTTTTTTCGGAAAGAGATTTGAGCTCGCCCTGGACAAAGCATAACCGCCTGTAACGGCGTTCGAGCCTTTCTTTAAGGACAATTCCCGGCGGAGAGATGAAGTCCCGAAGTAATGGTATTACGAGCGAATCCGCAGGAGGAAGGTTGTTTAGGATTCTTTCAAAAGATGAAAATTCGGCCGTATTGTTTTCCAAAAATTTCTCCCTTTACGACTGCCACTAAATACTTTACAATAATTAAAGCATCTCCCCAAGATGTTCCAAAAACCAATAACAATAAGGACAGGAGTATGGCAAAGAAATTAAAGTATGGATTTATCGGATGCGGCGGCATTGCAAACGGCAAACATTTACCGGCAATCAGCAAACTTAAGGACGCGGAGCTTGCAGCTTTTTGCGACATAATCCCCGAAAGGGCGGAAAAGGCAAACAAGGAATACGCTGGCGGCAAGGGACAGGTTTTTGAAGATTACAAAAAACTGTTAAAACTTGATCTTGACGCAGTATGCGTGCTTACTCCAAACTGTTCCCACAGCGAAATTACAGTAGCCGCGCTAAAATCCGGCAAAAATGTAATGTGCGAAAAGCCCATGGCCATTAACTATAAAGAAGCGCAGGCCATGATTGCCGCAAAGAACGAAAGCAAAAAACTGCTCACCATAGGTTATCAGAGCCGTTACCGTCCTGACAGCCTCTACCTGAAAAGTGAATGTGACTCGGGCGTCCTTGGAGAAATTTATTTCGCGAAGGCAACCGCGATCAGACGAAGGGCTGTTCCTACCTGGGGAGTTTTCCTGGACGGAGAAAAGCAGGGAGGCGGTCCGCTTATCGACATCGGAACTCATGCATTAGACCTTACCCTTTTTATGATGAACAATTACGAACCGGCTTATGCGGTCGGCACCGTTTACCACAAGCTTAACAACGACAAGGATCAGGGAAATCCCTGGGGAAACTGGGATCCGAAAAAATTTACCGTAGAAGATTCGGCCTTCGGTTTTGTTGTGATGAAGAACGGAGCGACGATCATTCTGCAATCAAGCTGGGCGCTTAATATGTCCTCGGATGTAAGGGAAGCGGTTACAACTCTTTGCGGAACCAAAGCCGGCGCGGATATGGCGGCCGACGGAAAGCTCACAATCAACGGCGTAAAAAATAACCGCCAGTATGTTTTAACACCGGCTCTCGGCGCGGGAGGCGTTGCCTTCTACGACGGTTCCGCGGAAAAATCCGAAGATGTAGAAGCTCGTGTTTTCGCTGACGCGATCCGCGGCAAGGGCAAGCTAAAGGTTCTTCCGGAACAGGCGGCGGTCGTAACAAGGATACTCGAAGGTATTTATAATTCAGCTAAAAACGGCAAGCCTCACTATTTCGAGTAAGTAATATTATTCATCTCCTGTTTCTTCCCCTTCGAGGAAGAAATGGGAGAGGTATTCAAATAAACCGAATTTTCCTCTGACATTGTAAATGGTGAATTCTATTTTCGTATTATCTTCAGCAATAAATCTCATAATGGATTTATACATAAATTCAACATTTAAATCTTTGTAAAAATATTTTTTCACAAGGCCTTTCCGCGTGTATTCCAGATTGTCGTCATAAAAAACGATTTCTTTGTTTCTGTTTATCTTCGCCCTTATTCCGGCGGTTTTGAGCTCTTCTATATTTTTAGCCTTAACCGAATCATGGAGCTCATCCATAAATTCGTCGACAGCGGTTCTCAGTTTTTTTCCGGAAACCTGAATCTGCAGATGTTTATTTTCCGAATAAACCCTGAAGGTTCTGTCATTGCGAATTTGCTGAACAGCAAAACCGCAAATTTCAGAAACCGGAATTTCCCTTGTCCTCAAAAACAGAGTTTTTACGGTAATTTTTTCGCCGGAAAAATCATGGTTTGTAAATGCGATGATTGTTAATAACAGAAACAAAAGCAGCATTGAACCGTATACAAGAAAAACATCTGTCAGGTTTTCTTCATTTATTACGGTAAAATAAACAATTGAATATATCAAAAACAGATCCATGGCAGACGCGGCTAACCGGTAAAAAAGCGGGAAATATACTTTTTTGGCTTCCATATAACCAATAATAACCGGCCTGTTCCGCTTTATTCAATGTGATTTTACACCGATAAGATAGTGGAAAACCATGAAACGAAGCAATTTTACATTTTTTGGCCGCCCAATCCTTTTTGGCATTATTTTAGCAATGAGTTCATCTTCCGTTATGTTTGCGATTGGGGAAAAAACCTTAAATATAGGAGCCGGAGCGGGCTGGGAAGCCATGGAAAACCGGATAAATTTGACAGAAATTTCCAGGGTCAGACCCCAGCCTGTATTGGCGCTCGCGCCATCGTCTTTTCCCGGAGGATCATCAGTCGATTTGCAGTTATCCTTTGACGAAAGGAACCCTGATTTTTACTCGGACAAAAACAACTTTTGGGCGGTGGCGGCTTCTTCCGGTATAGAATCGGTTGATCCTTCGCTGGCCAGATCAGGTGCAGGAGCAGCGCGTTTTACAGGCGATGGTTCCATCCAGGCAAGGCCGGGGCAAAACTCGATCTTTTCGCCGGGAAACCGTGTAGGAGATTTTTCGTTCGAATTCTGGCTGTTCCCGATGAATCTGGAAAACGGCGAACAAATCCTTAACTGGTCGGCATCGGTGCCGGGCATCGGCGGCAGTTTTATTGTCCAGCGTATTCAATGCACGGTCTCGCAAAACCGGCTCATATGGGAATTTCTGGATTTTTTTACCAATCCGGACGGCAGCCGCCGGATGAGTTTATCATTTACAGGATCGCGAATAATGTCCAAAACCTGGTCTCATCATGTGATCCGTTTTGATTCTGATATCGGGCTTCTCGAATACCTCATCGACGGAAAACTCGAAGCTCTCGATTATGCAGCTTCCGGCCGCAGAGAGGGAGGAGAAGTTTATACTCCGGTAATGGGCGAAGACGGCATCCTTAGCCTCGGCGGGCGTTTTTCAGGCTTTATGGATGAATTCCGAATTTACGGAAGCTGCCTGAACGAGCAGAATCTTTCCCGATATCCCGCGGCAGGTTTTGCGCAGACCAGAACATTTGATCTAGGTTCAATTTTAAGCAGACTGGTAAAAATAGAAACATCAGGTGGCAGAACCAATGCCAGCAGTTGGAATACTTTCAATTCTTATTCGGGAAGCGGCAGCCTTCATTTTGCCGATCATAGTGAAATAGAGCTTTATTACCGGTTGAACAATACTCCCTACCGGTGGGAAGAGATTCCCTGGGTACCGGTTAAATCCGGCGAATTCCTTCCAGAATCCGCTATCGGACGTTACCTTCAGGTCGCTGTCAATTTTTACTCATCCGGCAATGGTGAAGTAACCCCGTATCTAGATGAGCTGCGAATTGAATACCGGGAAGCAAACCTCCCGCGCCCGCCATCTCTTTTAAGCGCGGTCTCCGCCGACGGCGCGGTAGAGCTTTCATGGAGGCCGAGTGTTTCAGCAAATACCGGCGGTTACCTTGTGTACTTCGGAGAGGCCGAAGGTGAATATTTCGGAACAGCGGCTGCAGCATCCGGCTTAATACGATCGCCGTTTGATGCAGGCAATCAAACCAGTTTGATTATTGACGGGTTAAAAAACGGCACCCTCTACTATTTTGTTGTCGCGGCCTATGATAATCTGTTTGGTGAAGCCGGAGAGTTTTCCCGGGAAGCCGCGGCAAGGCCGTTAAGGGGAAATATCCGGCAGTAAGCAAACCAGAAATGGGAAAGCGGCCGGAATGGTTACATCAGATACCGTTTTTTTATCCGAGCTTCTCAAACACCTGCGGGAAATGACGGCAGACCTTCCGGAAGAAATAAAAAACACTTTCTTAATCAACGAAAACCGGCTAAAACTGGAACTGCTCATAGAAGCCCTGGAAGGCAAAACAACCCTGTTCCGCAAAATGGAACAAATACTTGAAAAATGAGTCTTTTCGCAAAATCTCATTTTCGGTATAATACCCCCAAGAGCGGGGTGTTGATGTTTTCTGTTAGGTTTTGGGGAGTAAGAGGTTCCATGCCCTGCCCGGGGCCCGAAACTGTGGCTTACGGGGGTAATACGTCCTGTTTGGAAATCAGGGCAGGAAAACGCCTGTTGATTGTTGATCTTGGAACAGGAATCCGTCCTCTCGGCGACCGCCTGATGTCGAAAGATTATTGGGACGGACCGGTCGAGGCTGATATTTTTGTAACTCATACCCATTGGGATCATATAATGGGTTTCCCCATGTTTACTCCGATTTTCAGCAAAGACACTAAGCTTTTTGTCAGGGGTCCTGTATCTTCGGACGAAGATGATTTGGGATCGATAATCGACGCTCATTTTTCGCATCGTTACTGGCCGGTCAAACAGAGCGAGCTTGCGGCAACTATCGAATTTGATGAAATAAAAGCCGGAGAGATCGATCTCGGCGACGGCATATTGATAAAATCTGAATATTTAAACCATCCCCTTCCCTGTTTGGGTTTTCGTTTTGAGTTTGAAGGAAAATCGGTTGTCACAATTTTCGATCATGAGCCGTATCCGGATGAAAAAGAAAATGAAAAAGTTTTAAAGTTTATAGAAAATGCTGACGTACTGATACACGACAGTCAATATACAGCGGAAGAATTCAAGAACCGCGCGGGATGGGGTCATTCTTCATTTGAATGGGTTTTTGAATCGGCCGTTAAAGCGAAAATTAAAAACCTTATCTTCTTTCATCATGATCCAAACCGCAGCGACAGGCAGCTTAAAAAACTGGAAAAGCAATTCCGCTGCCGCGCCGCAAAAACCAAAACCGGAATAAAAACAGCCGTGGCCTGGGAAGGTCTTGTGCTTGATATATAAATCTGTTAATGATGAAAAAACGTGTTTACGCTGAAAAAAAACCCGGGTTTAATATAGAAGCCAAAAACACGCTTGCCGAACTGTCTGATTTTTTAGGGTATCCGGAAATAAAAAAATTGAAAAATTTACGGATTCTCCGCCGTTATGACATAGAATTTTCCGGTACCGGTAACTTAAAAGAAACCGGTTTTGAGGAATTAAGCGCGGCTGTTTTTTATGAACCTCAGTGCGATTTTGTTTATTATGACGATTCAATACTTCCGGCAAACGACAGTTACTTCGCGATAGAATACGTTCCGGGTCAATATGATCAGAGAGCGGATTCCGCGGAACAGTGCGCCGAGCTTGTCATGGGGCAAAGACCGGTCATTAAAACAGCCAGTGTATTTATTCTGGAAAATGGCGGCAAGCCCCTTTCAAAAGAAGCTCTGGAAGCGGTCAAAAAATACCTGATAAATCCGGTTGATTCCCGCGAAGCTGATACCGGACCATTGATGACGGAGCCGGATTTAGAAAATGATTCCTGCGCCAATTCGGCTGATGAAATTCCCGTATTAAGCGGCTTTATTAATGCTGATAAAAAAATAATCGATCAGTATTTGGCTGACTACGGTCTTGCGATGTCCGCCGATGATCTTCTATTCTGCCAGGATTATTTTAAAAAAGAAGGACGCGATCCAACGCTGACCGAACTTAAGCTCCTCGATACTTACTGGTCCGACCATTGCCGGCATACGAGCTTTAACACTGTAATCGAAGATATAACTTTTACCGGCAACGAAAACTCCGGCCTCAAACACGCTCTTTCCCTGTACGAAGAAGCCCGCAGGGAAATTTACGGAGAAGAAGCTTGCGAAAAAAAAAGAACGTTAATGGACATAGCGACAATTGGTTCAAAGCTGCTGAAAAAAAGAGGCCTCACCGGCGATGTAGATGAATCGGCGGAAATCAACGCATGTACGGTAAAAATTGACGCAAGCTTAGACGATCGCAGCGAGCCGTGGCTTTTACTGTTTAAGAATGAAACGCATAACCATCCGACAGAAATCGAACCGTTCGGAGGAGCCGCGACATGCCTCGGCGGCGCGATTCGCGATCCGCTTTCCGGAAGAGCTTTTGTACATCAGGCTATGCGGATTACAGGCGGCGGCGACCCGAGGGTGGGACCCGAACAAACACTTGAGGGAAAACTTCCGCAGTTAAAAATCGCGCGGGGAGCCGCCGCCGGTTTTTCCTCATACGGCAATCAGATCGGTCTTGCGACAGGTCAGGTGGCGGAATTTTACCATCCAGGATTTATCGCCAAACGCATGGAACTCGGCGCTGTTATTGCCGCCGTTCCGGCAGACTGGGTTCGCCGCGAAGAACCTTCTTCCGGTGATCTCGTGATCCTCACCGGCGGCAGGACGGGACGGGACGGCATCGGCGGCGCGACAGGTTCTTCAAAAACGCATACCGGCGAATCTGTTCAAACCGCCGGAGCGGAAGTTCAAAAAGGGAATGCCGTAGAAGAAAGAAAACTCCAGCGGCTTTTCCGGCAAAAGGAAGTTTGCCGCCTGATAAAACGCTGTAATGATTTCGGCGCGGGCGGAGTTTCGGTGGCTGTCGGAGAGCTTGCCGCTGGACTCGACATTAACCTCGATGCGGTTCCAAAAAAATACGCCGGCCTTAACGGTACAGAACTCGCTATTTCCGAATCGCAGGAACGTATGGCCGTAGTTGTTGCCGCTTCCGATGCGGAAGAATTTATCTGCCGCGCCGCGGAAGAAAACCTCGAAGCTGTTGTTATCGCCAAAGTTACTTCATCTTCGGAAACAGCAGGAGATAAAAACGCGCGGCTCCGCATGAATCATCGCGGAAAAACAATCGCCGATCTTTCAAGAGAATTTTTAAACAGTAACGGCGCTTTGCGCTCTGCGAAAATTCTGTTAAACGCAAAACCGTCACCAGACAGTTTTTCGGGAAATTTTTCCTCCCTACATGCCGGGAAATTGGAAAATCTCCCCGCAGAAGCTTTACTAAACCGCCTCGAACATGAACTTGCTTCATTAAGGTCGGGAAGCCGGAGAGGTTTACAGGAACGTTTTGACGGATCGATTGGCGCATACTCGGTTCTTTTTCCATGGGGCGGGAAAGAGCAGGGAACC
>Ga0082212_10006471_pt2 | contig 10636 bp, 7 predicted proteins | sample TergutNt197P3_FD_71548 | JGI IMG/M metagenome (GOLD analysis project Ga0082212, IMG submission 71548) | Neocapritermes taracua P3 segment gut microbial communities from Petit-Saut dam, French Guiana - Nt197 P3 | ecosystem: Host-associated > Arthropoda: Insects > Digestive system > Gut ...
CACTGTTGAAAAGAAAGATTACAGTCTTGGAAGAATCAAAGATGCATCGAAACATTTATTGGGCATAATAAACGACATATTAGATATGTCAAAAATTGAGGCAGGGAAATTCGAGCTGTCAGAAATAACATTTGACTCCGAAAAACTATTCGAACAAGTCGCAAGTATAATAAGTTTCCGTATAAGTGAGAAAAACCAAGATTTTGCAATATATATCGACAGAGATATTCCGCAGATGCTGATTGGCGATGACCATCGTTTGGTACAAGTGATAACAAACCTGCTCAGTAACGCAGTTAAGTTTACACCCGAACATGGCTCGATCAAAGTCAATACATACTTGTTAAACGACGATGGCGGTAAATGCACGATAAAAGTCGCCATAAGTGACTCAGGGATCGGTATCAGCCCCGAACAGCAGACCGATTTGTTCCAACCTTTCACGCAAGCCGAAACTCACACGTCACGCAAATTCGGCGGAACAGGGCTCGGGCTTCCTATAACGAAGAGTATTGTTGAAATGATGGGCGGCGAGATATGGGTGGAATCTGAACTCGGCAAGGGTACAACATTCATCTTTACCGTCTGTTTGAAACGCGGCGAGAATATTCACTCCCAAATTACCATTCATGAGAGCGAACTGAAAAAAATCCGTGTTTTAGCGGTCGATGCCGACTTGCATATATTGAAAGATTTGAAAGGAATAATTGAGGGTTTTGGCCTGGCTTGCGATACTGCCGCAAACAGCAAAGAAGCGCTCTGCCTCATTGAGAAATACGGCTCTTACGATGTCTACTTTATTGACATGAAGTTGTCGGATGTGAGCGGAATAGACTTTGTCAAGGACTTCAAAGAACAACTATCTGCACAAAGGGAATCGCTCGTTATTTTAGTGTCATTCGTTGATTTCGGCATTGTAACAGACGAACTAAAAGAAACCGGGATCGACAAATTTGTGAGGAAACCATTATTTCCGTCTACCATAGCCGATATATTGAACGAGTATATCTGCGGGAACACGGAGCTTTATAAGGCAGACAACAGCGATTATGCAGGTATATTTGAGGAGTATCAGATTTTATTGGTAGAAGACGTTGACATCAACCGCGAAATCGTGCTTACGCTTTTAGAGCATACGTTGTTGAAAATAGACGTTGCGGTAAACGGCGCGGAAGCTGTCCGTATGTTCAGTGAATCACCTGAAAAATACCAAATGATTTTTATGGACATACAGATGCCTGTAATGGATGGATATGAAGCAACGCGAAATATTCGTTCGCTTGACGCACCGAATGCAATTACTGTACCGATAGTGGCGATGACCGCCAATGTATTTAAGGAAGATGTTGATAACTGTATCGCCGCCGGAATGAATGACCATATTGGAAAGCCAATTGATCTACACGAGATGGTCAATACGCTGCATAGGTATTTAGCCCTTTAGGCTGAACTTGACCCACAATTTATTTGCACAAACCCCGGCGCGCCCGCCCCGCCGGAGCCTTAACCGGGCAACTGTGGGTCAAATTTAGCCCTTTAGGCGGGGTTGTTGTTTAAATATTCCGCACCATAGCCCCCCGCCGCTATTGTCAAACCGTTAAAAAATGCTATAATGATCCACAATCCAGAAAATGAACGTGGAACAACCGGTAAAGGGGCTTATTCAGAAAGCCTATGACAAACTGAAAGCCTCAGATGCCGAGGGCGCGGCGGCGCTGCTTGATAAGGCGCTGCAGATCGATTTTGACAACGAGGAAACCAAGCACGCGCTCAAGTCGGTAAACTGGTGGCTGGAACATACGGCAAAAATCGAAAGCATAAAAAATCCCTACGAAAAAGGCGGCTTTATTCTTTCCCAGCTCAGGCAGTACTACGCCTTCCTGGACAGCATTGCGGGAAATTACGATCTGTGCCAGTACGCCGTGCGCCGCTTCGTGTTTTCAAGCGCCCTGCGCTGCTTCGGCGGCCTTTTGGGAGAAGGGGTAAACCAGCACGACCCCGGCCTTTTGCTGCTGGTGGGGCGCTGTTACAAGGGCGTGGGCAATTACGACGAGGCGATAAAGTACCTGGAACAGGCGGCGCGTTTCAAGCGGGAAGACGGCGAAACCCTTGCCGAACTTGCCGACGTTAACGCCCTTTTGGGAGAAACCAATGCGGCAAAGGCCCTGTTCCGCGAGGCATTTTTCCTCAGCCCCGAAAAAATCGATCTGCGGGCAATGGAATCGGAGATGATCACCCGGCTGCGAAGCAGGATTATCCAGGAGAAGGGCTGCCGCGAAGAAGAGCTGCGCGAGTGGATCCCCGTGTACGGCAGGCTGTGGGGGGTGTTTACCATCAAGCGGGAGCTTAAGCCCATCGAATTCGGCAAGCTCAAGCAGGCGATCTTTACCCTTGAAACGGAATGCCGGAGCAACCCTGGCCAGAGCACCATACTGAAGCCCCGGCTTATCAACCGGTATTTCTGGCTCATAGATTACTACGAAAACCGGCGGGACGAGGCCGGCCTTATTGACGAAGTTTTACTGAAAATAAAAGTTACCGATCCGCAGATATACGAGCGGTATATACGATAAGAATAGGGGATAAGTCATGTCAGATGTTGGAACAGAAAGCGCGGTTCAAACCGAACAGCCGGAAAACAGCCTGCCGCCGGAATCGCTGGCACTGCTGAAAAAAATCCGGGAAATGCTGAACGAGGAAAAATGGACCAGGGCTGCCCTGAGCAATTATTCAACCAACCAATTCAAGGAATTCGATTCCCTCCTTAACGAGGCAAAAGAACTGAAAGTGGTTGACGAGATGAAAAAAGACTGCGACGAGCATCTCGCCCATTCCCGCAACAGCATTATCGCCCTGTACCTGTCCGGCATGGTGGCGCTTTCCCGCCAGATAATCGACGACGGGGCGATGGTTAACCTTGTGACCATCTTCGCCGACAACAACAAATGGGCAATCGTCAAATACCTCTGCGAGCGGATCCTCGATTACGGCGAGTCGAAATTTGCTTTACGCAGGCTGGCGGAATGCTGCAGGAACGAAAACAACGAAGCGGCGCTGCCCGGTATCTGGGAACGCCTGGTAAAAGTCGACTATGAGGAGGCGGACATCGCCAAGGCCCTCGCCGAGCATTACGAAAAGCACGGCAGCGACGAAGCGGCAGTAGATTTTTACAAGAAGGCGCTGCACCGGTACATCAACAAGGGGATTTTTGCCAGCGTTAAGGAAATATGGGAAAAACTCCTGCTCTACTGCCCCGACGACATCGATTTCTTCCTCCATGTGCAGAAAAAAGTCGCCAAGACAATAAGCGAGGAACGGGCAATCGACCTTCTTAAAATCGTATATTCGGCAATAAAGGGACAGGACATCGACACGGCGATTGTCATACTAAAAATCGTTTTACAGTACGACGAAAAAGATTATCCTGCCCGCAAGGAACTGGTTGAATGTTTCAGGAAAAAATACTCGGACCACAGCCAGATCGAGGACTACATACGCATCTCCAACCTGTCCCAAAGCTACCGCAACGTCCACGAGGCGATCACCGACTTTGAAAAACACATCGCCTTTGACAAGGGAAATTTTGTGTTTCACCGGAGCTGGGGCGTGGGCAGAATTGCGGGGATCGTTGGCGACGACATCAAAATAGATTTTGCCAAAAAGCGCGCCCATGTAATGTCGCTAAAGATGGCAATCGGGGCATTGCAGACCTTGTCGAAAGAACACATATGGGTGCTGAAGGCGACATGGAAAAAAGAAAAACTGCTGGAAAAAGTGAAAGGTGACGTCCCCTGGGCGCTGCGAACCGTAATCAGGAGTTTTGGGAATTCCTGCGACATAAAACGGATAAAGGCAGAACTCTGCCCCGGCATCCTGTCGGAAAAGGAATGGACATCGTGGAACAACAAGGCGCGGGAGGTGCTCAAGTCCGACCCGACGTTCGGAGTAAGCCCGGACAATATCGACATCATTACGATCCGCGACCGGCCGATAAGCGTTTCGGAAAAGCTCTACAACGAGTTCAAGGCGGAAAGGAATTTCTTTGATCGCGCCGCGACAATCCGCAGCTTCGCAAGCCAGGAAAGCGCCGACACCGATTCGGAATATTTCGCGGAGATGATATCGTACCTCAGTTCGTTCCTCAACCTTAAATCTTCCAGCCATGCCGAAGAGCAGACAATGGCCGCATGGTTTTTAATGAAGGAACTTGCCGGCAGATACCCCCACCTCGGCTCGCATTTGACTATCGGCTTTGACGACATTTTTAGCGGCATCAAAAATATTTCCGGCATCTATTCCGGCCTGAAAGACAATACGTTTAAAAAAGAATACCTCGCCAGCATCCGGAGGTTTATACCCGGCTGGACAGATGTTTTTGTGGATATGTTCCCCCGCATCATGGATCCTTCGATTATTGCCCAGCTTGAAAAAGAAGGCTGCAATGAAAAACTCACGGCAATGGCTGCGGACTGCTTTGAGCATTTCAGGGAAAGGCGCGAGGCGGCGGTATGGCTTTTGAAAAACGCCGCCGGAACGGATTGGTTCAGGGCGGCAAACATAACCGAGGAACGGCAGCTTATCGTTCTGATCCACATCCTCGATGTGACATACCGGGACATCGACAACCAGCGGGATACCACCGAAGCGCGCAAGATCAACAAGCAGGTGTACGGCATTTTGTTCAAGGACGGCTTTTTGAATTCGTTTATCGACAGGGCCGATACGGACACCATCACCCACATCTACAGCTTTGTGAACGACGTTAAAAAACTCGACCCCGAGGACAAGATTAGCCTGAAAAGCAGGATACTCGGCCTGCATCCCGATTTTAAATTTCTTGAAGTTTCCGAAAAACGCCTTCCCCAGGGGCTTATCGTTACCAGGACCAAATTCGACGAAAAGCAGAGAGAGCTTGCCCATATCATGGATGTTGAGATACCTGCCAACTCACGGGAGATTGAATCCGCGCGGCAGCACGGCGACCTGAGCGAAAATGCCGAATTCAAGGCGGCGACGGAAAAGCAAGGGCTGCTCAACATACAGGCGGAAAAGCTCAAGGGAGATCTGGAGCGCGCACAGATATTCGATCCGGCGATGATAGATCCTTCCAGGGTATCTTTCGGAACCGTTGTCGTGCTGCGCAACAATACAAAAGACAGGACGGAAGAATACACCCTGCTCGGCCCCTGGGAATCCGACGGGGAGCGCATCATCAACTACCAGTCTCCCTTTGGGAAGGAGATGTGGGACCTGGCCGTCGGCGATCAGTTCAGCTTTACCAAGGGCAGCGAAAAAAATGCATACGTTCTTGAGAGCATCGGGACGGCGAATTTTTACTGAGCGCCCCCATGGGCGATACCCAGCTTTTCCATGGTGCGCCGGGCTTTGCGGGCAAGGCCTTCGTTTTTATCATCGGCGACGGTTCGCAGTTCGTCGGCAAGGCTTGTCAGGTTGTTGTTTGCCGCCATGTCCAGGGCATAGGATCGTTCTATCACCCCGCTGTGCGTTATCAGCCGGCGGGTAATGGTTTCCATGTTACCGCCTTTTGTTTCCCCGATCACCTTCAGAAAGCCGTTGTACAGGGCGGTCTGGTTTTTCAGCTTTGCTTCGTCCAGTTCGGCGACCAGCTTGTCAATGAAACGTTCCGGCTGATTCTGCATGAGCATCTCGGCGGAAATGATGCGGACACGGTCGCCATTCTTCCGCTCGGTAAAAAGCCCTTCAAGTACGTCAATTGATTCGCCCGTAGCAATCGCTCCAAGGGCGCGGATCGAATCTTCCCGCACGGCGGGAATCTCATCGCGCTCGGCGCGGAATTTCAGGTACGGCACGGCGGCGGCAAGTTTCCGCTGGCGGCTTGCCTGCGCCGCCGCTATGCGTGTGCGGTAATAAGAATCGCGGAAAGCGTCGAGGATGGCCTCGTCGACCTTGCTGCCGGAAAACGGCCCCAGGGCGGTAACGGCGGCGGCGCGGACGTTGGGGTCCCTGGCGGCGACGCAGGAAAGCACCGCTTCAAGGCCGACGCCCCCGTCCGGCGGCGACAGGTCGGCGATTTTGGCGATGGAGTCGAGCGCCGCCATTCGCAAAGGGGCGCGTTCTTCGCCGTCTGTGGCAATGTCCGCCAGAAACGGCAGGGCGGCGGCTGAACCTGCGGCGCCCAGGGCGGCAATCATGTCGCGGCGGTACTCGTCCGCCGGATCGCGGTTTTCATAATAATCGATAATATATTCGGCGGTTTCCCCTGCTTCCGCGCCGGACGACACCCGCCCAAGGGCACGGAAAGCCGCGTTCATAAAGCGCTTTTCGCCGCTTTCAAGAAGCTCCCTCAGTACCGGCGCGGCTGCGGCAGCTTTTACCCTGCCCAGGTAGTCAATCGCCGCGAGGACGGTCTCGGTTTCCTCGTCGTCCCATTCTTCAACGGCGCGGACAGCCCGCTCTTCCAGGCCGCCCTTTTCCCGGTCGGCAAAAAACGAAAAAGCCCCGCCGAGTATTTTCTGGTTGCGGGTATTGGCGGCAAGGGCAATAATCTCGCCGTCAAGATAATCGGCGCCTTCATTTTTTAGTGACTGGATTAGGGCGGCAATCTCCGTTTCTGTGCCGTACTTTATCGTGTTGAACCGCGCTTCTTCAGGGGGATTGGGGACTGGGGACTGAGGACTGGGGGGTTCCTGCGCGTTAAGAAAACAGGCCGCAGCAAGAAATATCGTAAAAACCATTTTGTTCATTCTTTACCTTCTTTATAATACGACAAAAATTCCTTTTTGAATGCGGGAAAACGGTTTTCCTCAATGGCATGGCGGGCTTCAAGTACCAGTTGGTTGAGAAAAAAGAGGTTGTGGTAGCTTGCCAGCATGGAACAGAGTATCTCCCGGGTCTTAAACAAGTGGCGAAGGTAGGCGCGGCTGTACTGCCGGCATACCTTGCAGGCACACTCTTTATCTATCGGCATAAAATCAAGGCTGTTTTCGCTCTTTTTCAGGGCGATGGGGCCGCTTCGGGTATACACTCTGCCGTTCCTCCCCTCCCTGGTGGGCAGTACGCAGTCAAACATGTCTATGCCGTTTTCTATCGCTTCAAGGATGTAGTCCGGCGTGCCGATTCCCATCACATAGCGGGGTTTGGCATCGGGAAGCAGGGCGGCGGTACTGGCCAGGGTTTCGGTAAAAGCCTCGTGCGGCTCGCCAACGGAAAGCCCGCCGATGGCGATGCCGGGCGTATCTGCGGCGATGCAGTCCTCGGCGCTGCGGCGGCGCAGGTCGGGGAAAAAATTCCCCTGGACAATGCTGAACAGGCTGCCCTGGTACCCTTCGCCCCGCTTTTGCTCCCAGGCGCTTTTTGCCCGCCTCAGCCACTCGCCCGTCATCGCCAGGGATTTTTCCGCTTCCCCCCGGCTGCTGCCCCAGCCGCTGCATACGTCAAGCTGCATCTGTATGTCGCTGCCGATGACGCACTGAATCTCCACGGCTTTTTCCGGGCTTAAAAAATGCCGCGAGCCGTCGACGTGCGACTGGAACCAGGCCCCTTCGGGACTCAGCTTGCGAAGGCCGGCCAGGGAAAAAACCTGAAAGCCGCCGGAGTCGGTCAGTATGTTCCGGTCCCAGGCCATAAAGCGGTGCAGCCCGCCCGCCCCGGCCATCACTTCCATGCCGGGCCGGAGGTACAGGTGGTAGGTGTTGGAGAGGATTATCTCAAAGCCGATTTCTTGTAAGTCCGGGGCGGCTACGGCCTTGACGGTTCCGTTGGTTCCCACCGGCATAAATACCGGAGTGCGGACATTGCCGTGCGGCAGTTCCAGAAGGCCTGTCCGCGCGCCAGTTGAGGAATCGCGGGAGGCAACAGTGAAAACCACGCTAGGTCTTTGCCCCCCTCAGCATCAAGATGCCGATAATAATAAAGATCACAACAGGAAACCAAGCCCCGATAACCGTCGGAATGTAGTTCAGCTTCGCCATCATCATGGTTATCATTTCCATCACGTAAAAAACAACAGCCGCCGAAAGGCTTGTCAAAAGGCTCATAAGAAGAATATTTTTTCTGAACCTGCCGCCCATGGATACTGAAAGAATCATTACAATCAGCGAAACGGTCGCGAAGGAAAAACGGTGGTAAAAATCCGCCTGCGCCTCGACAAAGGGAAGCCCTGCGGCACGAAGGTCCTCCACCAAAAGCTTCTCATCAAATACTTTAAGCTCTTCGGGCTTAACCGCGCTGCGCCTGAAAATGCCGGGCTGCTCACGGTAAGCATCGGTTGGGGGCAGGGGCCTTGAACGGAGCATTCCTTCATTATCCCAGTAATATATAATGGGATTAACAAAATCCCAGTATTCGCCGGTCCATGTGGCGCGGTGGGCGCGGATCAGCGATAAAAAATCCCCCCGCGAATCCTGTTCCACTATGCTCAGCCCGTTTAGGGTCGGCCCCGACGAATCGTAATAATCCACCGAATAGATAAGCTGCCCGTTCCTCGCCTTTATCACGATGTCGGAATTGCTTTCGGAAATTTCCTGGCGAAGGAATCGCCGTGAAAGCTCGTTCTTTACCTTCAGCGTGGGAATGACAATGTTGTCGTCAAAGAAAAACGAAAAAACCGATGCGAGCAAACCGATAAATATCAGCGGCAGACTGAAACGCCAGAACGGAATCCCCGAAGAAAAAACCGAGGTCAGCTCGTTGCGGGCGTACAGGTCGCCCAGCGTATAGGCCGAAGCGAAAAGCAGGGCGATGGGCAGGGCGTAGGAAAAACTCTTGGGCAGGTAGTACAGGCTTATGGCCATGATCTGGGAAAAGGGAACTTCGTTGTTAAGGTAGCGCACCAGGTTTGCAAATAAATCTATCAGAGACAGCACCATCATAAACATTCCGGAAGCGACGGCAAAGATAGGCATAAACTGGCGGACAAGGTATCGGTCCAGAATCATTTAAATACCCTGATAACGGCAAGAACAAGCCCCGCCGACAGTGCCAGGATGTTGGGCATCCACATCGACCAGAACGGATCGGTGTTCATCCGTATGCCCATGGTCTGCCCGCCCAGCAGCAGCGCCCAATAGACAACCGAAATTATAAGCCCGAAAATAAAGCCGACGGTCTGCCCGCTTTTTTTCGCCATAAGCCCCAGCGACACGGCAAGAAAAATAAACGAAAATGCGCCGAATGGAATCGAAAATTTTTTGTAAAACTCCAGCCAATACAGCGAAAGGCTGCGATCCCTGGACATGGAACTGAGCAACTGCGCCTCCCGCTGGAAAAGGGCAAGCTGGTTGGTTCTGCGGTTCCACTGATCTGAGCCGGGGCCGCCGCGCAGCGTATCCTCAAGGGCGATGCCGAGGGATGCCACCCTGCCCTGCCGTTCGCTCATGCGGATGCCAAGGTCGGTGGTTTTTTGCCGTATCTCTTTGTATACGTCGATGGAGCTCATCTCGCGGGGGCTTATGGAAGACATCGCCTGAATCAGATCCTCCTGGGGAACCCAGTAGCGCAGGTACCCCGCCGACGCATAGTCGTAGTCTTCCCTGCGGACTTCCTTTGAAGACTGGATAAAGGCCCTGTTCAGATCCAGGCTCAGGCCGTCCTTGCCCGCGTCCTTCAGCTCGGCGTTATTCGCCATTATAACGCGGCGTTCGCCGTCGCTGGTTCTGTCCAGTATCAGCACGTTGTCGATGGCGTTGCCGGTAACGTTGCCGGTAACGATCACCGTGTCCTTGAATTTTTTAACCGAGTTGGCTTCCAGTTCCAGCGCCGGCGTTGAGGTTAATATGCGCCGGTACAGCCGGGCGAACTGCAACGTGCCCGCAGGAAGCAGAATGTCGTTGGCGACAAAAGAAAGCATCGAAATGACAATTCCGACGGTTATCGCGGGGATAAATACGTTCCGGTAGGAAAGCCCCGATGAAAGCAGCACCAGTATTTCATTGTCGCTGGAAAGCCGCCCGATGGTCATCAGCGTTCCCACAAGGGAAGCGAAAGGGGCCGACATGGCGATTACCCCCGGCAGTGAAAAAAGGACCAGCAGGGCCACCTGGGAGAAGGGAACGTGCTTGGTCAGAATCTCCTGCGCCATGAGGAGAAGCTGGTTGACAAAAAAAATAAAGAAGAAAAAGAGAAAAGAAATAAGGAACGAAAAAAAAGTTTCGAGAAGTATGTAGCGGTAAATGGTAAAGGACATGGAAAGGGGATTTTCCCCTTCACGCTGGGCCCAAAAAGGAAGTCGCTTCATATTCCCGTCGAACCAAAGCCGCCTTCTCCCCGAGCCGTCGGGGAAAGCGCGGCAGCTTCCTCAAGGACGGCGCACGTTACCGGGGCGATCACCAGTTGGGCGATACGGTCGCCGTTTTTTACGGTAAAAACATCCGCGCCGAGGTTTGCGAGGATAACGTCCACATCGCCGCGATAGTCGGAATCGATGGTTCCCGGCGAGTTAAGCACCGTTACGCCGTATTGTACCGCCAGGCCGGAACGGGGCCGCACCTGCCCCTCAAAGCCTTCGGGTATTTCGAGCCGAAGCCCCGTGGGAATTTTTGCCCGCCCCAGCGGGGGGATGGAAACGTCGCCGACAAGAAATGCCCGAAGGTCCATGCCGGCGGCGCCTTTGCTTTCGTATTGGGGCAGCGGAACAGCAGGATCGATTCTCGATACT
>Ga0082212_10012610_pt1 | contig 10636 bp, 7 predicted proteins | sample TergutNt197P3_FD_71548 | JGI IMG/M metagenome (GOLD analysis project Ga0082212, IMG submission 71548) | Neocapritermes taracua P3 segment gut microbial communities from Petit-Saut dam, French Guiana - Nt197 P3 | ecosystem: Host-associated > Arthropoda: Insects > Digestive system > Gut ...
GAATCCATTCAGCTCCGTTTTGACGGAGAAGTCCGTTTTAGTTTGGAAGATGTAAAAGAAAGCCTCCATGGTCTTTCCATTGCCGCAGTAGACGATGATGAAACTATCCGGGAACTGATAAAACATACCTTCAGCGGCTTTGACATAGAACTTAGCTTTTTTCCCGACGGCGCGGAATTTACTGAATCACTGGACAATTCCAGTTACGACTTGATTCTGCTGGATATAATAATGCCCCGGGCAGACGGTTTTGCAGTACTCAGGGAATTAAGTTACAGGAATATAAATGTTCCTGTAATTATCCTTTCTGCGGTGAACCAGCGCGAAACGGTGATCCGGGCATTCCAGATGGGAATAAAAAGCTATCTGACCAAGCCCCTTAAACCGGCAGAAATTTTTAAAAAAGCCCTGGAAATACTTAAGGTTAATTTTTAATTATGACGGAAGAAACCGGAGGGAAAACCGAGAAATCATCTTTCCGCCTTCAAAGTACATACCATCATTTTTTTAAAAATTCCCCAACTGCAATGGCCATTGCAGACAAATGGGGAATCATTGTCGAAAGCAATGACAGTTTTAACGAATTAATCAATTTTCTTTCGGGAAATCCCATAGATAACAAAAACAATACCTCAAGTCTGGATTCCACTTTTGATTTTTTACCCATACATGATGCGATCCGTTTTTCCAACCTCCTTTCCAAATTGGCAGATGATGATGCCGGTTCGATGGATTTTAAAACTCCCTACCGGGATAAAAATGATACTATTCACTGGTTTAAAATCCATGCATGGAAAATGAAAATGGACCCCAGGGTTGATCTTTCCGGCCGTGGAAATTTTATCGGCTTTATTATGAATGATGAAACCGTGGAAGTCGAAGCGGAAGAAAAACTCCATGATGAAATGAGAATCGCCGAAAAAGCAATGGAAGCAAAAAGCAGCTTTCTGGCTACAATGAGCCACGAAATCCGTACTCCTATCCAAACCATAATGGGAATGACAGAATTACTCGAAGATACCAGTCTGAACCGGGAGCAAAACGAATATGCCCAGCAGATAAAATTTTCCGCAGATGTACTGCTTTCTCTGGTAAACGACATTCTGGATTATTCCAAAATCGAAGCGGGAAAAATGGACATAGAAAGGATTGCATACTGCCCCGCCGAAACCATTGAACAGTCCGTAAAAATGCTGTCTCAGGAAATGGAAAAGAAAGGACTAAAACTGATATTACAATTGGAAGCCGCCACTCGCAGGAGCATTATCGGAGACCCCGGGAAATTCCGGCAAGTATTAATCAACCTGACTAAAAATGCCATTAAATTTACATCCGAAGGATCAATTACAATCGGCGCTTCTGTCGCTTTGGGAGACGAACGCATCAGAACCATTACAGTCTCCGTAGCGGATACCGGTATCGGAATTCCAAAGGAAGCCCGGGAAAAACTTTTTACAACCTTTATGCAGGCTGATTCCTCCCACACACGGCGTTTTGGCGGTACCGGCCTGGGTCTGGCAATTTCACGAAGTATGGTGGAATTGATGAAAGGTACCATTGAAATGATCCCCAATCAGGGAAGCGGTTCCATTTTCCGTTTTACAATTCCCGCAGAAGAAGCAGACCCGGATGCTGTAATCGAAGAAGCGGCGGAAACCAGCACACAGCTGCAGAACAATATTCAGGACAACAGCACAAAAACAAACACGGAAGTAAGTTTGGAAGATTTACTCGTTCCTGCCGAAAAACAAAAAAGCAATATCTCAGCAGAATTCCTTTTTTCTGAAAAAGTGATGATAGTAGAAGATCACCCGGTAAACAGGAATCTTTTTGTTTTAATTATGGAAAAACTCGGCATACAGACAGTCCAGGCCGAAGACGGACAGGATGCACTGGAAAAGGCCGATTCTTCTCTGGATTTGGTTTTTATGGATATTCAGATGCCCCGGATGAACGGTTATGAAGCGGCAACAGAACTTCGCAAACGGGGTTTCACAAAACCGCTGATTGCCGTTACCGCCAGTGTACTGGCAGAAGAAAAAAAACTCTGCTATGACGCAGGCTTTGACGATATACTTCCAAAGCCCTTCAAAAAGCCGGATGTTGAAGCTATGCTCCGTAAATGGACGCACCCGGAATTGGCTGGCAAATCAACAAAAAGCAATTTGTCGGTTTCCGCCAATCCTGCTTCTGTACCTGCAGAATATGCGGCAGAAACAACTAAAAATGCCCAGGTATTTAACCGGGAAGAACTCCTGGATACTTTTATGCAAAATGCAGAAAGCGCCAAAACCCTTCTCTTTCATTATATCGAGCGCAGCGCCGAACAACTGAAAAATCTGCCGGTCTTAACAAAGGAAAAAAACTGGGAAGAAGCTCACCGTTCTGTCCATTCTATAAAAGGGAGCGCCAGAACCCTTTCGGGAATGGAACTGGGGAATGCCGCCGCAATTATGGAAACTGCCTATAAAGAAATCGATATCAATAAAATTGAATCTTCTATGCCTGCTCTCTACGAGGCGTTTGAACGCTTTAAAAGCGCCGCAAAGGAGTTTTTACAGGCATGAAAGAACACAACGGCCTTGAAGGGCTTTCGTGTCTGCATACTCACACAATTTTTTGCGATGGAAAAACAGATGTAGAAACAATGTGCGAAGCTGCCTTTGCCAGGGGTTTTGCATCACTTGGGTTTAGTTCCCATGCTCCCATTGCCAAAAAGACGGGAATAACATCAATGTGGCACATGAAGGATGAAAAGCTCGACGAATATATAGATACCGTGTTACAAGCCAAAAAACACTGGAAAGGAAAACTATCAATTTATTTGGGTCTGGAAGTTGATTTTATAGAAGGCTATTGCAGCCCTGCAGACGCCGCTATCCAGGCGCTGCCGTTAGATTATATTATTGGATCAATTCATTATCTTATTTCACCAAAAACCGGCAACCCTTTTAACATTGATGAGTATCCCGAAAATTTTATCAATGTTTTAGAAGAATTTGGCAATGATGGTGTAGCCATCTGCGAAACCTATTACGACACCTATAACAGCATGGTAAAAAACGGAGGCTGTGATATTTTTGGGCACTTTGACCTGATTAAAAAAAATAACGATCGGTACAAGTTCTTTTCTCCAAAGGAAAGCTGGTATAAAAAATGCCTTGTCAAATCGGCAGATCAGATTGCAGATTCCCGTGCCAACGCGGAGAAAAACAATAACCGTCTGCCGGTAGTAGAAGTAAATACCGGCATCATGATCCGGGGTTATGCCACTGAACCATACCCTTCATCTGATATGCTCGTTCTGCTTTCAGAACGGAACATTCCTCTTGTTCTTAATGCCGATGCACATACCTCGGATCATCTGGGAGGTGAATACGAGACAGCCCTGAAATTAATGCAACGCTCGGGATATTTCACCATGGTATTGTTTGAAGGCCGGAAAAACGGAAAAGCAGTTTGGCAGGAAAAAGCTCTGTAATTACCCGCTAAATTGCATTAAATGTCTTCTTTTATCTCAAGACGGACAATATCGTTCGAAGCTTTAAGCGCTTTTGCAAGTTTGGAAACATCGACCATCTCGGGGATGCTTACAAGAAAACGTACCTTGGATTTTTCTCTCCTTCCCTGGCCCAGATTCACATTCAGTGATTTGCTTTCTATACCGAAGTTTTTAAGAATTTTAAGCGCAGCTTTCGTATTAGGTTCGGCAGAATGATTGTAGTATACTTCCAGTAATTTGTTCTGCACTTTGGGGAAAAATCTTCTTTCCAGCGAATCCAGCAGCATCAGGGCAATAAGGCTGAGGATTTCTGTAACAAGCGCAGCTACATACATTCCTGCCCCGATAGTCAAACCAATTGCGGCAACAAGCCATAAGGATGAGGCAGTGGTAAGCCCTTTGATATTGCTGCCCAGGCGGATAATTGCTCCTGCCCCAAGAAAACCCATGCCGGAGACAACCTGGGCAGCAATCCTTCCCGGGTCACCGGTCCCTGAAGAAAATTCCTGAGGAAGCCATATTGAAAGCATCATAAGACATGTCGCACCCAATGCGATAAGAATGTGAGTACGAAGGCCGGCAACCTGACGGCGGCTTGATCGTTCAAAACCGACAATACCGCCTGCGATAAATCCCAGGCACAGACGCATAACAATATCAAATTCGTTTATTCCCCTACCCATTGTATAATACTATCCCAGTTCCTGTGCCCTCTTCCAGGCTGCCTCCACGGCGGAAATTACAGTGCCCCGGAAAGCGCCCCGTTCCAAAGCAGCTACGCCCTGAATCGTTGTACCGCCGGGAGAAGTAACCATATCTTTTAATTCCCCGGGATGTTTTCCGGTTTGCAGTACCATAGCTGCGGAACCCAATACAGTCTGAGCGGCATAAAAAAGAGCTTTATCCCTTGGCAATCCTGCCAGCACTCCGCCATCTGCCATAGCTTCAATAAATTCATAGACAAAAGCAGGACCCGATCCGGAAATACCGGTTACTGCATCCATATATTTTTCATCAAGGCGATCGGTTTTTCCGGCGCCCCCTAAAATCTTTTTTAAATCAATAAGTTTATTTGAAGGGAATTTCGGCGTAGTACAATAAGCTATCATTCCCTGTGAAACAAGGGCAGGTGTATTAGGCATTATCCGCACCACCAGCACCGAAGCATGCAGCACCATGCCTGCAGGAATATCCATCCCGGAACCGCTCAGAATGGCCTGTATTTTACTTATGGACCATCCCGCCGCCATGGATACAATCACCGCAGGATTACCGGAAGCAATCCGATCACGGATTACCGGAGCAATTTCCGACAATACCGAAGGAAGTGCCTGGGGCTTAACTGCCAGAAAAACAAAATCCCCCTTTAAAGCCGCTTCCGTATTGGAAGCAAAAACAACAGCGCCAATATTATGGGCTGTTTCTCTTGCTTTTGCCTTGTCGATATCGGTAAAACCGATCTGTGGTTTTCCCGGAATGCCTTTCATCAGAGCAGTTCCCATATTACCGGCGCCTATGCAAGCAATCATTTTCATATTGTCGTACCTTATCCTAAACTAAAAAAGCTGTACCTTGACCTGTTCCGGAAGCCAGAGCATCCAAAGCATGTTTACGTGCGCCGTGGGCCAGAATCATGGGAATACCGTATTCCATAACTCTTTGCGCAGCATCGAGTTTGGTAACAATACCCCCGGTACCGAACTCACCGGCGCCGCCGTCATATCCGTTTGTTTTAACCGTACCTTTTGCGGCATTTATGTCCGTGACCTCACTTACAAGCTGAGCGTCGTTATTTTCTTTTGGGTTTTTATCATACAGACCGTCAATGTCACTAAAAAGAATCAGGAGGTCGGCGCTCCATAAGATGGCAGACTGAGCTGCAAGAGTGTCGTTATCTCCGATTTTTATTTCCTCAACACTTACTGTATCGTTTTCATTGATGATCGGTACTATCCCTTCATCTACCAGAGTAAAAAGCGTATTCCTCATGTTAAGAGTACGGGTGTTGTCGGCAAAGTCATCACGGGTAAGCAGTATCTGTGCAATGTGAATTCCAAGAGGCATAAAAGCGCGTTCCCATGCATCCATCAATTTTACCTGGCCTACTGCACAAAGAGCCTGCCTGTAATGTATGTCCCGCTTACGTTCCCACTTGCCCATAGCAGAAAGACCGGCTACCTGGGCGCCCGAAGAAACAATAACAATCTGCTTGCCCTGATTAATCAATGAGGAAGCCTGTTCAGCAAATTCATCCAAAAGCGTATTATTAATCCTGCCATTGCTGCCTGCCAGAGTATTGGAACCAAATTTAATTACAATTTTCCGGGCTTTTGTTATTAGCTCTGATATGGAATTCATGCACACGCCGCCTCCTGGCGGTGAACTATTATAACTACCTTGCGCTCGAGAGCCGCAAGCCGTAGGCTGAAGGCTCTCATGATTTCCTCATAATAGGCCGCAGTTCCTCTTCGCTGACCTTTTCCGGATCGTCTACTCCAATGGGAAGTTCCCGTCCTTCTTCAACTTCCACTTCTTCTTCCTCAAAAGGTTCTTCATTTACGGTTTCTCTGCTTGTCACAACGTTTTCTTCATTTTCCAGCCGTACCGAAATCAGTTTGGTAATTCCCGATTCTTCCATAGTAATACCCAACAGGGTTTGAGCTCCGGTTACGGTCTTTTTATTGTGAGTGATTACGATAAACTGGCTCGATTTTCCGAATTCCCGTAAAAGTTGGACAAAACGCCCTACATTGCTTTCGTCGAGTGCTGCATCAATTTCGTCCAAAAGACAGAAAGGTGAAGGCTTTACCATGTACGTAGCAAAGAGCAAAGCCACCGCTGTCATTGATTTTTCACCGCCGGAAAGCAGGTTGATGTTTTCCAGTTTCTTCCCGGGCGGTTGGGCAAAAATCTCTATTCCCGATTCCAGTACATGATTGGGATCCGCAAGACGCAGCTCCGCACGGCCTCCGCCAAAAAGTCTCCGGAACATATTATGAAAATTCTTTTTTATACGATTATACGTTGCCACAAATATTTCCGATGATTCATGACGTATTTCTGCGGTCATTGCTTCCAGATCGGAACGGGCTTTTGAAAGGTCTTCCATCTGACCAGAGAGGAATTCAAATCGTTCCTTTGCTTCTTCAAATTCTTCCGGAGCCATAAGGTTAACAGAACCCAGATCACGGAGTTTTCCTCTGGCAGAAACAAGGTTTTCCCTAATCTCTGTTACCGGTGTTGTAATGGTTGCAATATGATCTTCAAATTCCAGAAGGTCACGGGAATGAGTTTCCCTGAAATTTTCCTGGATGTTTTTAATTTCTGTTTCGATTTGAACCAAATCAAGATGTATCTTTTCAAGACCTTCCTGCACCTTAGCCAGATCCATACTGCGTTTTTTTAAATCTTCCTGTTTTCCTGTTGTTTCACCGTTTTTTATGCTGATATCATTTTCCAGTTTTTTTTGCTCCTCAGCAAACAGCTCGCCCTGTTTTTCGATACCGGCAATTTCCGATTCTGCATCGGCTATTTGTTCTACAAGTTCTTCCAGCCTTTTTTTATCTGCCGCTATTTCATTCCGTATATGCTGAAGGAGGCCTTCCTGTCCGGCAAGTTCCCGGCGAAGCAACCGGGCTTGTTCTTCCGCTGCCTTTGCCTGTGCATCCATCCGGGCCCGGTTTACCCGCAGTCCTTCCAGCGTTGCTCTGTATTGATCGATTTTGCCGGAAAGTTCCTCGTTATTACGGCGTAACCTGGCAATATCTTCACGGCGCTGCAAAACCCCTTCGGCTCTCGCTCTTATTTCAGCGTCAATTTCCCGTTTTTTGGTTATAATTCCTTCCGGGGCAACAAATTCGTCAATAAAGGCAGGGGTGGTTTTGCGGTAATTTTCGAACAATTCCAGCGCACGATCAACGAGATTGCGTAATTCCGCATGTGTTTCCCCGGCGGTATTATCACCGGCAAGAAGTTCTTTTAAGCGATTAAATGTTGATGCCAGGGCAGCCTCGGCACTCCGCCGTTCCTGGGAAGAATAGCCCGCCTCACGGAGTCCCGCATCCAAAGCAGCAACGATGTCATCGGTAATTGCTTCGAGGTCTTTTGTCAGCTTTGCCCGTTCTACGTCCAGGTTTCGAATTTCCCCTTCTTTATCCCGGACCAGGCTGTCGTTTTCCGTTATCCGGGTGGAAGCAAGCCGTATGCTTTCTTCAAAATTCTTTATATTTGAGTCTATGTCTGCCGTTTGTTTAAGAAGTTTTTTTACTTCTTCGTCCTGACTGACAGCATCGTTATTGAGTTCTGCAATACGGCCAGTTGCCGCCCGCTCACGCTCTTCATTTTGACTTACCTTAACCCTGTGCTGGGCACTTTGCTCCGAAAGGAGCCGGGTTTCTTTTTCACGGGCAATTTTTTCAACCGACAGGCCGTATATTTTTTTCTGGTATTCAACAAGGTCTTCTTCCAGGGAGTTTACTGCATCAAGGTTTTCTTCCAGAGATTTGGAAAGCCCGTCAATATCAGCTTTTATGGCATCCCGTTGAGTTCTTTTTTTGTGAAGTTCTTCGTTTTTACTGTCCCTTTCGTGACGGGATTGCTTTAACCGGAGGAGTTGAATATCCAATTCCAATTGAAAGATTTCATCCCGCAAGTTCCGGTATCTAAGCGTTTTTTCAGATTGGTTTTTAAGGGATTCGTAGGAACGTTTTACCTCTCCTAAAATCCCCTCAACCTGGCGCATATTTTCTTCGGTTTTTTCCAGTTTCCGCTGCGCTTCAGCTGTGCGGATCTTGTAACGGGTAATACCGGCTGCTTCTTCAAAAAGATAGCGCCGTTCTTCCGGCTTACTGGATAACACCTGATCGATTTTACCCTGTTCCATTACCGAATAAGCGGCCTTGCCAACTCCGGTATCCCAGAACAATTCCCTTACTTCCTTTAACCGGACCGGACTGCCATTAATGTGGTACTCGCTTTCTCCGGAGCGGTATAGCCGTCTCCTGATTTCAATTTCCGGCCTGTCCAGGGGAAGCTGCCCTTCTTCGTTGGAAATTGTCAGCGTTACCTCAGCAACATTTAACGGTTTGCGGCTTTCTGTACCGCTAAAAATTACATCTTCCATTTTTTCGGCCCGCAGAGTCCTGGCGGCCTGTTCCCCCAGCACCCATTTTACCGCGTCCACTACATTGGACTTACCGCAGCCGTTGGGCCCCAAGAGGGCAGTAATGCCATCGGCGAATTCAACTTGAGTACGGTCCGCAAAGGACTTAAAGCCGAAAATATCAAGACGTTTCAGGAACAAGAAAACTCCGAATGACCGAAAAAGCCGGTAAAATAACGATAAAGCAATTATAACATAAAGAACACTAATTAATCCAGAATGGTAATTTCTACACGGCGATTCAAGGCCCGGCCTTCTTCGGTAAAATTATCTCCCAAAGGCCGTTCACCTCCCCAACCCTTGTATAAAAAATAATCGGCGCTAATCCCTCTGCTGACCAATTCATCTACTATTCGTTTTGCCCGGCGGATTGAAAGTTCCAGTTCCTCCCGAGGGCGACCTACAGCGGCAGTATGCCCTTCCACAAAGAAAGATCGATCCGGTATTTTTCTGAGAGCCTCGGCGATTTTATCCAACCGGGAATGTTCGTCAGACAGAAATTCATCCGAATCTGCGGCAAATCGAATATCCTTAACAGTAAGTTTAATACCACCGGGAACAACGGTCAGTTCAATGTTCGTGTCCTTCTCCCAATCGGTTTCTTGATCCTCATCATTACTATTTAATTCTTCAATTACTTGCTCCGCAATAAGCGGAACAGCCTCTTCACAAAAAGTCAAAGTAAAACCCCGAAAACGCAATGTTCTGCCATCGGACCAGGCAAAAGTCTCATCCAGGTTATCCCGTATCAACAGGGGAAGGCCGTCGGAAACCCGAAGTAGAATTTCTACCTGATGATTTCCCTGCAACGTTCTAAAGTACCGTTCGTCCAAGTATAGTTTTAAAGGATTTTCTCCGGAACCTACTATAGTATCTCCCTTAGTAACTCCGGGAAAACGGGTGGCATACCGGGCGCTTATTCGGTAAACCGGAATATCCCGGTATGTTTCTATTCCCCGGAATTCATATTCCACGACAATGGGAACATCCACCGGATAACCCTCATTAAGAGGGTCGACTACCCGTGTTGCTCTGGCGATCCACTTCGTGCCGGGCAGTATCGGTTCCTCAGGATATGCGGGAAAACCTCTTAAGGAAGGAAAACCCCGATCGTCTTCAATTTGAATATCGCCGTTGGGATAGATCTGAAAAATCACAAACACTACATTATTTACCGCCCGGGCGCTTTGCAGCATATCTCTTAAGGTCTCTTCCAGCACATAGAAATTTCCCTGGTATAACAGAGCTCCCTCAGTGTCAGTACTGACAGAGTTCAAGGTCGCCCGGACTTCCCGGTGAAGAAGGCCTATGTACCTTCCGTTTTCGTACCGGGACCAATCGGAACGTTCTATTATCCTGTAAGCACCTTCATTTACCCTTCTTGGGATTATTTCGGAATGAAGTTGAGCAGACAAGGACGAGGTACATAACAGGAAAAACAGTATAGCTGACAGCTTCTTCATTCCAGTCTCCTTGCGTCTTTTCCGTATACAGAAATCGAACATGGTGAAATAACATTTCATTATATGCCAATCAGCAAATGAAGCAATATGACAGCTTGAATCTCTCTTTTCTTGGGTGTATCATTTTTATGAAAATGTATAAACCTTACAAGAAGCCGGTTATTGCCGCATCTCCGGATCGTAAGCTGCCGGAACCTCATATTTCCAAATTTGTTCTCGTTGTCTGCTTTTTGTTGGGCCGATTTTATCTTTTCTTTGGATTGGGCATCGCACGGATAGTCATACGAAACGGACGTCCTTTTTATGAAGCATATAAAAGAGCTTTGGCGGGAAAGAGCCGGTGTATTCTTGCCTTTCGCCACCCAAACGGAGGGGAAGCTCAAATTTTAATGTGGTTTATACTTTTTATTCTCCGCCGCAAGGCCTGGATAGAAAGAATTAAATTATCCAAAAAACCCTATGTGGCGTTTGTATATGGTTATGAAGTAGCCCGCTGGGGAGGGGCTATTG
>Ga0082212_10012611_pt1 | contig 10635 bp, 10 predicted proteins | sample TergutNt197P3_FD_71548 | JGI IMG/M metagenome (GOLD analysis project Ga0082212, IMG submission 71548) | Neocapritermes taracua P3 segment gut microbial communities from Petit-Saut dam, French Guiana - Nt197 P3 | ecosystem: Host-associated > Arthropoda: Insects > Digestive system > Gut ...
AAACGACATACCAACCAATTCGGCAGTCAAGGGGTCGATACTTGTTGTTTCGGTATCGAAAGCGACTTGTTTGCATTGTTTGATTTTTTCGATGAAACCGGCAATATCTTCCGGAGTATCCAACAATGAATACCGGTGCGGAACTATTTTGATGGTTTCTTGGGTAGTATAAAAATCAACTTCTGCCTTTTCATCGACAGGCATATCAAAAAGCGAAGTTTGAACCGGTCGATGTTTGGAGGGAACGGCTGTGGGAACACTTTTCGTTTCGCCGAAAACTCTCGCGGCAAGTTGGCGGAACTCCAATTCATCGAATATTTTTCGCAATTCCGGCTCATTTATTTTTTGTCGAATCAAAGTATCTGCATCAAAATCAACCGGCACATCGGTTTTGATGGTTGCCAAAAATTTGGAAAAAAGGATAGTTTCTTTGTTTTCCTCGATTTTGGACTTCAAACTGCCGGTCAGTTGATGGGTGTTTTCAATCAGGTTCTCAACACTTCCAAATTCAGCGATTAATTTTTTGGCAGTTACTTCACCTACCCCCGGACAACCCGGAATATTATCGGATTTATCGCCCGTCAAAGCGAGATAGTCAATCATCTGAACCGGCTCATTCAAGCCGTAGCGTTCTTTCACTTCTTCCGTACCCAAAATATGAAATTCATTTCCTTGATAGGCAGGTTTATAGATAAAAACACGCTCATTGACCAATTGTCCGTAGTCTTTGTCTGGAGTCATCATATACACTTCACAACCGGCAGGCGATTTTGCGGCAAGTGTTCCGATTACATCATCTGCTTCATAATAAGGAACTTCCAATATAGGAATATTATACGCTCGGACAATGTCTTTGATAATCGGAACCGATTCGCGAATTACTTCGGGTGTTTCTTCCCGCTGTGCCTTATATGCCTCGTAGGCTTCGTGACGAAACGTGGGTCCGGGAGGGTCAAAAGCGATGCCGATATGCGTCGGATTTTCTTTTTTCAGTACTTCCTCCAAAGTATTCACAAACCCAAAGATAGCAGAGGTATTCTGTCCTTTTGACGTCATACGGGGCATCTTAATCAAGGCATAATACGAACGGTAAATCAATGCATAAGCATCTAATAAAAACAACTTCATTTTCTTTCAATTTTGAAGTAAAGGTATAAAAATTTACCTATATCGTTATCTTTTTTTTCTTTTCTCTTAAATTTTATTTTTATCTTTGCGGAATATTGTGATTTTTTTGTGAAATGAACAAATTGCTAACTATCACTCAACCTGTAGAAAAGGAGATGGAAGCCTTTAACGGGCTTTTTGCGGAATCTTTACGCGGTCATAACAATGATTTTCAATCGATGATTGATTTTATTTCCGGAAAAAACGGCAAAAGAATTCGTCCGTTAATTCTTTTACTGTCGGCAAAACTCTGTGGAGAACCGAGTGAAAAGTCCATTGATTATGCCGTAATGCTCGAACTGTTGCATACGGCAACGCTTATTCACGACGATGTAGTTGATAATACGATGGAACGGCGCGGACAACTTTCGGTGAATGCCAAATACGACAACCGCGTGGCAGTGCTTTTGGGTGATTATATTTTGGCGATGGCGATTACAAAAGCCATTCTATCTCAGAATTTTGCCGTTTTAGACATTATTTCCCGACTGGCTCAAAACTTGGCAGAAGGCGAATTGGCTCAGTTGATTGCATCAAAAGAATTGAGGTACAATGAAAAGCATTATTTCAATGTGATTTGGAAGAAAACGGCTTTTCTTCTGTCGTCCTGTTCCGAGATGGGTGCAATTTCGGTTAATGCATCGCCCGAAAAGCAGGAAAAGATGCGATTAATTGGGGAAAAATTGGGAATGTGTTTCCAGATTAAAGATGATATTTTTGATTATTACGACCAGGGAGATATTGGTAAGCCTACCGGAAATGACATTCGGGAAGGAAAAATTACCTTACCGCTGATTTATGCACTTAATACAGCCCCAAAATCCGATTCGGACAGGATACTCACAATCATTCAAAACCGAAACTATACGCCGGAAACCATACGCCAATTGACCGATTTTGCGAAGGAAAACAAAGGAATCGAATATGCTCATCTCAAAATGCAGGAGATGAAAGAGCAAATCATCGCTTTACTAAACGATTTTCCCGATTCCTCCGCAAAAACAAGCCTTATTCTGTTGAGCGATTTCATTATTGAACGGGAGAAATAACATTGTTGTTATACATAACAGGTTTTGGCTGCAATACTTGACAGAGAGTAAAAACCAAAAAATGTACTATAAAATACGCATGGTAGAACGTTAGCGGCAAGTCGGGACAGTGCGTACCTTGTAGGAAAAAATCGAAAGAAAATTGTATCTTTGCAAAAAGTTTAAGATGAATACCAAACATAAAATAATCAACGGAGACAGCCGTCAAATGAGCGAGTTAACAGACCGCTCTGTTCATTTGATTATCACTTCTCCACCCTATTGGCAACTCAAAGACTACGGAACTGACAATCAAATTGGTTTTAACGATAGTTACGAAAATTATATTAACAATCTGAATTTGGTGTGGTCGGAATGTTATAGAGTTTTGCACGATGGTTGCCGTTTATGTATAAACATCGGCGACCAATTTGCTCGGTCAGTATATTATGGGCGTTACAAAGTTATTCCAATACATTCCGAAATTATCAGATTTTGTGAAACTGTCGGCTTCGATTTTATGGGACAAATTATTTGGCAAAAGCAAACCACAATGAACACATCGGGTGGCGGTGCAGTAATGGGCAGTTTTCCACACCCACGAAATGGGATTGTAAAGTTGGATTTTGAATATATCTTACTGTTTAAGAAACAAGGAAATGCACCAAAACCGACACAAGAACAAAAAGATAATTCCGTAATGACCAACGAAGAATGGAATACTTACTTTAACGGTCATTGGTATTTTAACGGCGTAAAGCAAGACAATCATTTGGCAATGTTTCCTGAGGAATTGCCTCGTCGTTTAATTAAAATGTTTTCATTTCCACAAGAAACTGTTTTAGACCCTTTCATGGGAAGTGGAACAGCCGCCTTGGCTGCAAGAAATCTGAATAGAAATTCTGTCGGTTATGAAATTAATCCCGAATATATTCCAATTATAAAGGGAAAAATCGGTGGAAACGACGAATTTATGCAAGTTGAAACGGAGTTTTTTAAACAGCCCGAAATTAAAATTGGTATAGAAAATTTACCGTATAAATTTGTTGATGTTCACAAGTTAGACAAGAAAATTGATGTGAAAAAATTACAATACGGCTCTAAAATAGACGCTGAAAGTTCGACTAAAAGAGAAGAATTGTTTTCTGTAAAAGAAATCATTAGTCCCGAACTTCTAAAATTAAATAACGATTTAATTGTAAGGTTGATAGGAATAAAGCAAAATCCACAAATAAACGGTCAAGCAACGGAATATTTAAAGCAGAAATTGCAAGGGAAAAGAGTTTTTTTGAAATTTGATGAGCAAAAACACGATAATCAAAATCGTTTATTGGTTTATCTGTATCTTGAAAATAAAACTTTTATTAATGCTCATTTATTAAAAGAAAAGTTGGCAGATGTGGATAATAAAATGGAATTTAAATATAAGAATAAATTTCAGACATTATGACGCAACAAAAACACTCCCTCGATTTCGGCAAAAAAGAAAAAGTTCTCAACTACGCTTGCCAAACTTATCAACTTTCACGCCCCAACAAAGTAGGTGCAGTAATGGCATTAATTCGTGAATGTCAGCCGAATACAATCGAAAAATGGGAAGAATGGTATTTTGAAAATGCTTACACAACGGCAAAAACGAAAACCAAAATAACCAAAGAAAGTTTACAAGAACTCGGTGAACGACTTTATGAAAAAATCACAGAAGTTGTAATCCCTGAATGACAATCCGCTTTTGCACAACTGACTTTACAAGATTGCATTGATTACATTTTTAACTTAACAATCAACCGTACATTTGACGGCTTTTTGCGTGAAAAATCAGTCGTAAATGATGGCTTGGCAAAGATTTTCCCCGAAGTTGCATTTGAAGAAAGCGACCCAGAACTTGACCACGCAGGCGATATTGATTACATTGCGAAAGTTGGTAATAAGGCGTTTGGCATTCAAATAAAGCCTGTTACCGCAAAGTCAAATTTTGGAGGCTATTCCGCTACTGAAAGAATGAAAGCAAGTTTTGCCGATTTTGAAGAAAAATTCGGAGGCAAAGTATTTGTCGTTTTCAGTTTAGACGGAGAAATCGCAAATAAAGAAATCATTACAGAAATTCAAAAAGAAATAGAAAGGCTAAAAGATTAGAATTGTTAATATACCGATGAAAACCAAAATAAAAAAAATGATTCCCTACAAATTTGTACTTTTTTACCGCTCGTTAAAACCATTTTTTCGGAAAATAATGCGGAAAAATATGCAATGCAAAACGCTGATACCCATTTTGCACATTCACCTTACCGACCACTGCAATTTGAATTGTCGTGGTTGTGATAATTTCTCGCCTTTGTCGCCCGAAATCTTTGCCGATATTGCTGTTTTTGAGCGTAATATGGATCGGATTTCAGAACTAAGCAAGGGAAGAGTGCAGGAAATACAACTCTTGGGTGGAGAGCCTTTGCTTCATCCGCAAGTAATTGATTTTATGATTATTGCACGAAAATATTTTCCGTCAGTAGCTATAAAAATGGTAAGTAACGGCGTTTTGCTTCTAAAACAAGCGGAAGCATTTTGGAACGCTTGCAAACAATATGATATTGAACTGATTGTTACAAAATATCCGATAAAAATCAATTACGAAGAAATTGAACAATTGGCTGAAAAACAGGGAGTTAAATTTAGTTTTTACGGCACTACGGCTGACATTGGAAAGAATATGCAATGTTTGCCACTTGACCTTAGCGGCAAGCAAAATGCTCGCGACAGTTTTTTGCGTTGCAGCAGAGCAAATCGGTGTGTATCATTGGATAACGGACGGATTTACACTTGTTCACTCATTCCATACGTCAAATATTTCAATGCACATTTTGGTGAAAATTTGCCGGTAACCAAATCGGATTACATGGATATTTACAAAGCAAAAAACATGGACGAAATATTGAATTTTCTGTGCCGCCCGATGCCGTTTTGCCGTTTTTGCAACCAACGGGAAATAATCTGGGATATCGGCTATGGGATTTCAAAAAAAGAAATTAGCGAATGGACAGGGAAATGAAAAATGTATTGATTATTTGCGACTCTTTTCCGCCTGCGTTCAACCCAAGAATGGGCTATTTGTGCAAATATTTGCCCGAACTCGGTTGGAAACCCATTATCCTTACCGAATATTCTCCACAAAATATATATACGAATTTGTCTGAAAATCAAGATATTACACGTGTTAATTATTATTGGTCAAAAAACAAGGTTTGGAGATACGTGAAATATATTTTTGTTTTTTTTGCAGATTATCTATTCAATTATAAAGATATGATTATTGGCAAAAAAGCGAAAAAAATAATTAAAACGAGGAACATCGATGTTATTTTGGTAAGTTCGTTTAGAACCTTTCCTGCTTTGGCGGCAAAACGACTCTGCCTACAATTCAATATTCCGTTGTTGGTTGATTTGCGAGATATTTTTGAACAATCATCTAACAATGAACTAATTAGCAAACGTATATCGAACAATATTTTTATCAATAATTTAATAGCAAATGTTATTCGGAAAAAACTCTTGCGGCAACGCAATAAAATTTTGAAAAGCGCTGATGCCCTAACGACAATCTCCGATTGGCATGTGAAAACGCTATCAAAATATAACCCGAATGTAAAATTGATTTACAACGGCTTTGATTCCGATTTGTTTTCCCCTCAAACAATTGAAAATAAATTCTTTACTATTACCTTCACAGGCAGATTGCATAGTGCCGAATTACGAAATCCAGCCCTGCTTTTTGAAGCCATGTCTCATTTGTCCGAAGAAAAACCTCTTGATGTGAAAAAAATCTGTCTGCAATTTTACTTAATGGACGAGAAATCAAAAGAAATAATACGCAGTCTTGCACTGAAATATGCTATTGCCGATTTTGTGGATGTTTTTGATACCGTGCCAAGCACTGAAATTCCTAAAATACTGAACAATAGTTCCATTTTGCTGCTTTTGGCAAATAAATCGACAGGTGAAAACGCGCCAAAAGGCATTATGGGAACAAAAATTTTTGAATATTTGGCAGTGGAGAAACCGATTTTATGCGTACAAAACGACGAGGATTGCTTGGAAAAAACCATTCAATCGGCAAATGCGGGTCTTGCCGCTTCGGAAGTAGCAAATGTGAAAGAATTTATTTTAGAAAAATTTGCCCAGTGGCAAAAAAATGGTTGTACTCAACAAGCTGTAAATAAAGAATTTGTGCAACAATTTTCGAGGGAACGTCAGGCTAAACAGTTTGCGGATTTGCTAATACAGTTGTCAGCGTCCTCCCCAAAACAAACAAATAATCCGAAAGCCGATTGATATAACGGAAAACGCTTGCCTCTATGGCATATTTCTCCGACAAAGCGACCAACACCCGCTCGGCACGGCGGCACACACAACGGGCAATGTGGCACTGTGCAACGGTAGGATGCCCGCCCAAATAGACAAAAGAACGCAGTTTCGGCAGATTTTTATTCATTTCATCAATCTGATTTTCAAGGTTTTGACAATTTATTTTTTGCAAATCGGGCAATGCAAAAGAACAAGGTTTGCTGTCATCAATTGCCAAATACGTTTGGATAACAAACAAATTGTCCTGTATGGTTCGCAATTCATTTTTCAATGTTTTATCATCTATAATTGCCTCTAAAAGAGCAATATGTGCATTCAATTCGTCCACTGTGCCGTACGATTCCACGCGGATATGGTTTTTGGAAACGCGTGTTCCATTCGCCAAAGAAGTTGTGCCGTCATCGCCTGTTTTGGTATATATGCTCATCTTATTTTGTTTTTATTCAGTGCGTTATGGTATTTTGCTGCATTTGCGTTGTGTTGCGAAAGTGTTGTCGAAAAATTATGATAACCCGAAAAATCCTCTTTTGCACACATATACAGATAATTATGTTTTTCGTAATTCAAAACCTCATCCACACAACTTGGCGAGGGAATGCGGATAGGTCCCGGCGGCAAACCCGTTACCTTGTACGTATTGTAAGGTGAATTTATCTCCTTATGATAGTCCAACACCCGCTTTATGGCAAAATCATTCCAAGCAAATTTTAAAGTCGGGTCTGCCTGAAGGCGCATGCCTATCCGCAATCGATTGATATACAAGCCCGCAATTCGTGCCTGTTCGTCCCTGCGGTGATTTTCTTCTTCCACAATAGACGCCAAAATAATTACTTCGGTAGGCGTAAGCGGTATCGCAGCCGCTTTTTCTTTGCGGTCTTCCGTCCAAAATTTCTCGTATTCGCGGTACATTTTTTTTACGAAATCTTCTGCCGATGTATTCCACCACACTTTATATGTATTGGGAATAAAAAGAGTCAAAACCGTTTGAGAATGAATAGAATAGGAGATTAAAAAAACAGTATCGTTCAGCAAATCAAGCAAATCTTCGGCATTCATTTCCAATTGTTCGCCGACACGGTTGGCAAATTGCTCTTTGGTGCGTATATTATTAAATGTAAAATCCACCGCCTCCTGATTGCCCGAACGAAGTCTATTTATCAACTCATTATTGCTCATTTTCCTGTCAATGCGGTATTTCCCTGAACGAATACGGTTTGGATATTTTTTGATTTTAGCCATTCGTTCAAACGATTTTTTGTTTTGCAACACCTTATTTTCTTCCAAAATCGCCAACACTTCCTCGTAAGTCGCCCCCGTTGGAATACAAATGTAATCAGCCGCCTTCAACTGCACATTGTTTGCAAATGCCGCCCGATGCCGCCGATAGGCACTTATTCCCCCTATAATCAGCACAATAGCTGCAATTGCAATTAGTATTTTGGTGTGTTTATTCATTTCCCAATTGATATCATCTACCTTCCTTCCCGCTTAAACACCGCAAGCACAGTATAAAACAATATTTTTATATCCAATGCAAGCGAGATATTTTCGATGTACATCATGTCGTATTGGAGGCGTTCTATCATTTCGTCCACATTTTCAGCGTAACCGTAAGAGACTTGTCCCCAAGAGGTTATCCCCGGTTTTTCCAACAGCAAGAGGCGGTAATAGGGTGCTTTTTTTATGATTTGATTGATATAATACTGCCTTTCAGGACGCGGTCCCACCAACGACATATCCCCATTCAACACGTTGAAAAACTGGGGAATTTCGTCCAAATGCGTCCGCCGCATAAATACGCCGAAAGGGGTAATGCGATGGTCGTTTTTTGAAGACAGTTTCGGAATTCCGTCCGCTTCCGCATCTTCGTACATGGAACGGAACTTGATGATTTGAAACATTTTACCGCCTTTTCCAATGCGTTCCTGCCGAAAAAAGATGCTGCCGGGCGAAGACTGTTTTACCTTCCATGCAAGGAGCAAATACAGCGGCAAGGCAAGCAGGATAAACAAGAAAGAAAAAACAATATCCATGCCTCGTTTGCACACTTTTTGCCATGGAGGCAGTGCATCAAGGTAGATTTGTATAAATTGCCCATCGAAAACGGAGGTGTTTTTGACGGCACGCATAATGTGATCTTCTGTGCTGGGCAGGATTTTCAACAGGACTTGACTGTCCCAAACCAAGGGTAAAATCTGTTGAAACAAACCCCTTGTTTTCGAATCGTTGGCAATGATGACCTCTTCTATCTGCTGTGTTTTTATAATTTCATATAGTTTTTTATAACTCCCTAAATATCGTAAAGAGAGTGTATTAGCATTCTTAGTATCAACTCCTATATAACCGATGACTTTTGTTCCAAACGTTTTTTGCAATTTACGTATATAAAAATCTTCCGCACTTTCCGGCGTTCCCACAATGATGGCGTTGAACTGTATCTTCCCAGAACGAATCAACCTTTTTATAACCGATATAAAAACAATACGCGGAACGGCTGTAAACGTAAATTGCAGTGAAAACAACACGGAAAACAGACGAATGTAATCAGTGTAATTGGAAATGACATCATCAATAATAATGGCAAAAAACAGTACCAACGACCCGATAATGAGTTGTTTAAAGGTAGATATAATTTCTTTCAATCGGGATTTTCGCCATACGCGATTGTAGGTTCCGTGCAGGGCATAGAGTATAAACCAGCAAAACGGAATGACGATAATGCCCAAATAAAACTTGTAATCGTTGAAAATCAGATGCCAAACTTCGGATGAGCTGCCGTAGCTTAGTTCCGTAAATTTGCGGTAACTGAAAAAACACGACCATGCTGCCATTGATGCCACTACGTCAAGGACAACGTACCAAATGGCGACCATTCGTTTTTGTAAAGAGTTGCTGTTCATCTAATTGTACAGTAATTTAATATTATCAAACAAATAAGTTGCTTTTTCATTGGAAGGAATGGTGCTTCGAATATAAATATCAAAATTTCGCATCTGATAGCCTGCTCCTTCTCCAATTGCCATAGTAAAATTTACATATACTTTCTTCCACACAGGCTTTTCATTTTTTGGGTCATTGAGTCCGCTGAGGTTTGCAAGCGGAATCTGCCTATCGGGGATGGAGGAGTTGGCAGAATGGCTAATCATTCCAATTTCAACATGATGCGTGATGCAAAAATTGATTTCCATCAAACAATAATAGAGCGACTGATCGTTGAGATTGACCGGATTGATAGTGCGTATATCAAAATGATACACCGTGCCGCTGTCGCCCGTATGCGGCAGTTCGATGATGCCCGAATAACCGTTGTCTTCCTTTGGATGATAAAACAGCAGCGATTTGTCGCTTGTTTTGCTCAGCGGGGCGCTTTTGTCGGTCGCCTGAAAAAGCATTCCTGCCGTTTCAAAATCTTCGATGAGATAGAAATTTACGTTATTTGTGTAAGTAAAATGCGGTTGCAGCGTGTCAATTTCTCCTCTTTTGAGGTTGGCAGCAATGTTGTAGGACGCATAAAAAGGATATTTCTGCCTTATTTGCGGAACGCCGCCGAGCAAAATACCGGCATCAATGCTCAAATTGGTTGCTCCATATTCCAAAATCGGAATGCGGGCAGGCAGTTGGTACACGCCGAGCGATTTTCCATTGGCAGAAATCCACACATCGGTAATTTTGTGCGATGCCGTACCTTGTATCGTCGCGTCTGTGATTTGAAAACTTACACTGTCCACCCAAATATACGATGGAATTTCCATACTGGGACTGCAACGGCAAAACAAGCCTGCAATGATAATTATTGTTAAACACTTTATTTTCACTATATAAATTAGTTTAAATTTGGAAAATAATCCTTATTATTTATCTATAAACGTTGCTTTTTGTTTTTTATTGTACTGCCTTTTATATGAAGTTTGTAGTATGCCATTTCTGTAGCAGTCATCAAATTCGTTACATTGATTGTTTCAAAAAAATGGTACTGTCTCAAATTGGCGGAAAAATAGTATCTTTGCAAAAAAAGAGAAATTATGATACCTTTCGAAGAGATTCATTGTCCGTATTGCAAAGGCGATCAATTGCAGAAAAACGG
>Ga0082212_10012612_pt1 | contig 10635 bp, 4 predicted proteins | sample TergutNt197P3_FD_71548 | JGI IMG/M metagenome (GOLD analysis project Ga0082212, IMG submission 71548) | Neocapritermes taracua P3 segment gut microbial communities from Petit-Saut dam, French Guiana - Nt197 P3 | ecosystem: Host-associated > Arthropoda: Insects > Digestive system > Gut ...
ATGTCCTCACCTCCCTAAAAGAAAGATTCTTCGCTACGCTCAGAATGACAATAAGCAATTTACCCAATATATTTATCTGCACCCTTCTATCCACGACGCGATGAAGGCATCGCGCGTTACTGTAACAATAATCACAAAACATAGATAAGCATTGTTGAACGCGGTTTTATTAAATCATAATGTGTTTTTCTATCCACGGCGCGATGAAGGCAACCGCCCTACGTTGGATCTGAACTATAACCGCCGCTGCATGAACTATCCTGCATTCTCAATCTTGAATCCTTGCGGCTAAAATCCGCCTTAATTTATATGCCGCGCTATCTCATAGGCATCCCATATAGCGTACATGATATTATTTACTTGCCTGGCATCGCCAATGAGATAAGTTTCATATCTTTGTTTTTGATATTCATCAAATAATTCTCTATTTGAATCATATCCGATAGCTAGTATCACCGTATCCGCGTTAATTTCCCGGTTTTCATCCGCGCATTCCAGTGTGGCAATTCCCTGTATGGCTTTTTTCAGGTGAGCGTGGGGGATAACTTCAATGCCATGATGATATATCAGTTCCTTGAGCATACCGCTATTGGCGTGACAGAGCGGTTTATTATGTGTCAGAATATCTTCTCCCCGCACTATCATGCGCACTTTTTTGCCGTCCAGCGCACACCATAGCGCAATTTCGCAGGCCATTGTACTGCCGCCAATTACCACAATGGCCTGCCCCAGCTCCTTCTTCCCTAACAGAGCATCCTCTGCCGTAACAACCATGTCGTCATGTTCAATAGGCAGCCAACGGGGATTGCCGCCGCTGGCCACAATAACAGCCTCCGCCTTTTCGCTTTCTGCGCTGTGGGCGGTAGCTTTTGTGTTTAAGCGCACCGGTACGCCTAAATCTTTCAACTGATATTCATACCACTTAGCCAGTGCCAGGCTATCTTCTTTGAACTTGGGTACGCCCCCGCTAAGAAGGCATCCTCCCAATTTATCCTGGGCTTCATATAAGATGGGTATATGCCCACGCAAGGCCAGCACACGCGCTGCCTCGCAACCGGCCGGCCCCCCGCCAATTACCAAAACACGCTTTTTCTGGAGAGCCGGCATTAAGGCCATGTCCGCTTCCCGGCAACAAGCAGGGTTTACGGAACAGTTCAAAGAAGAATATTTGCCGATCCGCCCCATGCAGCCTTCCTGGCAGGATAAACAGGGGCGGATTGCCGCAAGCTTGCCGCTATATAGCTTGTTCACATAGTCCGCGTCCGCCAACAGAGGGCGGCCTAATGATACGATGTCGCAGGCGCCGTCTTGTAGGGCTTTTTCCGCCATTTCCGGATCATCCATGCGCCCCGCGCAGATTACAGGTATATTAACAGTTTCTTTTGTAATTTTGGCATAAGGAATATATAGCCCTTTTTCTTGATACATGGGAGGATGGCTCCACCACCAGGAATCATATGAACCGACATCCACATCCAAGGCGGCATAACCGTATTCTTCTAATTTTATGGCTACTTCCTTGCCTTCTTCTATGTCCCGGCCCATTTCTGTAAACTCTTCCGCGGGTAGCGCGCCAACCCTTAAGGCTTTAATAAAACTCTTCAGGCTAAAGCGCATGGTAACTGGGTAATCATCACCGCATTGCCTATGGATCCCTTCAATTATTTCACGTATAATCCTCAATTGATTGTCCAGATTGCCCCCATATTCATCCGTGCGTCTATTAAAAAGGGACATAGCAAATTGATCCAGCAAATAACCTTCATGCACCGCGTGGATTTGTATGCCGTCAAAACCGGATTCTTTGGCTATATAAGCGCCATCCGCGAATTTGCTTATTAATTGCCTGATCTCATCTTTGCTTAAGGCGCGGCATTTTACATCTTTCCAACGGTGCATGATGGGCGAAGGCGCTACCGGGTTGAAAAAAGACCCTGCCTTCGGTACAGTGGTGCGGCCGAACCCGCCTGTCAGTTGCAGGAAAATCTTGCAGCCATAGGCATGGATACGCTCATTTAACTCACTGCTGGTGCGTACGAAATGCGGCGGGTTGTGGTTGGGGCTGGCACAGTTTCCGGCGGCATGCTTTTCAATTGTATTGTCCACAAAAGCTAAACCGGTATGGATCAAGCCCACCCCGCCTTTAGCCCTGGCTACATAATAGTCGATGCCCCGCTTATTCCAGCCCCCTTCAGCGTCACAAAGACCCAGCGGGCCCAAGGGCGCCATGGCAAAGCGGTTCTTGATAGTGCAATTGCCGATAGATACCGGGGTAAACAGAAGCTCATGATTCATAAAACTACCTCCACGATTTAGTTTTTTAAAAATGTTCTTGACATTATTATCGGTCATAAAAATAGCCGTCATTAGTTATTGTTTTATTTTATGTTTTATGGTATGCTTTATAATACAGGGATTTGCTTGTATTGCTCCGGCTCTCATACAGCGGGCAGAGTCCGTATTTGAAAGGGCATACTATGCAAAAAAAGGAGATAAATAGCATAAAAATCATTGAGCCTGTGGCAGAACACCCTCCCTTGGCAGACCATTATTTAAAACGGCCTGCTCTTGAGCATGCGCTGCACAGTGCCTTTAAAAAACCACTTATCACGGTAGTAGGCGGGGCGGGATACGGTAAAACACAGGCTGTTTTAGCGGCACTAAAGAGCTGGGAATGTCATATGGCCTGGTTGCAGCTATCAGAATTAGATAATCATATCGCCCGTTTTTGGCGGCGCTTAGCCTACGCCTTCGAACCACAAAGCCCTCAGCTGCCCGATTGCCTGATTTCACTGGGTTACCCGGAATCCATTGTGTCCTTTGACCGGTTCCTGCTTTTGCTAGCCAAGGGGCTTGCGCATTATAAGCGTTTTGTTTTTGTATTAGACGACTTTCATGAAATACATAATAAAGCGATTCTGAATTTTATTGAATTGTTTATCGGAGCCGGCTTGCCGCGCTTTTCTATTGTGCTGATAACACGTAAAAAACCGGATCTCCCTTTATCGGGAATGCTCTCGAAGGGCTGGTTGGCTCGCATAGGCGAAGATGACTTGCGATTTTCTCAAGATGAAATGGAGGCTTATTTTTGTCAACAAGACTTTGAATTGTGCGAAAACTCGGCTTCAAGCATTTATTCATATACCGACGGCTGGATATGCGCTATTTACCTGGTGGGCTTGGCTGCCCAAAAGGGCAGCCTAAATAAGCAAAACCCCGTTTTGCCGGCTAAAATAGATATCTTTGATCTAATAGAAAAGGAGATTTTCAATACAGCCCCTAAGGAGCTGCAAGATTTTCTAATCAAGATCTCTATACTGGATATCATACCCTCCCAGCTCTTACGGGAATTAGCGAATCATGATAAAAAACTAATATCTGAAATAACGCAAATAAGCATGTTCATACGCTATGACGCATACTCCGATAGTTATCGCATTCAGCAATTGTTTAAAGAGTTTCTACAAACCAAAAAAAGCTGCCTGACAGAACCCGCTATTTCAGAAATTCACTTAAAGGCGGCGAAATGGCATGCTCATAACAATAATAGATTTGAAGCTATCTACCACTATAAGAAAATAGCCTGTTATGATGAAATATTTGATATCATCATTGCCATACCCGGGCGTGTTCCCCAAGAGACCGCAAACTCAATTATAGAGTTGATAGAGCAAGCCCCTCAGGAGGTGGTCAGCTCACGGCCTATTATACGGGTCGTTAAGGGAGGGTATTTGTTTAACAATAATAGGCTGGCTGAGGCAAAACAGGAATTAATTAGTTTGCAAAAAGAGTATGAGGCACAGCCTAAAACAGAAAAGAACCGCATAATACTAGGTGAAACCTATTTATTGCTTGCCTTGATATGCCTGGTCAGTTCGGACTTCGCCTTTGAAAACCTGTTCAGATTGGCGGATGAATATCTGCCTCAGGGCAGCCAACTGGTGGATTATCAGACAGGTATAGCAGAAGGAGTGAATGCCTGTTCAATTTCCAACCCTTGTCCCGGTGAATTGCAGCGTTATCAGGAGGCGCTTTTTAGTGCCGCTCCTTTCGCGGCTAAGGCGATGAATGGCTGCGGCTATGGTTTAGAATACCTAAATGCCGCTGAATCCGCCCTGTACACGGGGGAGTGGAAAAGCGCTGAACAGTATGCCTATGAGGCTATTTATAGATCAAGGCAGTTTAAGCAATATGACATTGAATACATCGCTAACTTTGTCTTGGTGCGTATTTTTACGGCCAAAGGGAATTATCAAAAAGTAAAAGGGATTTTGGACGGTATTAAAGCACATGCGGCATCCCTACAATTGACGGACTGTATAATTTTATATGATATGATCAATGGCTGGTTCTATACAAAACTGAATCAGACCGCAAAGGTAGCCAAGTGGATACGCCAGGAAGAAGAAGCCTGTAAGGTACTGGCTCCGGTGGTTATTGGCCGGGAACATCAGGTTCGTTGCGATTGCCTGCTGGAGGAAGGAAGATACTATGAGCTTTTAGCCTTGCTTGAACAAACAGATAAAAAATATGAAAACAGGGGTATTTTGTTTGCTCTCACGCAAAATAAAATTACTAAGGCTATAGTTCACCATTATTTGGGCAATCAAGAGGAATCTCTGCGTTTTCTCAAAGAATCTTATGAACTGACATATCCCAATAATTTAATTATGCAGTATATTGAATATGGTAATAAAATGCGCACACTGCTCTACGCTGCCAAGCAAAACAAAAATTGCCCCATCCCCAGCGCCTGGTTGGATAAGATACATACCAAATCTTCCTCCTACGCCAAGATGCTGGCTCAAATCGTGTCGGCCTGCCACAAGGTTCATGAAACAAAAAATATCAGCAAGTTTAATCTGTCAAAGCGGGAAGAAGAAGTGCTGGCTTATCTTTGCCAAGGCATGACCAGAAAAGAAATTTCCGCAAGTTGTTATATATCCCTTAGCACGGTTAATAGTATATTCAAAAACATCTATGATAAACTGGGAGCCGTCAATGCCGCCCAGGCTGTGCGGATAGCCAAAGAGCAGGGCTTGTATTAAGACGTAATCATTGTTTTTTAAAAAAGTGTTCCTCTAGTTTAGTTAAAATGTTGCATTTTATAAAAAATAACTATATAATAATTATGCAATTAAAAATACGCAGTGAAAAAAGGAGGATCATATGAAAAAGTATCTTAAGGCATTATCAATGTTTGTAGCTATTGTACTGGTATTATGGGCTTTTGTAGTATTGCCCGCTGTTGCTGATGTAAACGCAGACCCCCTTACCCAAGTTAAAGACTATTTGAACAGTTACAGTGAAGATGCTGCGATGAATTACGCTAATATTGCGGATGTCGCAGCAATCTTGGGCGGTGGCGCGCCATCCGCTACGGCCTTAGCCGCGAGTGCCGAAGCTGCTACCCAGAGAGAATTCGTCAAAGAACTGCTGCTTAACGCAGGCCTAAAAGAGCATCAGTTTGCTAATGGCCCGGCAAATGATGAGTTCTTTAACTACAATGAAATGGCCAGAGTGGCCGGCTTTTTGGACAACTGGGATTATCAGCCCACCAAGGAATTGGATGCGGCGGATCTGCTGGGCATGACCAATGCCATGCAGGCTGCCTTCGACGGGCTTAACAAAGCCATACACGCCGACCCGCCGGCGCCTTATTTCGTTAATGGCTTGGCTGTGCCGATTTTTCCTTATGGCAATTCCCCCACCGCGAAATATAATGATACCAGCGGAGAAGGCATTGCCCGCTATGTCGTATATGTAGACACCAATTATGATTCCGAAGCCAGTGGTAAGCTGGATTATGTAAAGGTTTTGGTACAGCTCCCCCGCGCAGCCGTTGAACAGGGCATGAAAGTTTCCACTATATATGAAGCGCGCCCTTATATCGAAGGTACCAACGGGAGCGTTCATACTACCTCTACCTTACAAGGCTGGGGAAATACCTGGTTGGCGGCTAATGGTCCTTTTACTCATGACATGCTTCACGGTAGCGCCCCTAACCGTGTCCCAACAGGAGAGGCTACCACTAAAGAAATGGTGCAAAACGCCGACTACAGAGACTGGTATTATACCTATTCGTACAACCAAACCAATACGGCTGCCACTGTATCTTACACTGGCTCCGGCCAAAACTGCTACGAAAACCTCAACTGGTACGATTACTATCTCGTGCGCGGCTTTGCCGTCGTTTCCACTGCGGGTCTGGCTGCCCTTAATTCTACCGGTATATCCACTTATGGCGCGGATATTGAAATAGACGCTTTTAAATGCGTTATCGAATGGCTTACCGGCGACCGTAAAGCATATACCGATAAAACCGGCACTATAGAGGTAAAAGCCGATTGGTCAAATGGCAATATTGGTATGACCGGCCGCTCCTATGCCGGCGGCACCCAATTTGCCTTATCTACCACCGGAGTTAAGGGTCTTAAGGCTGTCGTCCCCGTAGCGGGTACCTCAAGCTATTATGATTATCAAAACTCGGGAGGCGGGCTTACCGGCAGTAACAGCTACACTCAAGGTATGGCCTGGTATATCAATAGCCGCCTGGGAGCTCCCGATTGGTTAAGTGTACGCGGCAGGCAAGCGGGATACATACAGCAGATGCTGGCTGAGGCGACGGCCCTAAATGGTAACTACGGTGATCATTGGCAACACCGTGAATATACCGTAGACGGCTGGTTCAAAGACTGGGGTCCCAGCAAAATAACAACCCCCATGCTTATCGTGCATGGCCTTAACGACGATAATGTCCGCACTAAACAATCTGTGAATATGTATAATGCCGCTAAACATGCGGGCGTACCTGTTAAAATGATTTGGAGCCAAGGTGAGCATATGACACCTACTTTCCCACTCGGTACACCTACTACCGCTGAGTCTACTACCGGCACTATGCGCCCGCATGGTATGAGTGTGGGGACATTCGACCTCAACGGCAAGCAGGTCGACCTGACCTATGATGATGTTCTCAACCTGTGGTTCAGCCATTTCCTTTATGGCGTGGATAATAATGTTCTGGGCGTTCTGCCCAATGTTGTGGCTCTGGACAATTATATAACCCCTATCGGTAATGGCGCAAATGCTTGGGTTCACTATGACTCCTGGGAACCTTTTGAAAAAAGATACCTGACCGGCAGCCACAATATAGCCAGAGCATCCGCTACCGCCAGCACACTAAGCTTTGTTGATCAAAGCCGTATTGCTCCCGAATATGTTGAAGAGGAACAAATCCCGCCTCAGGTAGATGATCAAGATACAATTGTAATTATTGATGCGCAAACGCCTGATGTTGAGGCACTGGAAATTGAGGCACCGGAAATTGACGCTTCTGCAGCAGCTGTGTCTGAAGTCGCCGCTGCCGCAGCCCCGGATTTAGTTACGCTCAGCAGCGCCAGCGCGGCTAGCCTGAGCCTGGCCAACTTAAGAACCCCAACTGCGGGCAGCTTACTTTATGCACTTGAGCTTTCTCAAGATTTTACGGTCAAAGGTGTAGTTGAAGTAAATGTGCGGGCTGCCTTTAAAACCCTTGGCTCCACCACAGCTGCTGATAACCTCAGAATGCATATAACCTTAGCCGAAGTTCCCCGCACCGCCAATACCATCAGATACTACGGCGGAGCTAATGTGGGTTCTTCCCCAGGCCGCACTATGGTACAACAAAGAGGCGCTTATATGGGTAGCGGAGTTACAAACTTCAACCTTGTCCGGTTCACTCAGGTCACCAATGGCGCATACCGGCAAATTACCAAGGGCTGGTTTGATCTTTGCAATCCCAAAGCCGGTTTTGAAGCCTATACTTCCGATATAAAAGACCGCATTGTACCGAGGGATAATATCGGCGTCTTCCACGACTACACGGTATACTTGCAGCCCAATATACATTCCGCCAAAGCGGGGAACCAGCTGGTCGCCCTCATTACCTTTGGTGTGTCCAGCCCTTCCAGCACTACCGGTAATGCCGCATACACTATTGATGTTGATCTCGACGGCACCTATGTGGCGCTGCCTTCAGCTTATAGCGCTAAGCAAGTTGGCGAATCTAAAGTTGTGTTCTTAGATTGGGACGGCGCCCTGCTTGATACCCAATTCCTTGAAAGCGGTTCAGCGGCTATCGCGCCGGCGGATCCCATAAAGGAAGGCTGGCATTTCATTGGCTGGGATAAGCCTTTCGACAATATCACTGCCGACCTGACTGTAACCGCGCTTTATGAGATCGATGCACCCGAAGGTAATTACAATTTCCACGCTTATTTAAAACCAAGCAAAACTTCACTCATCCCCAATAACACCATCTCCGTAGACCTCATGCTTATAGGCGATATCAATTTCACCCAAATAGCAACAGAAATAGCCTATGATAGCGCACTGCTGGAATATACAGGTTATACATACCTAACAGGCTGGGCGGCAAGTATAAGCGAGGTTATGCAAGGTAAAGTTGCGGTGCGTAGCATGCCTTCCCAGAACATGGTAGTAGGCGCATCCTGCAGTGATGGGATAAGAATAGCAGCATTGCAGTTTAAAGTCAAAGACAGCATAGGCGAAGAAGGCAACATTACTGAGCTAAGCCTGCCCATGCTAATGGTAGTCCCGGCAGGAACCATACGGGAATTTTCCACCGCTGCCGATACACCGGTGAGATTATATTTGTATCAGGAGATGGCCATTATGGATATGGAGGAAGAGTTGCTGTAGCCCTGTGACATAAAATACGTTTATCCTGTAGCATAAGATAAAAAGACCACTTGAGAGCTGCTTCAAGTGGTCTTTTCCTGGAGCGGGTGATGGGAAGCTGCTGCATGGCTGCGCCATGCACCGTTTCGGCCTAAAGGCCTCAACCGTAACCCAATTTTGCTGCGCAAAATTCTGGGTTCGATTCCCCTATATCAATTCCAGGAATATACCGGGGTCAAAGACCCCGGTATATTCCTGGTGCGAGTGGAATTATGGGAACTGAAAAACACCAGATAAAGCTATATTTATAGACTTCAAATGAGTAGTATTTGTATAAAAACCACCTATTTACTCGCTAATTATCTCGATGACTGTTATAATGCCTGGCTCAACTATAAAATCTACCTGTGTTAATGCGGTATCAATAATATTGCCAACGGTATATGTTAAGTCTAACCCGTAATCATCCGGTAGGGCAATGCCTAGGATCTCGAACCGCAATACCAAAATATCGCCGTTTGCCTCGTTATTGCTGCCTGCGAGCGCATCTATCCAGCAGAACCGGAGGGGCGACGAGGCGCCTTCTTGGTTTTGAGGCCTATGTGAGGGGCTGTTTAGCATGCCAGTGTCTGTATAGCCAATAAACTTAAGTGCATTGTCGTCAAAACCGATATCGAAGAGCATTGATATGATTCCAGGGTTATTGGTAATACATATGGGGATTTCAACGATATCTCCGACCTCACCTATTTGGCTGGCAACTGTAATAGTAGGCAGGTTCATTCTGCTGCCTTCATTTTTTTCTTTCTGGGCAGCTTCTTTTTCGAGCTGCTTCTTATACTCCTCTGGATTTTCATCCTTTAGTTTCATTAAGTCTTCAATTATCTTATCATAATCAATAATCTCAATTATGCCAGCTTCAATATCCTTCTGTCTTTGTTGCGCTTCAAGCCTTTCATCCATCCACATTTTTATAGTGGCTTCTATATCTATCTTTATATTGTTGTTGATATAGTATGTTTCCATAAAATCATCGCTTCTCATTTCTGAAATAAACCAATTATTATCAATCATTATAAAATCTATTTCATACTTCGTTATCGAACCTCCCGGCAAACTACCATCTTCATGGAGGGCAATTTCCTCAATTGATGCAAAAATTTTCGCTGTGTCACCCAGTATTTGCACCTTAGTAACAAACGGTCTAATTATTCTAGTATGCTTTTCGGAATATCGTTGGCTTGTACGTTTTAATTCTGAATTATCCAGGAAGTATTGGAGTCGGGGTGTTAAATTTTGATTATCAGCTAAAAGAAAGTTAAAGTCATAATTGCGCGTATCAAGCATATTCATTTCTTGCAATTTAAATAATATTTCAATAATGCGCGAAAGCTTTTCTTCTTCAGTTAGGTTGCTATTTGTCAGGGCCACAAATTCATCAGTTAATTTAATTTGCAATAAATCATGCTTATCTGATGGCAGCCCCTCTAGCTTGATAAGATTATCAAGATCCTCTTTATCTAGGTCAAGATAAATTTTCAAGTCATCATATGCAGAACTAACATAATCACGATATTCTGCTTCACTTGTTGCCAGCCTATTAGATTTTTCGAGAACAGCTAGATCTTGCGCTTTAAAAAAGGTTTTAAAATAATCTTGAGCAAGAGCTCGAGTGGCAACAGCAAGAATTAGCAGTAACAATAGCGCTATAAGTATGTGTTTTTTTTTCATTTCCTAATCCCTCCGATTAATTCTTCTCCTTTTTCAACAAAGTTTACTTTTCGCAGCGAACTGGTCTAAAATGACGCAAATTGCTTATTGGTTGTTTTAAATCCTGAAAGTTGGATTATATGTACTAAAAACGTCATAATCCCAATAAGTTGATATAAAAAGTTTAGAAAATACCTGCATATTGCAGTTTTTGGGCTTGCATTTTATTTTAGTATATGTTAT
>Ga0082212_10012613_pt1 | contig 10635 bp, 1 predicted proteins | sample TergutNt197P3_FD_71548 | JGI IMG/M metagenome (GOLD analysis project Ga0082212, IMG submission 71548) | Neocapritermes taracua P3 segment gut microbial communities from Petit-Saut dam, French Guiana - Nt197 P3 | ecosystem: Host-associated > Arthropoda: Insects > Digestive system > Gut ...
CACCACTTTTTGTCCAATTGGCGTGATAGCCGTATTCTACTACATCTTCAGGCATATGGCAAATTATTGCCCCGGCTTGGTAGTGCTTGCATTACCATCAAGCAAAATACCCCCGTGTGCGGTTTTGTGAAAAAACCGCACGCTTTTTTTATGCGTTATTGCGCGTTTGTGCGGTTTTGCGTAAGAATCGTCCGTGCATTTGCGGATAACGCTATTTACACTGGTATCAATAAAGTTTGCCCGTGTGATGAGTTATTTACTGGTGAGAGACATGGAGAGCACAAGAATATTTCCAAGATCAAAGGAGTATATCATTAACACCTTGTACGACATCATCGAACTGCAAAACGGCAGCCTGATACTCAGCGATGTGGTGCGCGGGATTGTCTACTACAGGGTGTCGATGTATGGATACGGATGGGAACTAATGTACACAGTCGCCGAAAGGCAGATGCAATCAAGGCGGGGCGAATCGGCGGGAATACCGGCTCAATCAATGCGAGGCGAACCGGCAGGCAGCAGCGCCGGCAAGGCACTGTGCAGCGTGACACTGCGCATTATCGGCGAAAGAAGAGAGAATGAAAAAGAGATGCATCGGGCCTTCGCGCTTCTCGAAGCAATGTTGAATATGTGACGAGTGGCTAGGGGCCAACGTCAACAGGTAAAGAAACCTAAGAATTACCGTCATTGCGGCCTCCGAGCCGCAATCCCCTCACTGGAATCGCCCTATTCATGGGATTGCGGGTCAAGCCCGCAATGACGAAGACTTTTGTCGTTTGCTTAGGGTGGCGGGAGTCGAACCCAACGTGTTTTCGCTTAGCGGATTTCGCCCCTGCTTAGCCAAAGCCCTTGCAAATAACGCGAGTATTAGCTGCGGTCTTCGTCGTCGCATGGACAAAATCCGCGTTGCGAAAATGCACGGCACCTCTCGCCGAGATAGATTTTAGTGATTTTCGCTTCGTTTGAAGCAGCCTTGCTGACGCAAGGCAATGAAAACGGAGTGAAAAGCGCAAAATATAGTCGGCGAGAGGCACGTTGGGTTCGACTCCCGCCACCCTAACCTGTTGACTGACGTTGATTAGCTAGTGCGTGGATATCCGTTGTGGACTGGAATAAACATTTTTAATATAGAAGCTAAAAGCAAAAGGAGAAGATTATGTTTACTGCAGCTAAATCGTTTTTCAGGAAGGGCCTGAGCATACTGTTACTGATGAGTATGGTTTTGGGCATGATCTCCACTGTTCCGACTGCCGGGGCGGCGGACTCGGGGTATGGGACAGCAGCGACGGGCGCGGAGGCGACGGATGCAATTGTTCCGGCGTCGATTGAACAGGGCGGCGACGTGGGGGGCGGCGAGTCTGAATCGCATGTCGATCCTGAATGGCCGGATTCAACGCAATTGCAGGAATGGTCGGGCTCTTCGGATTCGACGGTAGTGCAGGATTTGCTTGACTCGTCCGGCACACCGGCATGGCAAGAATGGCTGGAGTCGCTCGATTTGCCGCAGGATGACGACGGAGCTGATGAGCCTCATTACTATGAGTTCACAAGGCGGGAGGAGCATGATGGCGAGCTTGAAAACTCCGCGACGACAGATTGGCTCGATGGAGCTGCAGAGCAGGCGTTCGATTTTTCGTTTGAATACCCGGATGGTTTCGACGACTTTTCGGCGTATATTGAAGCCCTCGAAGCCTTCGACGCCTTCGAAGCTCTTGAAGAAGAACCGGGGTATCCGCAAGAGCCTTTGAGGCAGCCCGGTCAGGGAGAACTGCCTGAATGGAGAGAACTGCCCGAACAGGGAGAAACGCCGGAACAGGGCAGAGGGCTTGACTCAGAAGAGCAGCCTGAAAACGGGAAGCAGCCCGACGACGGAGAGCAGCCCGAACAGGGGGAGCAGCCCGAAGATGGAGAGCAGCCCGGCGACGGAGAGCAGCCCGACGACGGAGAGCAGCCCAACGCAGAGCAGCCCGGCGACGGAGAGCGGCCCAAAGATGGGGAGCGGCCCGACGACGGAGAGCAGCCCGAAGAAGGAGAGCAACCCGAAGATGGGGAGCGGCCCGAAGATGGAGAGCAGCCAGAATTTGGAGAACAGCCTTACGCAGAGCAGCCCGAATACGTTATCGTCGGCGATACGGACGATGGCGCAATAACAATAGCGGAGGCTGCCGCAGCGCAAATGGATGACGCCCTTGATGCAGATAGCGACAAAATCGTGTTCAAGACGGGTGCGGCTGCCGCATCGAGTCCGGTAGATTACGGAGCGTGGTACTCCGCCACGTACATCACGCTCGCAGGCGGAAACGGCAGCGACGTGATAATGTTCACCACTGATGGCACGGACCCGCGCTCGAGCGCGTCGGCAAAGCAGTACGACGACAACGACAACGGCAACCGACCGGCGATCGGGAGTTCTATCGGAGTCTACTCGCTGCATGTCAGAGCAGCAGTCAAACACGATGACGGCACATTCGGTGATGTGTTTGAGAACAAGTTCCTGAGCGCTTATGCCTTCACCATCTCGTCAGGAAAGACATACGGAGGCCTCAACGGCGACTATATCAGCGGCGAACGGACTCCGAACTCGATACACGACAGGGACCTGCTGGACATCCGCAACCCGCACCTCGACATCTTCGACTTTGAAAACGACTTTGACGGTGTGCGTATCTACTACACGGTCGGCACATCGACATATCCCCCGCAGGTCTGCACCGGATATGACGCGCCGACGTCATCCGCATTTGAGTATGACTGGCGCAGCCCGCCGTCACTGGCGGACGTCGCAATACAAGCGGGCGTCGCGGACTATGCCTCGAACAGCGCCCGGCGCGCGTTCTATATCAGCTCCGAGATGTTCGTCACGTTGAAAAACGGCAATGTGGTGGGCGCGTACTCCACAGGCAGTTCCTATGGAACGCGCATCGGCATATTGCCGGCAAGGCCGCAGATCAGCCTGACAGGAAATCCCGACGGTTCGAAAACGCTGACAATCACGCAGCCTTACGAAAACGGTGTTGTAAGGTACAGCCTCGGCGGCGCTAACTACACATCGTTTAACTACGCGTATACGGAACCTGTCGCTATAAACCGCAACGCCATTTTGCGCACGAGGACGGATTGGGCGGATGGCTCCGCAGGCACATGGACAGACCCGCAGTATCTGTATTTCAACGGGGAGCTTGACTTCAACATCCCGTTTTTCGCAGACGAGACATATTACCCAAGCAGCGCGTCAAGCGAGTATATCGACGTTCCCGTGAGCGGCGGCAGCCCGCAGGCGTTTGCCGTCACCGTTCCGGAGGGGCGCAAGTATGAGTTCTATCACATCGCATACAACAGCAGCCTGAGCAAAACAAGCGCGACGATAGGCCTTGAGCGGTGGAACGGGTCTTCATGGGATATGATAGACCGAAGCTGGTTTGAAGTGCGCACGTCGTCGCCGGGAGCATACAACAAGCCGTACTTGACGGCGGGCACATGGCGCTTCACTATACGCGCGGACAGCGGCGACGTAAGCGTCGTATCGTTCAGGCTGCAGAATCTGGCAAACGAGGGAGACTACACATATCCCCCGCTTGCGGGTTTGCAGGTAGTTCCGACTGACTCGGGAATAAGCATAGACGTCGGCGGGCTTGCCCCGTCGCTCGCGGCGGCGCAGGAGATGAGGGTATATCTCGCGTCAGTCAAGGAGCTTCACCCCAACTATGCGTGGAACGTGCCCACGACGCAAGAGATCGTCGATGCGTTTTCGTTCGGAGGCCAGTTCATATCCTACTACGGCATATACAGGCAGGAGCAGGGGAGCGCGTCATGGGCTAATGTATACAACAACATACCACATGGCGGCGCATACACGGACACAAGCGTGAAAATGGGCGTGTCCTACCGCTATACGGTTAGGATTATACCGGACTATTTTTCGGTTTCAGGCGTCAACGGGTGGTACTACCTGTTTTACAATAGCGACTGGCTTTGCGCCCCGCAGACAGGGCCATACTTTACAATGCTGGCGGATGAGGCGCCCCCGGTACTGGGCGCGATCGAAGCATTGGCCCCTTCGGGCGAACCGGCGCCGTCGCTCAACAAGTCTGTGTCGTTTCGCATATATGCCGAGGACAACCAATATTTGAGCGGCATAGTCTGGGAGATAAAACAGGCAAATCTGCCGGATTCGTCGTATACCGCGTTCCGCAGCCAGTCGCTGAATCCCGGCACATCAAAGACTTACACATTCACTGCAACCCTGTCATCTTACTCGCCGCAGCTCATATCGGGGGAGAGCTATACGATAAGGGCGCGGGTCGCAGACCAGTCGGGCAACGAGAGTTCAAATGCAATTACGTTGACCGTTAGCGCCGATCCTGAAATAACGAACATCCAAGTCACTCCGATGAGCTCGTCCCTGTACGTCACATGGGACAGCCTGGGCAGCGGTTGGACGTACTATATCCGCTTTGCGGACAGCGAAGGCAAAAGCGTTTATTTCTCATATGACAGCAGCAGCAACAACTCTACGTGGACGAGCAGCTTAAACGCGCATTCAAAAAACTCGCTGCGCGCATATTTCGCGCCCGATGCGGGGCGCGACATTGAGGTTGAGCTCTGTGCATACTCTTCATCGTCGAGCATGTACACTCCATACGCGACCTCGGATACGCGGTACTCAATACTCGCGGACAGCGAAGTCCCGATAGCAACGGTCTATACAGACGTCGTGTCATCCGACAACGCAAACGTTTACGGCTCTAAAAGCGTTGCAGTGCAAGTCATCGACGACAGCTATATTGACCGCGTTGCGCTGTCCATTGTCACGGTGGACGAGTCCGGGAACGAGACAGGCACGGCCCCCGGAACAGCGGTTTGGCTGTATATGCCGTCGTCCCAATATGTCCATTACTATTACCGCCTATTCCACGAATATGACACGACAGCGCTGCCCGACGGGAGATACCGGCTAAAGGCCATTGCATATGATAAAGCCGGGCATGTGTCGGAACCTGTCTTCGGGCACGTATTTAATACGGTCAACGGGACGACAGGCTCATATACATATCCAAGGATTTTCGGCGCGGAGGCGCAGCCGCTCATAAACGGATTCAGGTTTGACCCGGGTCAGTTTGCCTATTCCGACAAGGCGAAAGACGAGCTTCTGCGGTTCATCCGCAGCTACAACGGCGGCATATACCAGGGCTTGACGGCGGAAGAGCTGGACGCGTTTCTGGACGGCGGCGTCATCGGATACCGTGTTAGCAGCTATATAGGGACCGGCTCCTCATCAAGCAGATCGGATGAGTTTGGCGCCGATAGCCTCACGGAAGACGGATACCTCGATGTGACAATACCATTCAGCGGCGGGTCAAACCCGAGATATCAAGGCAACATGGGCTATAACCCGATCCTGCCGGGCGTCAGGTACTCCTTCACAGTAGAGATATTGTACGAGAGCAACAGCGCCGACTGGACAAGCCTGATGGGCGGCACAAACGGCTACAGGACGCAAAACTGGAGGATGAGCGCGCGCACTGGCACGGAGACGATGCTTGAAGATACCGCGGCGCCATATATATCCGCGATCATCGGCCCTGCAGACGGCGAGCCGCGCATGTTCAACTCGCTGACAGAGTTTTCCGTCAACGCAGGGGACGACCAGCTTCTCCAAAAAGTCGACTGGTACTACAGCGAGGACGGCGCCAACTGGACAAACTCGCGCATTAGCGGAAACTATCGCGCATGGAGCGGCACAGAGCATTTCTCGAGCGCCACAGCTTACATCAGCATAAGCAATCTGTTCCCGTATGGATATAATCTCACCATCGGCGAGGCATACTACGTAAAAGCGGCGGCTTGCGATTATGCGGGGAACACGAGCGAGACGTCGGGGGTTTTCGTGTATAACGAGATGCAGGCTCCGACAGGGTTGACGGTCGCCCCGGAGAGTTCCTCCGTAACTGTCAGTTGGACAGAAGTTCCCAATCCCGGAGGGGATGCGTATAAGTACACTGTTTACATCTATTCACAGGCATATATGTCAGGGACAAGCGTCATAAACTATTACACCACGCAGCCGGGAGAGACGTCTCTTAGATATTACCCCGACTCGTCCTACAGAGATAGCGAGTTCCGCTTCCGCGTCGCAGCAGTCAACGCAGCGGGTGCGACAGGGCCGCAGACGGATTATTCGGAATATGCCGCTATCGGGCCTGATACGGAAGACCCGAACGTGCGGCTCACAGGCCCGTGGTCGGGCAATCCGACGCTCAGCGGGACCGTGAAGGTCAATGCTGCGGCGATAGACGACGGCGAGCTGACGAGCTGGAAGATCGAAGTGTACGCCGCGCCGCAAAACGGGGCGGCGGGACCCGGCCCTGAGCCCGAACCGGGGCATGAACCCGACCCCGGGCCGGTGGCAAGCGGTTCAGGCGCATTCCCGGCGGGATACTACCATTTTGAGCGAACATTCTCGTGGGATTTTGACACATCCGCGATGCCCGACGGGGAGTATACGCTCGCAGCAATGGCATATGACGCCGCAGGGCACATGGGATCATCAGAGACCGTGAGCTTCAGTATTGACAACTCAGCGCCGGAGATACCCGGCCTCGCTCCGTCAGGAGAATTCCGCCTGATATCGGGGAACCCCGGCTCTCAGACGGTGTTCGTATGGGACGATGTTTCCACGGTTTCGGGAGCTAATCGCCTGAGAATATGGTACAGGCGCATGAACTCAGCCGCAGAGGCGGAAGAGTTTGCCGCGCTCGGCTCGACTGCGGGCATGACAAGCGCGGGCGATTATCCGGCAGACACGACGTCGTTCACAGTTCCAAACACGGCATACCTTAGCAAAGGACAGGCTGCGGTGATCGCGGTTGCCGCTGTGGGCGCTACGGGCAACGTCTCCGCGCCAAAACTGGCGTATGTCGAAGCCTCGCTCCCGGGATACCCAATCGAGTACTATGTGAGCAATGTAGCAGCCGCCGATGTAGTGCAAGGCAATGCAATTCAGGTAAGAGGCGCCGTTCCCCAGACGGGCGCGGGCGTCTACGTGTACCTCATGCATGAAGGCGAAAACGGGTACAGGGCATATGCGCAGACGGACGCGAGCGGCGGTTTTGCAATAAACTATACGATTCCGAACAACAACTTCAACTGGACAGGGCATCAGACGCTGTATGTGCTGGCAGGCTCGAACTCAGAGACATCCGCATACAGGAGCGGAAACCTGACGCTCCCTCTGCCGAGGCTCGAAGACAAGATTCCGCCCGTCATCACATCTGTCATCCCTGTAACGGGAGCCCCCATAGGGACCCCCGCGAGTGCAAGGCAGCTACTAAGGGTGACGTCGACGGACAACTCCGGGTATATAGCAGGATTCCGCATACAGTGGAGCGAATACGGCGGCGGAAAGCAAACCTGGACGGAACTTGAGTTTGACGAAGAGAGGGAAATATACGGCGCGAACATATACGGCCTCACGGTAAACGTCTCCGCAATCGCCACGAAGCAAGAGAACGTCCACCTGCGCATAATGGCGTTTGACGCCGACGGAAACATTTCCGCCCCGTTTGAAATCACATATGCAATCGGCCTTGAAGGGATACCCGCCCCGACAGGCATCGTTACGGCGGGCGGCGAGCACAGCGTCACCGTCGGGTGGAACAGGGTCACGCGCCTCGATGTTGAGGCGTACAGCATCCAGAGGCAGGAGCAGTTGCCGGGCGGAGGCATTGTCGGCGCGGAAAACGCGGACGGCGGTTGGGTCACAATCGTAAGCCGCACAGCCGACAACGTATACACCGACATGGGGCAGGCGGGCGTCGGGCTCGACCCGTCGCGCCTGTACAGGTACAGGGTCATAACGATCAATAAGCTCGGCGACGTCTCCGACCCGAGCGCGGCGTCGGCGTGGACGCTGCCCGGCGAGCAGCGCGGAGCTGCGACGATACTATATATCGACCCGTTCAACGGGGCGGAGTTCAACGGGGAGCTGCCGCTGACAGCGTATATCAGCGACCGCATAGGGCTGACGCGCGTCACATTCGAATACGCGTACCTCGGCACGTCCATGGCGGCGCAGCCGGGCGACGTGCCTGAAGAGAACTGGCAGCCTCTCGCGGATTTGTCTCGCGAAGATATCATGGAAGTCGCCATCAGCGAAAACCTGCTCGCAGGGACCGGGCAGAAAGGCTTCAAGGCGGAAGCGTCGCTCATTGTGGCGCCGACAGGGCCGATGAGCTACTTTGCAGTCCGCGTCAAGGCATACAACTACTCGAAAGACGTGAGCGTATATCTCGCGAAGTACACGCTCGACAACGAGCCGCCTGCCCCTGTCACGGGAGTCGCTGCGACGGATGAGATGAGCGGCGGATCCATAATAATATCGTTCGTGAAGAGCGGCTCCGCGGACGTTGCCCGCTACGATGTGTACCGCAGCGCAAACGCAAGCATTGCGGACGCGCAGCTTATAGGCTTCACAGCGTCGCAGGCCTATAGGGACGCGACGGCAGGAAACGGAAACGGTTGGTACTACTGGGTGGCAGCCGTTGACAGGGCGGGGAACATAAGCGAATTTGCGGGCGGGGTGTACGCTGTTGCGACGTCGGTGAGCAGCACGGGCGTCACCATGGTCGACGTCGCGGAGAGCTTCATTACCGCGGGCGGGACTGTAACCGTCAACGCGAAACTGTATAACGCGGGCCCCGCAAAATCGGGCGGCAGCGTCGTGCTGCTCGCCTCACGCGACGGCGGCGCGGACGAGGAAGTCGCAAGGCAGGAAATAGCGTCAGGCAAGCTGCTGGGGGCCGGGGAGACGAGGGTCATTCAGTTCAAAGTACCCATATCCGCTGACGATGAAGCATCGACGCTGAAGTTCGCCGTGCGCCTTGAAAACGACGACGCATACAGCGTGGACAGCGACCTGTCGGATAACTACCGAGACGGAGACACGTTTGCGATCAACCACAAGCCTGTCCCCGTATTCACGCTTAACGATACGTACAGCTCGGGAGAAATCATCACGTTCGACCCGTCCGGCAGCTATGATCCGGACGGCGACAGCATGGTGTTCGTATGGACATTCGGCGACGGTTCAGCGTCGAAGAGCAGTTCCTCGCCGCTGACATACCGCTACATGAACCCGGGTACGTTCAAGGTGACGCTCAAAGCGACAGACTCAAAAGGCGCTTCCGCCATCCTTGAGAAAACGATTACCATAACAGACAGCAGGCCTGACATATACGTCAAGGAAATCTCGGTCTACAAGAAGTCTGCGGAAGATGCGGACTGGGTGTACGCGGGAGCCGCGATGGAAGACGAAGCCGGCAATTGGGTGATGGCCGGGAACAGGGCGGATGGCGACGATGGGGATGGCAGCGGCGACAATGACGGCGACAACAGCGGCGCCAATCCCGGACCCGCAGAAATACTCGAAGGCGACAGCGTGAAAGTCACCGCTGTCATATCGAACAAAGGCCTCGGGAACGTGCCTGAGGAAATGGCATTTTACAACACGTTCCGCCTCAACGGAGGCGCGAGGCAGGAGACGCGCATGATCGAGGGCGGCCTTGCCGTCGGAGAAGAAAAAACGCTGGAGTTCATCTACACAGCACCCAAAGGCGCACAGGTCATACAGATACGCGCGCGCGACATAGTACGCACAATAGGCGAAATCGACGATTTCATGAACGAAAACAACAACAGGCAGATCGTCATGAACGCCACGCAGACCATATTCCCCGATATCGCCGTGACGGACGTCAACTGGGTAAACGGCACGACGCTCGACCGCAGCGTGACGGTATTCTCCACACAGGAGAAAGTTATATATTCCGCAATGATATCAAACCTCGGCGACGCCGCGGCGACATTCGTGCTTTCGCTCTACATCGACGGCGAGCTTGCATCGTCGAAAACAGTGAGCCGCGCACCGGGCGCGTCGGGAGTAGAGCGGTTCGAGGTCAAGCCGTCAGGCGGCATACACTCCGTGATCATCGCAGCGGACGACCCGAATCTCGTGGAACTCGTCACCGATAACAACTCAGCGGAGCTTGTCACGCCGTTTTTCACCGTGAACGAGCCCGCGCTGTCGCTTTCCGAAATAACCATCAGCCCCGAAGGCACGGAGCTTGCGCAAGGCTCGACGCTCAGGTTCGACGTGCAGGTCGGCTCGGACCTTGTTATAACCACGCCGTTCAAAGTGAACTTCTACGTTGACGGGAAGCTGTTCAAAACAGTGACGATGGCGAAAAACAGCAACGGAGTCGTGCTTGGCGCGGGCGAAAAGCGGCTTGTGTTCGCGGAGTGGAAGGTAGAGGACGGCATACACGAAATCACCGTCACCGCAGACCCCGAGCGCATTGTCGCTACGGAACCTGTGAGCGCGACCGCGCAGACGCAGAACATATCCGTCATAAAGCCCGACCTGTGGTTTTCGGATATTTACTGGGCGCCCGCGGAAACCGTGGCATGGGGCGGTAAAGTCAGCTTTGCCGCGTATGTGTCAAACCGCTCCGTTGCGACGCTTTTCACGAAGTACCAGATCGGAGTTTATGTCGCGGAAGTGACAAAGGATATAGACGGCAACGACGTCACGGGAAACTTTGTCAAGTCCGTCATATATCAGTACAACGGCATACAGGG
>Ga0082212_10012614_pt1 | contig 10635 bp, 12 predicted proteins | sample TergutNt197P3_FD_71548 | JGI IMG/M metagenome (GOLD analysis project Ga0082212, IMG submission 71548) | Neocapritermes taracua P3 segment gut microbial communities from Petit-Saut dam, French Guiana - Nt197 P3 | ecosystem: Host-associated > Arthropoda: Insects > Digestive system > Gut ...
TAAAGCACATCTTCTTCATCGCCGAAACAAAAGGGACGATGGACAGCTTACAGTTAAAGCCGATTGAACAGGCGAAAATATCCTGCGCCAGAAAGCTGTTCAATGAAATCTCAACGGATGGCGTGAAGTACCACGATGTAGACAGCTATGCAAGCCTGTTGAATGTGATGGAATCGCTGTAAGCGGACTTCGGGTCAAGTTGACCCGAAGTGACTAATTCTGTTATGGGAGGATTATTATGACGGCACAAATAAATGACATATTCTCGTATGAAGATGATGAATATAACATATCCGCAATAGAGTATCCGGGGCGATTCTTCTCAATTAAGCGGCTCGGCATAACTCCAATGTCACCGCATACGGCTTGTTGGCGAGGGTATGTAGCAACATTTTCGATATATAATGACAAGCTGGCACTAAAAGCTCTTGATACAAATAATAGTAATGGAGAAGCGCAGCCTGTCACCATAAATAGAATAATGCCAACCGTAATAAAACCGGAAACATCAAGTGTGGATTATGATGGATGGAGAGATTGGCAATACCGTGATATAAACAAGGTCATTCGATATACAGGTCGTGTTATGATAACTGATGATTTTATTCACGAGCGATATATTCACATGGGTTTTCAATCACCCCTAAGTTACAAAAAGGTTGTTGAATTAACTTTTGACAAAGGGCACTTGACCGGGGCAAATGACCTATCTGAAACTGTTGCGAATCTACGAAAAACGCAGGAGATGGAATCCCGTGATAGCCAACTTGCCAGACTACCCTTATGGATTGAGGATTCTTTTGATTTGGGTTATAACACCAAATTCAACTTTGGGAAAATACCGGATGATTAGTCACATCGGGTTAACTTGACCCGATGTGACCTGTATAACAAGTAAAAGGCGGTGAAAGTGTTGCCGGAGAACAAAAGCAGAATACTGTATATCAAGCGGTTTTTGGAAGAATACGCAGACGAACAACACCCCGTAACCGTCACGGACATTCTCGCCCACCTTGAAACTGTTGGCATTGATACAAGCCGTCATACCGTAGCGCGAGAGATTGAACAGCTAATCGAAGCGGATATTGATGTTGTCGTCAATACAGGGAAACCGAAGCAATACTTCATCGGAGACAGGCATTTTGAAATGCCCGAGCTGAAATTGCTCGTTGACGCGGTTATGGCTTCGCGCTTCATACCGCCGAGTAAAACGGATGCCTTGATAGAGAAGCTGTCATGCTTCGCAAGCGCCCATCAGTCGGGCGAGCTTCGCCGCTCCCTCTACACCGATAAACAAACGCGGCCTGTGGGCGATAAGGCATATATCACGGTCGATATGCTCTATACCGCCGAAAGCACAGGGAAGAAAATCATTTGCAAATACTTTGAATACGGAGCGGACAAGAAGAAATCATACAGGCACAACAGGGGCGATTACCGCTTTAGCCCCTACGGTCTGGTATGGAACAATGACCGCTACTATACCGTGGGGTGGTCGGACAGCCACGGTAAAATCATCACCCTGCGCGTTGACAGGATAGCCGCCCCCAAGTTGACGGAAGAATCCGCCGCACCCAAGCCGGACGGTTTCGACATGGCGTTTTACGCCGAAAGCATCATCCAAATGTATGACGGCGAAATGTGTGATATTACCCTGCATTGTAAAAACGACATGATGAAGCACGTCATAGACCGCTTTGGGGAAGATGTGAAAACGGAGATATTGGACGCTAACCGCTTTGCGGCTCATGTGCGCGTCCCTGCAAGCCCCACGTTCTTCGCGTGGGTGTTCACGTTTGAGGGCGCGATACGCATAGCCGCGCCAGACGATGTAGCGGCAAGCTACCGCGCCATGCTCACGGCGGCGCTTCGCTGACCACTTCGGGTCAAGTTGACCCGAAGTTTTGCAGAAGCAGAAACCATGTGATACGGCGGCTTTCCGATAATGGGAACCGTCGTATTGCTCATATATGAGCGATACGCTCCGAAATGGCAAAAAGGTGTAGAAAAGCACACGTTCCAATGCTATAATATCCTTACTGTTAGCTGAACGGCTAATTAGAAAGGGGTTGCTTTAACATGGACTGCAAAAGCCCATCGTTTGGTGAATTCATCATACGAAAGCGGAAAGAGAAAGAGTTGTCCGCAAGACAGCTTGCTTTAGCGGCAAACATCACGCCGGAGTATATGTGCGAGATAGAAAAGGGTCGAAAGAACGCGGTATCTGATGAAATCATGGACAGGCTTATCCGCATCTTGAACCTGAGCGAAGAAGAAACGGAAACATTCTACGACCTCGCCGCCATCGCCCGGCAGACGGTGAGCGCCGACCTCCCGGAATATATCATGTCACACGAGTTGGTTAGGGCGGCGATACGGACGGCGAAGAAGCACAAGATACCCGATGAAAAATGGGAGAGATTCATCAAAGAGATTATTCGAGAGGAATGACGCGAAAGTGGGCGACTTTTTTATCCAAACAGCAACCCTTGAGGGCATAGCCCGTAGTGTCCTTTTGGGATATGACCGCGGCTACTTGAACCGCGACCCGCAAGCTGTCCCGCTTGAGCGCATTATCGAGGACGTATTGGGGCTTAACATCGACTATATGCGGCTGACAATAGCCGCAGACGAACTGGGGCGCATGATTTACGACAACGGCTATACCACGCGCTTCAATCCCGATAAGGACGATTACGAGCTTGTAAGGGTACAGGCGGGTACGATATTGATTGAATCCCTGCTTGTCGGCGACTCTAAACAATACGGCAGATACAGATACACGCTCGCCCATGAGTTGGGGCATTGGCTTTTGCACAAACAGATTTATACGGGTACAGGCACGGCAGCAGCTACCTTCGGCACGGATAAAGCAGATAACGCAGTAGAATGGCAAGCAGACTATATCGCAAAAGCAATCCTCATGCCCGTGGGTCAAGTGAAGCGGGGTTTCTACAAGCTACGGTCGGATAACAGCAGGATTGCGAAACTTGCAAGTCTTTTTGAAGTGTCGAAACAGGCGATGGAGATTCGGCTGAATGAACTTGGGCTTATCTGTTAGAGAGCGTGTTTTTTTACTCTCAGTATTAGCCGAACAGCTAATATCACGAAACAGGAGGATTGATAACTTATGATTGTTGTTGCAGAAAGCGTAGCCGTGTACAAGGCGGGAAAACCCGTCATATGCCCGAAGTGTGGGCGCGGTACGCTTGGACATATACCCGAAGAAAGCCAAGCGATTTTATCAAAGCGCGGGAAACCGCCACCCGATGAACAGGGGGATTACGTTCAGGTGAAGTGCCATATATGCCGCTCATACTGGACGCTGACGATAGAAAACTGAATATTGTGTTTGAGGGTACTGAGAAAAATACCCGGTGAGGGTTGCGTTTGCGGACAATAACACCACACCTTTCTGAACGCATAGCTCTAACCCGCCGGAAACGGTAAGTAGTTTGGGAGCATGGCAGATAGCTGATGAAGCTGTCGCCGTGCTCTTTTTTTGTCCCCTGTTCAGCTTCAACAGCGGAACGGGGGATTTATGGAAAACCACACAGACCGCAACTTCGGGTCAACTTGTCCCGAAGTGCGCGGCGGCTGTCCGGGCTGTCGCTCGCCGCCGCCCTCCATTCGATTTGCGCGAACCAAGACCAAAAAATCGAATGGAGGATTCAAAAATGTCAACGACTATCAATTTGCGGGATTATTACCCGTGGTACACACACGACGAGTTTGTAGAAGTGCCTGACGATGTGGCGGCGGAACTTCACGCTGACAGACGGTATGAGAAGAATCACGAGCGCGGAGTGCGCCGAAACAAGGTGCTTTCTCTCAACGCTGATGATGGAACGGAAGCGGCGGCAGCGATGGCTTGTCACAGCGACAACCCGGAAGTGATTTTTTCGATGATGGAAAATCATTGCCGACTGTGCCGTGCGCTTAACTCCCTGCCCGAAATACAGGGGCGCAGGGTCGAAGCCCGCTATTTGCTCGGCAAGAGCATACAGGAGATTGCTATTGCTGACGGCGTGAGCGAAAGCTCGGTGAAAGAGAGCCTTGACCGGGGCTTAACAGCCATGAGAAAAGTTTTTTGAAATATTTTTCAAAGTTGCCCTGCGATTTGCCCTTTTAGTGTCCTGATATATGAGGGGATGTTTTCCCCTTTGATATACGGGGTGAGGGATGAACCAAGCCGGTGATAAAACTGTCTTATGACAGCTCAAACGAATACGGCGGTTTCCCTCCGGGGCTTCACAGAAGCACAGACAAGGCAAAGGGGCGGCGCGTTCAGCGTTGCCCCTTTGCCGTCCCCCGATATACGAATCGGAGGATTAGCGTATGCAAGTAAAGATTGACAGGCAGACTTCGGGTCAAGTTGACCCGAAGTGCAATATCACAAACATACCTTTTGTTATCAACGGTTGTACCGTTTCGTTTTCGTCAAATAAAAGAACGGACGACCCGATTGAAGCGGTCAAAGAAATCCTCTTAACCGCTTACAGGTCAAGAATCGCAAGGTGTTAGAATCCACGCAACTCATTTGTTTCTTCGTTGTGAATGTGAGATAATAAAGGCAGACAAAGCAAGGGACAACGGGCTTTGTGTGTTCTTTGAAAACAGAATACTGACGCACCAATCTACCTCACATTCACAAAAAGAGAGGTAGATTGATTATGAACACAGCATTAAAACAACTCACGCCGGACAGCGAACTGGCGAACATCAACAGCTATATCCCGAAAGAAGCCGACCTCGGGCGGCGCGTCCTCTGCTTGTACCGCGTATCAACCGACAAACAAGTAACATACAACGAGCGGGAAGAAGCCGACATACCCATGCAACGGCAGACAGGCAGACGTTTTTTGGAACAACAGGGATGGGTACTCGTCCATGAGGAACGCGAGGACGGCATATCCGGGCATAAGGTACGCGCCGAAAAGCGCGACAGCATACAGTACATCAAGGAGCTTGCCCTTGCCGATAGGTTTGACATTCTGCTTGTATTCATGTTTGACCGTATCGGCAGAATCGCGGACGAAACGCCCTTTGTGGTTGAGTGGCTCATAAAGCACAATATCCGTGTATGGAGCGTGAACGAGGGCGAACAGCGGTTAGACACCCATACCGACAAGCTGATGAATTATATCCGCTTTTGGCAAGCGGACGGGGAAAGCGAAAAAACCTCTATCCGCACAAAAGCGGGATTGGGCTTGTTGGTTGAGGACGGTCACTACAAGGGCGGTACTGCCCCATTCGGCTATACGCTTGTAAAGAGCGGACGGCTCGACAAAAAGGGTAACGAGAAGAAAAACCTCGCCGTTCTTGAAGAAGAAGCGGTCATCGTCCGAAAAATCTTTGACTACTATGTGCTGTATGGGTACGGCGTTCACAAAATCGCCAACACGCTCACCGAAGAAGGCATTAAGACAAGAGCGGGTAAGAACTTCCACCACGCAAGTATCAAGAACATTATCGGCAACCTTACCTACACAGGCGTTTTGCGGAGTGGTGAAACACGGTCTGCGATTATCGAAGAATTGCAGATTATCCCGCCCGATGTGTGGAGCAAGGCGCAGGAGATAATGGCAAAGCGCAACGCCGATGCCGCCGATGCCCGGACCTACCCCATGAACACCGAAAGTCGCTGTCTGCTCAATGGCAAGGTTTATTGCGCTGATTGCGGCTCCCGGCTGATTGTCGCCACCAACGGCAGATTCTATTATGAGAATGGCGAAAAGGTAAAACGACTTCGCTATATGTGCTACGGCAAGTCAAGGAAGCAAACCGACTGTCACGGTCAAACAGGGTACTCGGCTATTCGGCTTGATAGTATGGTTGACGGTGTGATACGCCACATCTTTGAGAATATGCGGAGCATACCGAAAAGCGAGGTTGTCAATTCCGGGCTTGTCGCTCTGCAACAGGAATGGGAAAGCCGATTAAAAACCGCAGGGCGCGAATACACCAAGACGGCGGCCGACCTTGCCGAACTCAAAGCTGAAGTATTAAAGGCTATTCGCGGCGATAGCAAGTTTACATCTGAACTCCTTAACGAACTGATAGCCGAAACGGAAACGAAACTTGCCGAAATCGAAGCGACCCGCAACATGGCGAAACTGGAACTTGACGGGTGTAAATACCGCATTGAGGAAATGCAGATACGGTACGATGAAGTCATATCGTGGACGGAACTGTATGACGCGGCGGACTTGGCGGCGAAGAAAATGATTATCGCCAATCTGATTAACCGTATCGAGATAGGCACAGATTACGACGTCCACATCGACCTCAATATCGACTTGGAGCATTTCAACATACAGCTTGATATGTGTACCTACGGGCAAGAGAAAACGGCTTAAAACTTTACATTTCAAGCCGCCCCGTTGGTAAATGGTGGAGATAAGCGGGATCGAACCGCTGACCTCTTGAATGCCATTCAAGCGCTCTGCCGGAGTGGTCGGAAACAACCCACCAAAAACCGCCGAAGCCGCAATATTTCAAGGTTTCCCGATGACGATTCTGTTCTTTTGGAGCGGTGTCGTTTTTATTTCGGCGGCAGACCCATCCTTCACTTGAATGGCACTCCCACCCCCGCGTGAATGGCACCCTGACCGTCGAATGCCATTCATCCGGCAGGTACATAAATGGCATTCGATATAAGGACTCCCCGAAACAGGGAGCCCTTTGTCTGTTTTTACGCCGCCCCGCGCTTTTTATTCGCCGTTGCGATAACGGGGGGCGTAGCGCAGTGTTCCGGCACGAACAGGCGCGGCAGGCGCGCGACACGGCGCGAATTACGATGGGTGGGCGAAGCACCCACCCATCGGGGTACTCCCCGAAACAGGGCGTACCCTGCTCTATTGAGAGTGGGTCGTGAAACGCGACGGGGTCATCGCCACATATGCTCACTCAACTAAATTCGGAGTATGTGTTAGAGGGGGGAACGATTCGTTCACCCCATTCCTTGCGAGTAAAATTGGGATGGCCTCGCGTTTTGCGAGGTCATTTTAGTGGGTGGGATCGGTATGTTCTGTTTTCCTGCCTGTAAAAAATAACAAGATTGAAAGGAATAAAACCATGCGTAAAAAGAATAACCGCTCCGGTCAAAAACGGAGTATCCAGTTTCACTTTTGTGCGGATCAAGAGGAAGCCACGCTGATTATGGAGCGTTTTGCCACAACGGGCATGGTTAGCAGGGCTGCATATCTTCGCAGGATGGCTCTCGACGGCTGTCATATTACAATGGACTTGTCCTATGTGAATGAGATGATCCGTCTGTTGAGAAATATTGACAATAACCTCAAACAGCTTTCTCAGCGCGCCGAGGAGGCAGGTAATGTCCGCGCTGCTGATATTGAGGAACTGCGCCGACGATACGATACCCTTTGGGATGCCGTAAATGAAATTTTGAAAAGGCTGGCGAGAATTCGGTAACGGTTGGGTTTTGTAACTTTTAAGGTTCAAGGTTGGCGTAATCGACGTAACACTGATATTTCAAACACCATACAACGTGCGAATCCGCCATCGAAATCGGCGTATTCCTCGTAGTACCCTCCGTCATACGTTGTGAATGTTTCGTGGGGAATATCGGATTCAAACGCCCAATTCAATCCATCTTTACTGCAATAGAAAACATTGATTACATTGCGGTTTTCCTTAACATATTCCGCATATAAATCGCTGTCCTTATCAAGCAATGTCCCATCTTCCGATAACGCCAACACCCCTGCGGGACTGTCTTTGGCAAGCGGATTAGTGCATCCCTCTGCTGTTATCGCGCCCTCAAATTCTGCTCGGTCATCCGAATCGCCGTACACGACTACAAAGCCTCGCTGTTCGGCAAGTAGCCTCTCATCAGACGTCAAATTGGGCTGGCAGTCCCTGCCGTGTAACATTGCGGCAAATGCTTTGAGCGTGATATTGGCGTGAGATTTCAAAAAATCTTCCTGTTTGTCAAGCCCAAAACGCTGTTTAAGCTCCGTCAATTCCGCTTTGACGCGACTTAATTCATCGCCTGATTCCGAGAGATTTGTTGTTGATGTATTTAATGTTTTCATTCTCATCGCTCCTCTGATTTAGCGTTTCAACACATAGTAAGCGTATCGATTGTCGCCGATTTTCTCGATTGTCCCGTCGGTCACCATTTCGCGGAGTAAAGCTCTCACGCGGCCTTGTGTCAGAACTAACGCTTCCGCCAGCTCGGTTGATGATATTTTTTCATTTTTTTCTATAAGCGTAAGGATTTCACGTTTTCTATCGGTTGTCGCAACCGCTTGAGTGCCGCTCGCGACCGCTTGAGTACCGCTTGATGCGTTTGATAAGCTCATTCTTTTAAATGTAACCTTAAAAAACCCGGACAACTCAAACTCAGGTTCCGCAACTTGCGCTTCCCGCGCCGCGTTCCTCATTCGCTCGATACCGGTTCCCATCTGCTCAATGTAATGGCTACGATGGAGAAGCGTGGCAAGGGTGGAATTGCGGGTAATGCTGACAGTTCCGAAGTTGTCAGGAGTGATACCTTTACATACGCCGCCCGGACTGACAATATCCACTCGGTCATCGAAAATCTCCACCATGACCCGCGCTCCCTTTTCAAAATAATCCCGATGGCAGACCGCATTCACAACGGCCTCACGGAGCGCGTCTTCTGGCAATTCAAGTATGTTATCGCGCCTAACTGAAACAATCTGATAACTCATGCGAAGATGCTTTTGCAAAAACAAAATCGCATCATCGACTTTGCTCATAATATCCCCATTAAGCTCTTTCGCGTCCAGGATGTAAACTTTATCGGTGCCTTTATATAGAGCGCAGACAAGCCCCGCATGACGGAATTCTATATCGTCTTCATTGTTACGGAAGAATAGAGCGCCGACGTTGGTGAAGCACAATGTGCCACCAACATCGCCGGCGCATTTGAGGTTTTTTAGAATGGTGTCTCTGTCAAGAACCTCGCTAATCCCTGCAAGCCTGACAAACTTTCTATAGGCATCCTCATTAAACTTACCCTCCACAGGTAAATCAGTACGAACAATCTCATCATATCGCACCCGACCTTCGCTTTGGAAAAACTCTATAATGCTGTCACGGTCTAATTTTTGCGAGTTGGGACCTGAACGAAGATAGAAACCCGCCGGACACGAATATGGTTTATGCGACCCTTCTGGAACTGTCAGCACGATGATGTTGTCAATGACATCTATGCTTACATTTATTCGAGGCTCAATTTTGTTGATAGTGTCCTGTATGCGGGAGCGGGCGGTATTGCTTGTGTCTGTCCCGACGATATGGCCATCATCATGTACACCAATGTACACCTTGCCGCCAGAAGCATTCGCAAAAGCGCAGACCTCCGAGGGGAGATCCTTGTCAGGACTTTCCTTAAACTCAACCGTATAGCTTTCACCTTCGCTGAGAATGACGTCAAAATTGTTGATCACATGAACCCCTCCTGTTTGGCGGATAGTATTTTTTTGCAAGACTCACGGATAGCTGACACGATAATACGTACATCTTCTTCAGTGTTATATCGGCCATACGATACCCTAATTGAGGATTTTGCCTGTTTCTCGGTCAACCCCAAAGCAAGCAAAACGTGTGAAGGTTCATCCTTTCCCGCGTTGCAGGCGGAACTGGTGGAAACGCAGATGTCTTTCAAGTCCAGTAAATGCATAATCGCTTCACCGGATACATCTGGCAATGTGATGTTTAATATCCCCGGAAGACGCTTTGCGTTTTCGGCATTGATACGAATGTCCGGAATTGAGGCTTGCAAGCCCTCGGCTGTCGCTTGTGTCAATTCATTCAGTCGTTTCTGTTCATCAAGCATCTCGGAAACGCTTTCATTGAGGGCATATCCCAAGGCCACAATGCCCGCTACATTTTCAGTGCCGGCTCTTTTCTCGTGTTCTTGTTCGCCGCCGAACACCATCTGCGGTAAATCTATTCCCGAGCGGATATAGACGAGCCCCGTGCCTTTTGCTCCGTGGAATTTATGGGCGGAAGCCGTCAGAAAATCCACCTGCAAATCACGAACATCCACAGGGATATGTCCTACCGCCTGCACTGCATCTGTATGAAAATGGACTCCGCGCGCTCGTAGGATTTTTGCAATCTCAGCTATCGGTTGAATTGTACCTATCTCATTGTTGGCGAGCATTATAGAAACGAGTTTTGTTTCGGGACGCAGTGCCATTTCGACGTCAGCAATAGAAATAAGACCATTATTATCCACGGGTAAATATGTCACCGTGATGCCACGTTTTTCGAGAGCGCGGCAAGCATTTAATACGGAATGGTGTTCAATGGACGATATAATTATATGAACAGATTGCCCCTCATAAAGAGCAGCTATACTATGAAATACCCAACTGTTGCTTTCTGAACCGCCGGAGGTGAAAACAATTTCGGAAGGTTCCGCGCCGATAGCGGTGGCAACTTGTTTTCGAGATTGCTCGACGGCTCTTTTTGCTTTTGCACCGAATGAATATAGATTGGAGGCGTTGCCATATTGTTCTTGCAAAAATGGGAACATTTTTGCAAGAACAGATTCCGATATTTTTGTTGTTGAAGCGTTGTCTGCGTATATCACAGGTTCACCTCCTACAAAAACAGTTTGCACCCTTGTTCTTTGAA
>Ga0082212_10012615_pt1 | contig 10634 bp, 9 predicted proteins | sample TergutNt197P3_FD_71548 | JGI IMG/M metagenome (GOLD analysis project Ga0082212, IMG submission 71548) | Neocapritermes taracua P3 segment gut microbial communities from Petit-Saut dam, French Guiana - Nt197 P3 | ecosystem: Host-associated > Arthropoda: Insects > Digestive system > Gut ...
TAACATTGACAAAAAAATATGCCAGTATTTGCGGCATAGCCATTGAGGATCTTGGCTTGTATTTTGGCGAACATATAGAATATTTGACCTTGCGGGAGGGTTTTAAGTGCTACGAGAATTTGGGTAATGAAATACTGGCCTGGTATGACGGCTACTCCTGGGACGGTTGCACCAAGGTTATCAACCCTTTTTCACTGCTCAGCTTCTTTAGCCAAGAGAGGTTTGCCGGCTTTTGGTATATGAGCGGTACGCCCAAGTTCTTAATTGACATAATAAAAAAAGCCCCTGAAGTGTACACAAATTTAAAAGGCATGCTCATGACGGAATATATGCTTGATTACGCGGATCTTGAAGCCTTAGAAGCCGAACCTTTGTTGTTTCAGACCGGTTATTTGACGGTAAAGGAAATACTTGATCAGCCGGGTGCTACCGAATACCTTTTAGACATTCCGAATTATGAAGTACGCGAAGCTTTCAATTTTAATATTATAGCGGCTTTAAGCGGTAAAAGCAATGCTCAAGTAAAACAAACCCAAACCAGGATAGGCACTGCCCTTAAGACCGGCGAGCCGCAACAGCTGCGGGAAATACTAAAAAGCCTCTTCGCCTCTATACCTTATGAGCTGCATATTCATCGTGAGGCCTATTACCATTCAATATTCTACGCGGTAATGAGTGTATTGGGGTTTGGCATTGAAGCCGAGGTATCCACCGCCAAAGGCAGGGTAGACGCGGTGTGCGAGCTGGAAGATAAGGTATATGTGATGGAATTCAAATATATGGACTGCGAGCCGGATGCGTCTGACGAAGTTAAAAGTAAGCTGTTTGATACGGCTTTGCGGGAGGGTATACGGCAAATAAATAGCCGGGGCTATCATGAGAAATATCTTGGAGGCGGCAAAACGGTATATCAAGTGGCTTTCGCCTTCCTGGGTCGGGACGATATTGAGATGAGGGTTGAGCCACTTTCTTAATAGCACCCGATAAATAAAGCTATCAGTATCCCGATATACATAAAGGGCGCCAGGGGGATTGTATCCTTGGCGCTTTTTTTCTTCACCAGCAACAGGATAATCCTAATCAGCGCGGCCAGCAATATGCCATAAAGCATAGCCAAAAAGGTTCCCCAAAACCCCAGAAAAAGCCCGGCTGCCGCCATGAATTTAACATCCCCGCCGCCAAGTCCTCCCCGGCTGATTACATACACCAACAAAAGCAGCCCGCCGCCGAGCAAGAACCCTGCGGCGGCGTCTTTTAGTAAAATAGTTACAGTGTTGATATCCAGAAAGATCTTTGGGATCATAGAGACGAACCATGCTACAAACATTGCTAATACTAAGCTATTGGGGATCTTTTTCGACTTTAGGTCAATTACTGCCGCAATATAGCCAAAGGCAATGAGCAATTCGCTCCATAGGAAAATTTGGGCATCCATATTGCCTTTTTGCCTGAGGAATAAGGCGATGCCGATAAGCGGGATGCCAGCATAGGGGAGAAGAGATTTGAGTTTTTGTTTTGTCATATCGCAAATAATCATAACATTGTAAATTGTACTCCATAACGATATATTTGAAAAATGTGAAAAATGTCATAAAATAGCCTTGCTTTTCTCGGTAGCCCACGCTATAATAAAATTCTAATGATAATGATTGAGGAATAGAAGATTTGGTTAAACTACATGGTTATCATTTCAATTGGGATAGACATAAAAATATAGCTAATATAGAAAAACACGGTGTTTCTTTCAAAGAAGCAGCATTAACATTCTTTGACCCTAACGCTATAATCCTTGACGATGAAGCCCACTCTCAATACGAGGAACGTTTTTTATTGATTGGATTTAGCGAAAAATACCGATTGCTGACAGTATGCCACTGTTATCGTGAAAAAGAAACTGTAATACGGATTATTTCAGCAAGAAAAGCAACTAAACAAGAGGCAAATAAATACGGAGGTGTATTCTGATGAATAATAATATTGCAATTGATTTAAGCGATATTCCTGAAATAACTAACTTTTCTAAAGCGCATATTAATCCATATGCTGAAAAAATAAAAAAACAAGGTTTTTCGGTTACTGTCCATTACAGTGCCGATGATGTTGATAAAATAATTAGAGATACATGTGACCGTGATATAGATTTGCTCCAATTAGACACGGAAGAACAAAAAGCACTTGAAAGATACAGAGATGCGAATAAGCAATAAACAACCCAAATAGCTACCATTGCTTCCCTAAGGCATAGCGGGTGTAGTCTTTTGATCACTCAACCTCCACATTATTCTTAAAATCAAAATTGCGTTTTACAGTAGCGATCACTTACCATTCTTCCAGCTTAATGCCTTGGTATTCGCTTGTTTCCTGCTCGTCGACTGTAAGCAGGCTGTTGAGTACATATGTTATATAACGGCTCTATAACACTCATTCTTCTCCAGTTATAATTGGCCACTGGGTTATAACAGCTGTTTTATTAAATCCAGCCAACAGATACGCCAAATCTACCGCATTCACTATACCGTTGCCGTCGATGTCCGCGCTATACTCTTGATTCGGCGGCTTATTGAATTGGGAGAGCAGGTAGGTCAAATCTTCCGCATTTATGACGTCGTCGCCGTTTATATCACCGGCCATTTGGGTAATATCAATTGGCTTTATTTGCATACCATCTGTTATGGTGAGGTTTTCAATGATGTATGAAAGGTAGCCGGGTTTAGAGATTTTTAAGATATAAGAGATATCTGGGTTGGTGGATAAGAAGGTTAGGGTATAAGCGCCATTTATCGCGGTTTCACCAGAAACAATGTGATTTTTGTCAGCGTCATAAAGCTCAACCGTTGCTGAGACGATAGAAGATTGGTAAAGGACTGTACCGGAAATAGAAATGCTACTTAACCCTATTTCCACAAAAACATGCATGTTACGGTCGGCATATCTTTCAGCTTCACTGCCAACAACCCCCATAATTGTAAGTTCCGTGCCCCTATTACCAAATACACTTGTGCCAAAACTTGTTACTGTCGCAGGAATAAGTATGGTGTTAAGATTTGAGCAACCGGTAAACGCACTGTTGCCAATAGTTCTGAGGTTGCCTGGCAAGTATATTACAGTAAACCCAATACAATTGGCAAAAGCGTAATTTCCCATTGTTTGCAGCGAGCTTGGAAAGCTTATTGTGTTAAGTTCAAGGCAATCGGAAAAAGCGCGGACGCCGACTGTAAGTAATGTATTTGGCAAGCTAACGGTTTGCAAAGATGAATGATAGAAAACATAGTCTGGCAACGCGGTTACCCCTGGCGGTACAATTATATATTTCAGGTTTGTGCAACCGTTGAACATACCTGAAGACCCTACGCTTTGCAGACCTAGGGGATAGTTTATGCTGCTCAAGTTATAGCAGTTTTGAAATGCGTTTGAGTCAATTACCGTGATATTATTAGGCAAACTAATTGAAGTAAGTCCTATGCAACCGGAAAATGCCTGACTTCCAATAGTTTGCAACGTATTTGGTAGATTTATTTCTATCAGTTGCAGGCAATCGGAAAAAGCGCGGACACCAATGGTCAATAATGTACTCGGCAAGCTAATAGTCTGTAAAGATGAATGATAGAAAGTATAGCTGGGCAGCGTTGTTATAACTTCTGGTACGGTAATAGATTTTAGGTTTGTGCAACCGTTGAACATACCGGAAGAGCCTACACTTTGTAAACTGGTGGGATAATTAATTTTGCTTAGGTTTATGCAATTTCTAAAAGCATCCGCCCCAATAGTAGCAACACTGTTAGGCAGGCTTATACTCGTAAGTCCAGTACAGCCATAAAAAGCACTGGCGCCCACACTTTGAAGCGAATTTGGTAGATTAATGCTGGTAAGCTCATTGCAGCCATAAAAAGCGCTTGCCCCAATGGATTGTAGCATGCTGGGCAAATTGATATTTTGTAATGATGAATTATGAAAAACATAGTTGGGCAGCGCCGTTATAACTTCTGGCACGGTAATTGATTTTAGGCTTGTGCAGCCACTGAATATGCCTGAAGAACCACTAATGCTTTGTAGGCTGGTTGGATAATTTATAGTATTTAAGTTGGCGCAATTCTGAAATGCATAAGCCCCAATAGTAGTTATGTTGTTTGGCAAGCTTATTGCTGTAAGCCGCTGGCAATCACCAAAAGCATAACTGCCTACAGTTTGTAGCGTACTTGGCAAGTTAATCGTTTGCAAGGATGAATTACGAAAAACGTAATTAGGTAATGCTGTTATACCTTCTGGGACTGAAAAGGATATCAAACTTGTACATCCGTTAAACATACCGGAAGAACCTACACTTTGCAAGTTGGTGGGATAATTAATATTGTTTAGATTTGAGCAATTCCTAAAAGCATCTGATCCAATAGTGGTAACACTGTTAGACAGGCTTATATGTGCAAGACCTATGCAACCATAAAAAGCGCTGGCACCCACGTTTTGAAGTGAATTTGGCAAGTTAACCGTTTGCAAGTATGAATTGTAAAAGACATAGTTGGGTAGCGCTGTTATACCTTCCGGCACGGTAATTGATTTAAGGCTTGTACAACCGCTGAATATGCCAGAAGTTCCGCCAACACTTTGTAGACTGGAGGGATAATTAATAGTATTTAAGCTAGCACAATCCCGAAATGCATAAGCCCCAATAGTGGTGATGTTGTTCGGCAAGCTTATTGCTGTAAGCCGCTGGCAATCAGCAAAGGCATAACTACCTATAGTTTGCAATGTATTTGGCAAGTTAATTGTTTGCAGGGATGAATGGTAAAAAACATAACTTGGTAATGTTGTTATGTCTTCCGGAACGTCAATGAAAGTAAGGCTTGTGCAGCCATTGAACATGCCTGAGGATCCAACGCTATTTAAGCTGGCTGGGTAGTTTATGTTGCTGAGGTTGAAACAGTCTTGAAATGCGTATGAACCGATCGAAGTAATGCTGTCCGGCAGGTTTACGCTGATAAGTCCAGGGCAATAACGAAAAACATAATTCGGCAAAGCTGTAACGCCTTCTGGCACAGTAATTGAGGTAAGGCTTGTGCAGCCATTGAACATACCTGAAGAACCAACGCTATTTAAGCTGGCTGGGTAGTTTATGCTGCTGAGATTGGAACAGTCTTGAAATGCGTATGAGCCGATCGAAGTAATGCTGTCTGGCAGGTTTACGCTGATAAGGCCAGGGCAATAACGAAAAACATAATTCGGTAATGCTGTAACACCTTCTGGCACAGTAATTGAGGTAAGGTTTGTACAGCCACTGAACATGCCTGAAGAACCTACGCTATTTAAGCTGGTTGGATAGTTTATGCTGCTGAGGTTGGCGCAGTCTTGGAATGCGTTGGAGCCAATAGTAGTGATGCTGTTTGGCAGGCTTATATGGGTTATGCTGTTCATATTACGAAAAACATTGGCGGCAATACCAACAACTGTATAGCCGTCAATTCTATCCGGAACAATTATATTTGTGTCTGTTCCAGTATAGCTGGAAATGGTTGCGTTTTCTCCGGATAAGGTATAGGTGAAATTTTCAGTAGGTGTGCTTGCCGCAGTTGCTGTTAAGCACGATAATTGAATTATTGATATCAGCATTACTAAGACAGCTACAAGCATGAAATAACTCTTTTTGATAGTTTTCATTTGTCATTCCTCCTGTTTATTAAGTATGGGCGGGCTGGTGTTGCTGCTGTTTAAACGGGTTGGGTGCAAAGATACGCTACCCCTGGTACCTTTTCTTTATGTTGGCATATTAATAACGATATTTTTTCTGTATCAGCATATTTTTCAATATGCTGTTATGGTTTTCCAATTCGGCGCGGATGGTAGCTTCGCTAAGTTGCACTTTTTCTACATTGAAGGTGATTTTACCTTAAGCATTATAATTCACCTGCTAAATATTTTTTGCTCTTATTCCAAAGGTAAATTCCCAGCCCGGGGACAAGTGCAGCCATACTAAAAACTAAAATCCAACCAACAAGAGCAACGCCATTATCGCCGCCCATTTTTGTAGTGCGATACGCCGTTCCATAACCCATGAACAACTGTACAAAAGCCAAGACATACCATGTTAAAAAAAGTAATACCCCAATTGTAGATAATCCATCCATAATGCCATTTCCTCCTTTTTGTTATAGTTTTTGTCGATCAATATCATTGTTTTGAATTTAATTTTGAGTAAATCTTATGCGTTTACCCCCAATTTACCTGCAAAACCTTGCAAGGCGCTCGGGTCGCTCTCCAGCGTTGCCCTATCCTTCTTGCAAGTAAAAGCAAGTCAAGTGTACCATTTGTTATACTGTTTGTCAATATAAGATATTATGCTTCTATAGATATTGTTACAATTTTGAAAAGAAAAAATATGAGAAAACCACCCACACTTATCTACGAAGACTCTTTTAGCTATGGTTCCATGCGAGATGCTGTTGTTAAGGCTTATATTGTTACCCCACAAGGGGAACGAACCTTTATAATAGACTAGACCCTAAGCTTATAGACTGGTGTTAAAGAATCTGCTTAATCGTTTAGACAATAAAGTAAATGAATGGATGTATAGGGAGGCTAACTATATGAACAACATATTAAAAGTACTGGTGAGTACGCTAATTGCTATCATGCTGTTGCATTTGACACCATTCTTAGAAATTGTTTCTGCAATTGACTCATCGTTACCTAAGACATTAATATTTGCTTCTCAACCCTTCAAAGCGCGTATGTGGTTTGATCTCGCAATAGAAAACCCGGGCCAAAGTTTGGAACTAGAGTTAGATGAATTTCCAGATACAGTATTCCGTTGGACGCGATTCCAGTTTCTCACTTCCACTGATGCTGATGGTGAAAAGGTGCTTAGTTATGGGTGGAATAATATTCAGAGTATCTATTTAGCTGATCTGAACGGCGACGGGTTTCCTGAATTTTGCAGTACAACTTTATGGGGCTCAGGATATATTGATGAGCGTATATGTGTTTATGATTATGCCACAAAAAAGACCTATCAATTATCTGACCGTACTAATTATAACTTTTCTTTGTTTATAAAAAACGAGGGATTGTTTGCCATGCAGAAAGCTGCTATTAGGCCATTCTCGGTGGTAAAAATAGGCAATCTGGCTATTATTGATAACGAACTGGTAATAATAAATTCTGAGCAGCAAAAGCATAAAGGCACAGCACATTCTCTTGACCCCTTCCGTCCCGCAACCATCACTCTTTCCAGTAGCGATAGCATCCAAATTAGTTCAACAACTACTTTCACGGCAACAACGACCAGTGACGGCACATACACTCTCGACGCCCCTGCTGGTACTGGCTACACACTTGCAGTAAGTAAACCAGGATATCTTTCCTACACAATCGAAAACTTTATTCTAAAAGAAGGTGAGGATTTACCGACAATAGACCTTAAGTCGCTGGCAGGAGATATAAACGGAGATGGTGTAATCAACGCTGAGGATTTGACTTACATGCTTAGCGAGTTTAATAAAAAACCAGTTAATTGGAAATATGCTGATATTACTGACAGTGGTATTATCAACGCAGTAGATTTGACATACCTGCTGGCTGGGTTCAATAAAAGAAATGTAGTTGTGCAGTGGATAGAGGAATGAAGGCCTTATTAGTAGTTGCATCTATTTAAATTTTCTTGATAATGGTGTTACGCTGCGTTAATGCAGCCTCAAGGTGGTTATAGTAAAGTCCCTTCTCCCGCACCACCCAAAAGTCAAGCTAAAGCTAAAATCTTTTTTTGCTTTGGCTTGACTTTTTTGTTTTGCCTGTTCAGATACTATTATCTTAAAGGCAGTTTTAATACTATCACCAGGATACACTCTTGCCTATTAATCGCCGTACTCGGCAATCATCGAGGCTTACATATCCCGCATGATTCGTACCCCGCATCTATAGCTGCATCACAAGAATCGAACAATATTCGGTTTTTTTCTTGTGGAAGGCCGGAACAGGATGGGCGGTGGAATTTCTTTGAGTTAATGTTTCCAATGTAGAAGCTTTCCTCCTCAGAAGGTTCGGTTGGGTTTGTCTGCACGTCTGCGTTGCGATCAGTTGAAAAGCTGACAGTTTTGCCATCGCTTGTACAGGTTATTGTTCCTTGTATATCTGTGCGATAAATGGTCACATCGGCATCACGCAGGCGGGAGAGCAGATTATCGTGAGGGTGGCCGTATGAATTGCCTTTGCCGCAGGAAATAACCGCGTATTTTGGCATTACCTCTCTCAAGAACGGATAAGTCGTTGATGTATCGCTACCGTGATGTCCTACTTTTAGTACGGTAGCGGAAAGGTTGTATCCAGCATCAAGTATGTCTTGCTCTTCCGGACGCTCCGCATCACCAGTGAACAAAAAGCCTGTGCTGCCGTAAATAATTCGGATTACAATTGATGTATTGTTTGGCTCATCGCTGTGATCGATCGGGCCGAGTATTTCTATATCGGCGCTGCCAAGTTTATATTTATCACCGTGCTTTGGTACTGTTATGGATATGTTTTGGTTGCTAAGATATTTTACGAAGTTGTTGAATGCTTTGCTGTCATATTCTGTGACCGGGCTAAAGGCCACTGACACAGATGCGTAATTGAGAGCGCCGGAAAGGCCGCCAACATGGTCTGCGTGGGCGTGGGTGGCGACAATATAGTCAAGGTGCTTAATACCGTGATTTTTCAGGAATGCGTAGATCAGATCAGAGTCAGTGGCATTACCGCCATCGATAAGCATGGTGGCTCCATCGCAAACAATGAGAGCGCTATCGGCTTGGCCTACGTCGATGAAATAGATGGTAAAGCCGGATGCGTCAGTGCTTGCCGGTGCTGTGGGGGGAGCAAAACTACACGCTGATATAAGTATGATAATGCATATAAACAATACTCCAAGTCGTAGATTTATTTTCATAGGCACCTCCTGTTAGCAAGGGCTATTATATACTAAAATAGCAGAAATCTCAAGTAAAATGACCGTGTAATTTTATTGAATAATACTTTAATATATGATATGCTTATACATGTAAGTTGGGGATTACTGAATTTGGAGGAAATATATTTTATGGATAAACAAGCCAAATATAAAAAACTTGTTGCAGATGTGAATAGCTGTGTTTTATGCGATGGAACCACCGCTAAATCGCGAGATAAAGCTACACTTATTTATTTGGAACACGCGAAAACGGAGCATGTTAATTTATGGTCATATTGGCAGGGAAATCTATCTCCTGAAATACTCATAATTGGGCAAGATTGGGGTTCACTATCTCAAGCAGCCCCAATTACAGTTTTTACTGATAGTAAATCTTATCGAGCAAACATAATTAAGGACAAGAATCCAACTGATAATAATTTGTGTAGACTATTTAAAGATGCATTCTCTGTGGATATACTTCAAGAACAAAAGCTATTTTTTACTAATTCGATTTTTTGTTACAAAAAAGGCAATTTAAACGAAAATGTGATTACACATTGGTTCGATAACTGCAATATTCGTTTTATGAAAAAGCTTATATTAATTTTAGAGCCGAAATGTGTCATTACACTTGGTGAAAAAGCCCTCCGAGGTTTAGCAAAAAGTGGAAATATCCAGCTTTCAGATAATAGACCTGCTACAATTAATAATGTTAGTCTAACATCTATCGTGCAAAATCCAGAACAATTATGGTGGGTTACGCCAGATGATAAAACAAGAGTAATGCTATTTCCAGTTTTCCATCCTGGCGCAAATTCAAACATAAATCGCCCTTATCCAGAGCAAATAAAAGATTGGTCAAGAATAAAACCATATGTTAGTTTTTAGGTTAGCCTTGTAATGTTGCTAACAAAATTAACTGGCAAGGAGCAAACTCATGAAATCCTACCGCAAAGAACTCCATTTCCACACCAAAACCCGCCGCGACTACGTAAACATCACACCGCAGGTCGAAGCAGCGCTTGCCAGAAGCGGAATCCGTGAAGGGTTATGCCTGATCAACGCCATGCACATCACCGCAAGCGTATTCATCAATGATAATGAAAGTGGCCTGCATCGCGATTTTGAACGCTGGCTGGAAAAACTAGCGCCAGAAAAACCATACGACCAATACGACCACAACGGTTTTGAGGATAATGCCGATGCGCATTTGAAGCGCTCTATCATGGGGCGCGAAGTTGTGGTGGCCGTCACGGATGGTAAACTCGACTTCGGAACATGGGAACAGATATTCTACGGGGAGTTTGATGGTATGCGCGATAAGCGGGTGCTGGTGAAGATTATCGGAGAGTAGTGGTGGTAGCATATGCGTGTTTTAGTTGATGCCGATGCTTGCCCGGTCAAAGAGATAATTGTCCGTTTGGCAAAAAAGCGGAATGTCCCGGTCATAATGCTGATCGACACTTCCCATCAGCTAAACGACGGCTATAGTAAAATCATTACTGTGGACAAGCAGGCTGATAGCGTTGATTTTGCCCTGATGGGAATACTTGCCAGCGACGATGTTGTGGTTACACAAGACTATGGATTAGCGGCTATGGTTCTTGGCAAAGGCGCGAGTGCAGTCAATCAAAACGGGCTGATCTATACAAACGAGAATATCGACAAATTGCTTATGGAACGGCATATAGGGAAAAAGGTACGCAGAGGTGGCGGCAGG
>Ga0082212_10012616_pt1 | contig 10633 bp, 9 predicted proteins | sample TergutNt197P3_FD_71548 | JGI IMG/M metagenome (GOLD analysis project Ga0082212, IMG submission 71548) | Neocapritermes taracua P3 segment gut microbial communities from Petit-Saut dam, French Guiana - Nt197 P3 | ecosystem: Host-associated > Arthropoda: Insects > Digestive system > Gut ...
GCAGGATGTTTTTTCGCTATTTACGATTTGGACCATTTCAAATCGGTCAACGATAAATATGGGCACTTGGCAGGGGACAAAGTTCTCAAAGAAATCGCTCAAAGGGTGAAGGAAGCGATTCGACCCTACGATTTGTTCGGTCGATACGGCGGGGGAGAATTTGTCTTGCTGATGTCTGATGTCAGCGAAGAGGATGCGATCAAGGCATTGGAGCGTCTGCGTCATATTGTGCATGCGAATCCGGTGGAATTTGAAGGGCAGCAAATACCAATTTCTGCAAGTTTTGGAATCGCTTCTGTTCGGTCGGACAGTGACATGACCACGGTAACGCAACAAGCCGACCAAGCCCTTTATTGGGCTAAAGAGGGTGGACGCAACAGAGTCGTCTTTTTCCGAGACGATCATATGTCGGAGATCGCCTTCGTCTCCAACATCCCGCAAATAATAGAATGAGAATGAGTACCAGAGGCTGCATCGTCCTTTAGAAGACAGAGCAATGCGTTCAACTTAGTTTTCGGCGAGTTATGCCGAGACCGATGAAACCCAATCCGAAGACCAACAGCGTTGCCGGTTCCGGGATGGCATGGAAGCCATTATCGCTGGGAGCCACATTCGTAATAATGGCAACAAAATCTTGGTAATCCCAGTCGGCGGGCATAAAACCGTTGGCGTACAGACTCAAGTCCTCCCAGGCAAACATGAACACCGAATCATTGTCTGTGCCGTACTTGGCGTTATACAAGTCCGTGATGTCAAAAGCAAGCATGTGAACCATATTATCACCGGCTGTCCCAAGCGAACCATCGTTCATTTCAGGATTTGACGACCAACTGTACACGAGATCACCGTACCAATCAGCATCCAACCGGAAATTAACGTTGAGCCCATCGGGAATGCCCGTAATGGTTTGGCTACCCAAATCGGTAATGCCGCCGTTAAATCCGGCACCGATGTTTTCTGTGCCGCCAACGTGCATAAGGCTTGCAACAATGTTACCCGATGAATCAATCATCGACATCGTATGTCCAAGATCAGCAACCTTGAAGGCACCGACCATTTGCGAACCATTGGTTGTCCAATCGGTATAAGGATCGACACCGCGGGCGTTATAAAGGTCGTTGCTGCTGCTGTAAAATCCTTCGGCTGCGCCTAGTTGATCGGCAAAATAGTTATTGAATAACTGGTAAAGGTTGATGTTGTCGTTGAAATTGTTGGTGTCATTGATGTTGATGTTGTACATGTTCAGCAAATCAGCACGCACGACAGAGGAAAAAATAACTGCAAACGCAGCAACCAAAGTGAGTGTAGTTGAGGTTTTCATAATAGCACCTTTTTGTCTTGTTGAAATTCTGCACTTTTTCCGGCGTGCTCTTGCCCATCCTAGCCCCGCTAAACCGAGTCCGAGTACCGCAATCGTAGCGGGTTCAGGAACAGCATTGGGATCAGGGATAAATTCGATAACCGTGCCACCGTTGCCGAAGCCTGCCTCGATTTTGTACCCATTATTGGGTGTGCCTGTGGACCCAAAATTGATGGCTTCGAGGTACGCTCCTTCATCAAGTGTAATACCAAAAAACGCATTGTACATATCGACCGTAACTGCGTCAGTAGTGTATTTTACACCATCAAGCCAATAATCTGCTGTTACTGCGAAATTGATTGCGGCACTCCAACTGGAATGAGGAGCAATATCCATGTAAAACGAGTTGACGAAATCGGCATCGCCAAAAGAAATATCGTACATGTTTGCGCTGTTGTGCCAGAATGTCATCGTGCCATCGCCTCCCTGCGGTGCCTGCATCAGACCGCCAGCCCCGTTGTAGTCCGACATCGTGAGCGTTCCCGTCGAACTGTCTCCGTCGCTGAGCAGCATGGAGAATTCCCAGATACGCGGGCTTTTATTGCCGCTTACCTGATCGAACCCCCCGAATATCCAATCAGCCGCCTCCACTGTGTCCATGTACAAGTTTTTATCACTGTACAGGTTGACGGCATCCGCCCTAACAGTGGCGGAAAAAAGAAATACGACGACAAGAGCCAATCCAACCGGATAGCCCGTCCATTTACTTGTTTTAACGTTGTCCAAATTTGCTCTCATGGGCATTCTCCTTTCCGCCGATACAAGGCGTCAAAAATATTGGTTGTTGGATGTTGTATTCTCGACACCGCGTCGAAACATTACCACTCTGCATGGCATATTAGGAGCAACTATCGTGCCAAACTTCCAAAAAAAATTGGAGGACTTTGTGTTGGCTCTGAAATTCGGCGAAAATTCGCAAAAAGTTATGTAAATTTGAGGAATTTCCGATAATTTTGGATGTGCCGGCTCGGTATTTTGTGTGTTGCAAAATGATACAAACGGAGCAATTTATCCCGCACCTTGTATTATTTTGCAACATGGGCAAGAGTGCATCAACGTGTCAGCGATTTTGATGACGTTTCTTGACAAGTGCTGTGTTACACTGCCCGGCGATAGTGACACACGCTTTCTCTTTTACTTCTATGACCTTTTTGTTTAACCTTTGGCAAATTTTAACCAAGGCACCGCGTATCGTCGGCATCGTCAAGGCAATCCTTGACATTGTCGGTTCGGCACAAGTCCAAAAACTGCTCGAATCGATTCGAGACGCATTGAAAACGGAAGTTTCCCAATCCGGTGCGTTGCCGACGAGCGAGCCGGAACGAGATCGTCTTCTGCAGCGGCTCCTGCGGCGATTGAGAGGGTAGCGATTTCTTGTCCTCTGTCAAAACAGGTAGGTTGCCGACCGCCGGGCGGCAACGTGCGGTACACCGCACTGGAACTTATCACACAGCCAATAACCACATGCCACTGTCGGCTACCGCCGACGGCACCGCCCGGCGGTCGGTGCCCTACCTAACTCCTAACTCCTTACCATGACCAGCAACGAACTTGACAATAGATTTGCGATCCTTGAAGAACTGCTCCTCAAATTGACGGAGAAGAAACCGTCCACGATTCGGAAATTGTGGAACTGGCTCAAGCCTTATATGATTCCATTCCTTCTCGGCATGATGTTCGGCATTGTTATCCTTTCCGTCTTTCCGACACAACAAAAAGCGGCACTGGGAGGTGCCGCCGTCCCCCCTTCACAATGGACGCAGCGGAGCGGCAGTCCCTTGCCGAGTCCTTGGAACTCGCCGCTAGGGGACTGGATGCTGGCACCGACCGATTCATTATCGATGAACATCTCCGAACCGCCATCGCAAGCCAACCCGCAGGCGGACGCTGGGCAAAAGAAATCGATCAACTCCTCCAGACCGCTCACTCGCCGAGTGCGATAGTCTATGCAAACAACCTACGAAAAATAGCGAAAGGATTGAAACAATGAACAGACTCAACGCCAATTACGGTTACATTCCCGATGAAGATCACGGCTACATTCCTGACGACTTCGTTCCCGAAGACGTGGCGGAGTGTGATGCCATGACCGGAAAATATGATCCGACGGCACAACCTGCCCTCGTTTCGTGGGAATCGTTCGAGCCCTTCGCCAAGGCGCAAGCCGACACGATGGACAAAATCCGGGCGGCAGGATGGACCGTCCTCTGGTGGGTCATTGCGAAACGTTGCAAAGTGCCGATTTGGGATTCCAATCAGGGACAACTCGGCTCCTGTGCCGGTTGGTCGGCGGCGAATGGACACATGATCACGGTCATTTACCAAATGATGCTCGGAGCATTCCGGTTTGTCCTTATCAATCCGCTGGCAATGTGGGTGCGGACGAAAAATTGGTCGATGTCCGGCGGGCAGTCGATGAGCAAAGTCATGCTCGGCGGCAACCGACTCGGCAACTATCCGGTGCACCTTGTCGGCGAGTATTCGACAAAATTGACGAAGGAGTTGACGAGCAAAATCCAACACGCGACGGATGAAGCGATGTTGCATCAATTCGGAGCGTGCCGGTTGCCGGGCATCAAATCCAATCTTGCGGCGAAGATCGTTCTTTGCCTTCGGGCGGGAATGGTCGTTTGCATCGGCAACAGTGTTCGGGTTTCTGGGTGCAAGACCGACAAAAACGGCATGCGGGTGGCGGTGCTCGGCGGAACGTGGGCGCATGCGACGCTGTTCGATGGTTACGTGGTCGTGAATGGCACGGTGTACGTGCACTGGACAAACTCGCATGGCAATCGTTATAAGGGGCAAGACCGATTCGACTCGCCGGAGTCGGGCTGTTGGATGACCCTTGAAACGTTGGAGCAATTTTGCAGTGGACGCTATACCGATGCTTTTTGCATTTACCGGGCGGAGGCACCGACCAACACGGCAAGAAAAGATTTTACCCCGGCAACGTTTGTACAAGGAAAATGATCATGGAAAAAACATTTGCATTTGGTATATCGGGCATGTTTGCGACGGTCTCGACGGGCGTGGCGAGTATTCCACCGCTGTTTGCTCCGGTCTTTGCTCAGGCGGATGCGGTCAGTTTTTTGGGACTTGCCGAACGGCTTGGTTTAGGAGCGGTGATGGCAATTTTGGGATATAAAATCATCATCAAGATCATTGAAGTTTTTGGACCGCCGTTGCTTGCCCGGCTCAACACGCACGATGCCGAAGTGCAGGACAAACTGTCGCAGATCACAAAGAGCGTGAACAAAATTGATGCTCATCTTTCCGGTGCGGCAGGAAATGACCGGGAATAATACTTTTAGGAGCATTTAACCAACACCCTTTTGAAACAGATTTTACCGTTTACGGGCGGGTCATATTGCTTGTCATGCACAATTTCATATCCCTTTTCCAGCAAGCCGTTTAATATCGGTCGGGCAGATACGGCAAAAGGTTTCTTATAATCATTCGGGAGATAACAATTATCCACCAATAAAATTTTATTATCATCATATCTTTTGTATTTTTCCGGGATTTCTTTCAACGGCATAATTTTTAATTGTTTAGACATGGGTCTGGTTTTGATCGGAATGTTTGTAAACCAATAACCTGCCGCCCTCGTCAGTTCTCTTTTCGGTGTCAAAAACCAATCGACTTCGCTGTATCCAGCCCACACTTTATTCGCCATAAAATAGGAAATATACGCCGTTGAAATGGCACTGACGATGTTGGAGAGAATTAAAAATTTTTTGCCGCTTTCAATAATTGTTTTCCAATAGTCGATTGCCCTTGAAAACGGAGGATTCGTGCAAACAATATCGGCATCCTCATGAAGTATTTTTAGGGATAACGGATCGTCAAAACTGCCGGTGTAATTTGGCGGAAATACCTTTTTTTCTTCTCCGCATCCATCTTTGGTAAAAACATAGCCTTTCGGTCCCTGATGAAATAGGTCAACTTTTCCCGCATAATGCGTACAGATGAGTTTTTTTAATCCTAAAACATTAAAGTTGTTCAAAAAGTACAAAGCAAAGGCAGACGTTCTTCTTTTGTCATTGTCGTCATCGACGGCATCATCACTGTTGCAGAAGACGACTTTGTTTTTCCATACGGACTTGGGATACATCTCTAATTCTTTTTCAACGTCTTCATACCTTGTATAAAATTCGTCGTTATCGACCCTTTTGGCTTTGTGCAATACTTCTATTTTAGAAAGACCACGCTCTTCAAGCGACGAAGCAGTTTTTTTGATTATTTCTGCTGACATGGGGAAACTTTCAATTTGGATTGTAATTCTAGTGTTTTATTTTTTTCACTAACACCCTTCTAAAGCCTTGCTTACCACTCACATAAGGAAAATATTGGTCTTTAACAATTTCATACCCTTTTTCCAACAAGCCATTCAAAATCGGTCGGGCAGACACCGCAAAAGGTTTCTTGTAATCACTAGGAATATGGCAATGATCGACAATTAACACTTTTGAATCGTCATATTTTTTATATTTTTCCGGTATTGTTTTTAATGGAACAATTTTAAGATGATTGTACTTTGGTCGATTGTTTATGAGCATATTGGTGTACCAAGACCCGGCTGCTCTTACAATTTCTCGTTTTTGATTCAGATATTCATCGACACGGTTGTATCCCGCCCAAACTTTACCTTCTCTGAAATACGGAACAAAAGCCAACGTTATAGGATTTGCGATATTAGATATAATCAAAAATTTCTTGCCGCTTTCGACCATGATTCTCCAATAGTCGATTGCTCTCGAAAAAGGAGGGTTGGTGCAAACGATATCCGCTTCTTCTTTGAGAATTTTCAAAGACAATGGATCGTCAAAACTGCCGGTGTAATTTGGCGGAAACACTTTTTTGCCTTCTCTGTGTCCTTCTTTGGTAAAAATGTAGCCTTTCCAACCATAATGCGTGCAGATGAGTTTTTTTAGTCCCAATGCATGAAAATTTTTCAAAAAATACAACGCAAAAGCAGAAGTTTTTTTGGCATCGGAATCAACGGCATCATCGCAGTTGCAGAATACAACTTTATTTTTCCAAACAGACTTGGAATACATCTCTAATTCTTTTTCAACGTCTTCATACCTTGTGTAAAATTCGTCATTGTCAATTTTCTGCGCTTTTTGAAGCAATTCTTTTCTGGATATACCTCTTTCTTCGAGCGTCGGAGCAGTCTTTTTGATGATCCTCGTTAATTCCATAGCGTATTCTCCCTATATTTTTTTAACCAATACCCTTCCGAAACAACGTTTGCCATCTACGTATGGAATATATTCTTTATGCTCGATAAGTACGTAACCCTTTTCGAGTAAACCATTGAGTATTGGACGCACGGATACCGCAAAAGGTTTTTTATAATCGCTGGGAATATAACAATTATCTACCAACAGTACATTATCATCGTCATACTTTTTTTGTTTTTCAGGGATTTTCTTTAAGGGCAACATTTTTAATTGTTTAGCCATCGGTCTGTTTTTGATCCGAATGTTTGTGAACCAGTAACCAGCCGCTCTTGTTAGTTCCCTTTTAGGCGTAAGAAACCAATCGACCTCGTTGTATCCTGCCCACACTTTTCCTTTTTCAAAATAGGACATGTAGGGTTGGTTCTTAACATTTGTTATGTTAGAAATGATGATAAACTTTTTTCCACTTTCAATGGTAATTTTCCAAAAATCCCGCGCTCTTGAAAAGGGCGGATTCGTACAAACAATGTCGGCATCCTCATAAAGTATTTTTAAGGACAACGGATCGTCAAAACTGCCGGTGTAATTTGGCGGAAAGACCTTTTTCCCTTCTTTGTACCCCTCCTTCGTAAAAATATAGCCTTTCGGACCCTGATGAAACAGATCAACTTTTCCCGCATAATGTGTACAAATCAATTTTTTTAATCCCAAACGATTAAAATTCTGCAAAAAATACAAAGCAAAAGCAGACGTTCGTCGTTTGTCATTGTCGTCATCAACAGCATCATCACAGTTACAGAACACGACTTTATTTTTCCAAACGGACTTGGGGTACATCTCTAATTCTTTTTCAACGTCTTCATACCTCGTATAAAACTCGTCGTTTTTGACCGTTCTTGCCTTCTGCAAGATGTCTTTTGTAGATACTCCCCTTTCTTCAAGCGACGGAGCGGTCTTTTTGATGATCTTGACGATTGGTTTTTTGTTGTCTTTTTTGATAAAAATCTCTTTTACAAACGCTTTGTGTGTTTTAATGAAATTGACGTACTTTTCAAACAGCATCGGATTGTAAAAATAGATTTCCCTGCTTTTTTCTTCTCTAAGATAAGCGTGTTGATCTTTTAAGTCTTTTTCAACACGAGCCATATTTTTCACTTGGCACGTAAACAAATACGCATAGACATTGTCTTTGGACTTGCCGGTCATGCCGTTGTACTCTTTCAGCCGCCGGTCAAGATCGTTCGTCTTGCCGATCTTGCACTTCGTCGTCTCCGACGATGCCTGCACGATATAGATGTACTGGTTTTCCGCCATGATGCCGCTATCCGAATTATACGAGTTGTTCGATTTCATCGCAAAGTGTCTCCGCTCGTTCCGCTGTGGGAGCCTCTGCGAAAATCCGAATGATCGGCTCCGTGTTACTTCCCCGCAACAACACCCAAGCGTCGCCGTGGTCGATCCGCAAACCATCCAATCGGTCGCACGGCAAATTTTTGTATGCCGACGCAACTTTGTCCAACAGTGCCGGCACCTTCGCCAGTTCAACGGTCATCTTCCGCTTGACGAGCGCATATTTCGGCAACGCATCGGCAAGTTCGGCAACCGTTTTGCCCGTCGTTGTCATCGCATCGAGAATCTGTGCCATTCCGACGAAACTGTCCCGCACAAAACCGACTGCCGGATCAATTGGACCGCCGTTTCCTTCGCCGCCGAAGGTCGCCTTCTTTGCGAGCATCATTTCGACGACATTCGCCTCGCCGACGGCACTGCGGAAAATCGGAATCTCATACTTCTTGGCAATATCCTCGCTCATCCGGCTCGTTGCACAGTTGATCACCATCGGACCGAGTTTGCGGTTGTATTCCCCTTTGACTGCCGATTGAAAAACGTGATCCATACAAAGCACGACCGTATATTCTTCGCCGATGTACCGACCGTTGTTGTCGATGATGGCCAGTCTGTCCGCATCGGGGTCTTGGCAAAATGCAACGTCAACGCCTGCCGACTTGACCTTTTCGCAAACGCTGGTCAGGTTGTCCACCGTCGGCTCCGGCGTGTGCAAAAATTGACCATTCGGTTCCTTGCCGAGAAATGTTACGTCGCAATTCAAGCGTTCTAAAAGTTTTTCACCGAGTACGGCACCCGCACCGTGATTGGAATCGAGCAGCACTTTGAATTTTCTATTTCTAATTGCGTCCACATTGATGGTTTTCAACACGGCTTCGAGATGAGTCGTCGTTGAGTCGGGACAGACCGAACAGGTGCCGATGTTTTGCCAAGTTGTCCACTGCGGTTTGGTCGTTTTGTATTGTTCCAACACCCGGCTGCCGGGCTCTTTCGGAATAACTCGTCCTTCGTTGAAGAAAAGTTTCATGCCGTTGAACTCGCTGGGATTGTGCGAAGCGGAAATCTGGATTCCCCCGGCGGCATTGTATTGCCGAATGAGGATTCCGAGCGTCGGTGTGGCGGCGACTCCGACATCGAGCGTGTCGCGTCCCAGTGCATTGAGACTAGCGTGGATAGCACTGGCAAGCATCGAACCGGAGGGTCGGCTATCTCGCGTGATGACGAAGAGTCCAGGCGGAGAGGAAACGGAAAAGGCGGCGGCATACCGCATGGCGACATCGGGATTCAACGCTTCGCCAATCATACCGCGAAGACCGGCAACACTGATAATGGGTTCGGACATTGTGAGCGAGGGTAAAATATCTTGACCGCAATATAGCAAATTTATTGAGCAATCGCAAGCGGAAGCAGAGTCGTCTTCGCCAACAAACCCCACAAATTTGGACACACCGGGTGTGTAAAAGTTTTAGTGGGTCAATTTGCAATCCGCTCGGATTGCATCTTTCGGTAGAACGTGTTGGACCAAGAAATCCGGCATTCCGTAGGAATGCCACTTTCGGTTAATGACCAAAAAACGCATTCCTACGGAGTGCGATGGTTGGGCAGGAAACTTTTTCTACCAAGAAAAGCATTCCTAACGGAATGCTCACAAAAGAATCCCCTCAAAGTTTTACACACCCTGTTTTCAGGACACACCCGGATCCCCAAGATTCGCTTGACGACGGGTAAAAAATGGTGTAGAGTATCCGAGAGGTTCCCTATTCGACAACAGAAAGGTTCATCTCCATGAAACGCTCCCTGTCCATTATTTTGACGTTCCTTTTGATGGTCGGCTACTTGCAAGCACAAAAAACCGAAGAAGCGGCAATGAAACAGAAACCGGAACGCGAACCGGTGCGGCTGGAAAAAGTAACCATCGTTCTCGAAGGAGAAGAAGTTCAAAAACAGGAGGGAATTCATGAATGGACAGGGAAAGCGGCAAGCCTTGTGATGGAGTTTTTCCCCATTTTTGACAAAATTTTTGAAACGGAGGAAGTTATCCCCCCAAAAGAACTCACGCTCGTTTTTCGCAAGATGGACGGCGTTGCCTTTGCCTCGGGAACGACCATCACGATTTCCGTCGATTGGATCCGCCGTGCGCCGGGAGATTTCGGAATGGTCGCCCACGAAATGATCCATCTCATCCAGAGGTACCCCGGCGGAAGAGGTCAGGGAGGAATACCGGGTTGGGCAATGGAAGGAATCACCGACTTTGCCCGGCACGCTTACTACGAACCGGATGTGCTGATGCGTCCCGTCAATCTTGAAACGAACAAGTACAGCGATTCCTATCAGATCACGGGCGGCTTTTTCATGTGGATTGAACATGCTTACGACAAAGATTTCGTGAAAAAACTGAACCGACATGCGCGCACGCGGACTTGGTCGGATGATGTCTTTGAGAAGTACACCGGCAAAGGACCCGAAGAACTTTGGAAGGAATATGTCGACTTTCTTCGCACGATCGACGGCACCCGCATTCTGCCGACAAGAGATTTCGGCAGAACAAAATTGGGGTCCACCTATTCAGTCCAACCGCGTCCGTAACCGTAGCAAGATCAAGCCAAAATGACACGTTATTTTCTATTCATCATTCCGGCAGTGATACTTTCGGCATCGCTTGTTGCCCAGTCGCAGACGGTGCCGGGACAAAAACAACGACAGAGCCAAGCCGGTGGACTCATCTTCCAGTGTCTTTTCG
>Ga0082212_10012617_pt1 | contig 10633 bp, 8 predicted proteins | sample TergutNt197P3_FD_71548 | JGI IMG/M metagenome (GOLD analysis project Ga0082212, IMG submission 71548) | Neocapritermes taracua P3 segment gut microbial communities from Petit-Saut dam, French Guiana - Nt197 P3 | ecosystem: Host-associated > Arthropoda: Insects > Digestive system > Gut ...
CAGACGCAGGCCGCCCTGGAACGCTGTCTGAACGACGACGCCCAATTGCGCGACGAAAGTTCGCCGGATCTGCTTGTCGTGCGGCAGCAATTGCGCGGCCATCACCAGAACTGCCTGCGCAAGGTGCGGGAGTTCGCCAAGCAATACAACATGGAGCATTACCTGCAGGACGCGTTCATGGGACTCGCCTCGGATCGCTATGTACTGCCGCTCAAGGCCAATTTCAAGGGCCGTATGCAGGGCATCATCCACCACTGGTCGCAGACCGGGGAAAGTTTTTACTTCGAGCCCATCTTCCTGGTGGACATCAACAACCAAATCCAGGAGCTCAGGCAGCGGGAGCGCGAAGAAGAACGCAAGGTGCTGGCCTGGCTTACCTCCCTTGTGTGCGAAGAATTGCCCGCAGTGCAGGCTGCGTGCGATTTTCTGGCGCGGCTGGATTTGCTGCTGGCCCAGTGCAAACTGGCCGACATGCTGAACGCGGCCTGCCTGAGCCTGGGCGAGGAGGGCGGAGTGGAACTGCTGCAAGCCCGCCATCCCCTGCTGGTTTTGAGCGGCGAGGCCCAGCCCGTGGACATCATCCTGCGCCCTGCTGAACACGGCCTGATTATTTCCGGAGGCAACGCGGGCGGCAAGACCGTATGCCTCAAAACCCTAGGGCTTGTCAGCGCGCTGGCCCTGACCGGACTGCCCGCGCCTGTGGCCAAGGGCTCCCATCTGCCCGCATGGACGGACATCCACGCCTTCATCGGCGATGAACAGAGCCTGGATGACAGGCTCTCCACCTTCACCGCGCAAATACGCCACCTCGCCGCAGCCTGGGAACAGCTTGACAGCCGAGCCCTGGTACTGCTCGACGAGTTCGGCGCGGGCACCGACCCTGCGCAAGGGGCGGCGCTGGCGCAGGCCGTACTGGACGAGGCCCTCTCGCTCGGCGCGTCCGTGGTGGCGGCCACGCACTTTCCGGCCCTCAAGCTGTATGCCCTCAGCCATCCTGCGGTACGCGCCGCATCGGTGCTGTTTGACCCGCTCACCAAAAAACCACTTTTCCGCCTCGCCTACGATCAGGTGGGCAGCAGCCAAGCCCTTGACGTGGCCCGCGAACACGGCCTTCCGGAAAGCATCCTGCAGCGCGCCTCCCAGTATCTCCTGCCGGGTTCGGAAGACAGCGGGCAGATCATCGCGCGCCTGAACGAACTCGCCGTGGCCCGCGAAACGGAGATCCAAGGACTGAAGCAGGAACATGAACGCCAGCGCCTCAAACGCGAAAAGCTGCAAGAGCGTTTTGAACGTGAGCGCCGGGACCTGCACGAAGAAGTGCGCGCCAAGGCCGGTGAACTCATGCGGGCGTGGAAGGAAGGCCGCGCCTCCCACAAGCAGGCTCTGAAGGAGATGTCGCGCCTGCGCGCGTCGCTTGCCAGGCCCGCACCGGAGCAGGAAGCTTTGCCCGCGCCGGAAGCTGCGGCGCTCAAGCCGGGCCAGTGCGTACGCTATCGCCCGTTTGGCAGGCAGGCCGGCATTCTTGAAGTTGATGCGCGCAAAAAACGCGTCCGGCTTGACATGAACGGCGTTTCCCTGTGGGCCGGACTTGATGATATCGAAGTGCTGGCCCAAAGCGGCGCCGTTCCCCCTCCCAGCGTTCACGGACCGAGCGGGGACGGGCTCTTGCTGCGCCTTGATCTGCGCGGTAAGCGGACCGACGTGGCACTGGGCGAGCTTGGAGCCTTTCTCGACAAGGCGCTGCTCACAAACAGAGAGAGCGCGGAAATCATCCACGGGCGCGGCACCGGCGCGTTGCGCCGCGAAGTGCACAACTTTTTGCGCGCCTTCCCCGGCATTGCCGGTTTTGCCCTCGCGCCGGAAAAACACGGGGGCGACGGCATGACAGTGGTCACATTTAAATAACGTTTGCCATGCAAAGAAGTGATGCCATACGGGCGATAAAAGAACGCCTGAAGCTGGTGGACATTGCGGGGCGTTATGTGGCGCTGAAACGCAACGGTCCGCGATGGTGGGCGCCTTGTCCCTTTCACCAGGAAACCAAGCCTTCGTTTTCCATAGACGAGGAAAAAGGAAATTTTTATTGTTTCGGCTGTCAAGCTTCCGGTGATTTGTTCGATTTCTACGGCAGAATCACTGGCCTGGATTTCCGGGAAAGCCTGGAACAACTGGCGGCCGAAGCCGGCATTGACCTGGATGCGCGCCAGGGTGGCGGCCCGACCGACGGCGCCGCGAGGCAGCGGAGCGAGCGGCAGCGGATTTTGCACCTGTACGAGCTGGCTGCCGCGCACTACGCGCGCAACCTTGCAGGCGCGAACGGGGCCGCCTGTCGGGCGTATATGGAGCAACGAGGCATAGACGCGGCGCTTGCCGAGCGTTTCGGCCTCGGGTACGCGCTGCCTGGCTGGCAGGATCTGGCGGACGCCCTGCGCCGCAAAGGCTGTGACGAAGCGCTTGCGATCAAGGCGGGTTTGCTCGGCGCAAGCGATAAAGGCGGTTACAGCCGGGCCTATGATCGTTTCCGGGGACGCCTGATCTTCCCCATCCACAACCCGTCCAACCAGGTGATCGCGTTCGGGGGACGGATCATCGAAGAGGGCGAAGAGGCCAAGTATATCAACAGCGCGGATTCGGCCATCTACAAAAAGGGCGACCATCTCTATGCGCTGCCGCAGGCGCGGCGGCATATAACCGGCAAGAGCGCCGCGCTGCTGACCGAGGGCTACATGGATGTGCTTACCCTCCACCAGTTCGGCTATGAGCATGCGGTAGGGGTGCTGGGCACGGCGCTGACGCCGGAGCAGGTGAAACGCCTTTCGGGCTTTACCTCGCAGATCACCTTGCTCTTTGACGGCGACAACGCCGGGCGCAAGGCCGCGCAACGGGCCTGTGAGCTGCTGTTGCCCAGGGGGCTTGGCTGCAGGGTGGCGCTCTTGCCGCAAGGGCAGGATATTGACGACCTGTTGCGCACACAGGGACCGGAGGAATTTGAAAAACTGCTGGACGCCGCGCCGGACGGCCTGCGCTTTTGCCTGGATACGGTGCGCCATATGGCCCCGCGCGACGTCGTGGCTTGGGCGCGGGATTTTTTGAAGGCCTTTGTCGAGTGGCCGGAGCTGTATAGCCAGTACGCCTCAAGCTTAGCCCGCGCGCTCAACTTGAACGAGGCGGAACTGAAAGCCGGAGTGCTTGCCCGGCAAAAGGGCATTGCGCCGCATGGAAGCAAAACAGTATCCTCCGGAGGTCCGGATGTGGTCTTCGAGCGGCAAATCCTGCGCTTTGCGGCCCGCTATCCGCACAGGTGCCAGGATTTACAGGAAGAGGGCGCGGATGTGTTTTTGCTGACACTCAAGGCGCGCGAACTCTGGAAAAAAATTTTTGCGTATCCGGCCGACGAAATCCAGTACCACCTGGATGAGCGGGAAAAGGACTTCTGGATGCACTGCCGCACGGGTGAAGCTCCTCCCCTGAACAACGAAGAGGGGGAACTTGCGCCCTTGCTGCAAAAATTCGCGGCGAAGCACAAAAAAAGAGCGCACAGTTCTGTCGCGGCCGCCCTCCGCGAGGTTGCCGAAACAGATGACTTTGAAAGCGATCTGGAGTATATTGAAGCGTTACGCGCAAACGTAAAGGACGAATGATGAGCAATCTGAAAGATATTCAACAGATCAAAACTTTAATTGCCAAGGGCAAGGCCGTGGGCTTTCTGACCTTTGATGAAGTCAACAAGGCCCTGCCTGTGGAAATGGGCACGCCCGAGCAGTTTGAGGAGATCATCGGCATTTTTGATCAGCTTGAAATCGTTATTGTAGACTCGGAAAAGGAAGGCAAAAAAATTTCCGTGACCACGAACGAAAGCGACGATGAAGTGCCGGCCAGCGAAAACGGCCTCGACCTTGCCGAGGACGAGGAATCCGCGGATTACTCCTCGCGCAGCACGGATCCGGTGCGCATGTACCTGCGGGAAATGGGCGCGGTACCCCTGCTGGACCGCGACGGAGAGGTCGTCATCGCCAAAAAAATCGAAACCGGCGAACAGGACGTGCTCTACGCGCTGGTGGAAGTGCCCGTGGCGGTGGAGGAACTCATCAATGTCGGGGAAGACCTCAAGCAGAACCGCATCAAGCTCAAGGATGTGGTCAAAACCATTGAGGAGGACGACCCCAGCGAAGATGAGATGAACCAGCGCACGCGGGTCATTCTGCTCCTGGATGAAATCAAGCAGACCTTCCGCAAGAAAAAGCGCATTTATTCCAGGCTGGACGAATGCTGTACCCTGGAACGCAGGGTCGCCAACATCCAGAAGGATATTCTGCAGTTCAAGGAAGAAATCGTCACCCGCCTGCGCGACATCAAGCTGGAAAAAACGCTGCTTGACCGCGTCATTGAGACGGTGGAGGATTACGTGCGGCAGATGCACAACTGCCAGCGCGACCTGTCCGCCTACATTCTTTCCACGGGCCGCACGCAAAGTGAAATCCAGACCTTGTTCAAAAGCCTGGAAGCGCGCGAAGTGCATCCGAATGCCGCTGCGGAAATGCTGCGCATGAGCGTGGACGAACTCTTTTCCTTCAAAGAGATGATCATCGGCAAAATTGAAATCTTGCAGCGCCTGCAGGAAAAATGCTGCCATCACGTGTCGGACCTGGAAGAAGTGCTGTGGCGCGTCAAACGCGGCAATTCTGCGGCCATGCGCGCGAAGCAGGAACTCATCCGCTCCAATCTGCGTCTTGTGGTGTCCATTGCCAAAAAATACACCAACAGGGGCCTGCAATTCCTCGATCTTATCCAGGAAGGCAATATCGGCCTGATGAAAGCCGTGGACAAGTTCGAATACCAGCGCGGCTACAAGTTTTCCACCTACGCGACCTGGTGGATACGCCAGGCCATCACCCGCGCCATTGCCGACCAGGCGCGCACCATCCGCATTCCGGTGCATATGATCGAAACGATCAACAAGCTTATTCGCACCTCGCGCTACCTGGTGCAGGAACTGGGGCGCGATCCCACGCCCGAGGAAATCGCCGAGCGCATGGACTACCCGGTGGACAAGGTCAAGAAGGTGCTGAAAATCGCCAAGGAACCCATTTCTCTTGAAACGCCCATCGGCGACGAAGAAGATTCCAGCCTTGGCGACTTCATTGAAGACAAAAAAGCCATTGCCCCGGCGGAAGAAGTCATCAATACCAAACTGTCCGAACAGCTTGCCGCCGTGCTTGCGGACTTGACGCCGCGCGAGGAACAGGTGTTGCGCAAGCGCTTCGGCATCAGCGAAAAGTCGGATCATACCCTGGAAGAAGTGGGCAAACTCTTTAACGTCACCCGCGAACGCATCCGCCAGATTGAAGCAAAGGCCTTGCGCAAGCTGCGTCACCCGGTACGCAGCCAGGTACTGCGTTCTTATTACGAAAATTAGCGCGAAATCGTATGATTTTTTCTTGCATACGCAACAATGACGTGCTAAGCACAAATCTGACAAGCGGCATAACGAAGGAAAGCTCTTGCAAAACCTGGCATGGGGCCGGGGCATTCAAATTTTTTTGAGGAGGAAGTATGAAAAAGGTTTCCATTCTCGCAAGCGTCTTGGCGTTGATGCTGTGCTGGGGCGGCGTGGCCGCCGCGCACCAGACGCTGGGCGCCCATCTCAAGTGCCAGGATAGCTTCCTGTTTTTGGTTGACTATTCCGGTTCCATGATGATGACCCACAAAGTGTTCAAGGAAGCGAAGATTGACGTAGCCAAGCAGGCGATGGCGAAAATCAACGCCAAACTGCCCACCCTGGCCTACAACGCCGGCCTGTTCACCTTTGCACCCAAGTCCACCGTTGTCGCCGCCGGTCCCTGGGACAGGGCCGCCATGAACAAGGGCATCTGGACTCTGAAGAACAACCAGGCCATTTACGGACGTCTGACCCCGATGGGCAATGACTTTGCCGCCCAGGCCTCCGCTATCGGCGCCCTGCCCGGCAAGACCGCCGTCATCCTGTTCTCCGACGGCGACAAAAACCTCGGCAAGGATCCTGTCGCCAACGCCCAGGCCATCTATGCCGCCAACCCCAATGCCACCATCCACATCGTGAGCCTTGCCGACACCAAGAAAGGCGATGCGGTGCTGAAGAAAATCGCCGCCCTGAAGGCCGGCTCCGTTATGGTTGAAGCCACGGAACTCGTGGCCGTCGACGAACTGGCGAACCAGTTCGTGGAAAAGGTCTTCTGCTACCAGGCCAACATGCCCAAGGACATCATCACCCTGCGCAGCGTGCACTTCGCGGTTGGCAAGTACAACCTGGACAAGGTCGCCACCTCGACCCTCGACCAGTATGCCGTTATCCTGAAGACCCGTCCGGCCGAAAAACTCAGCATCGTCGGCTGGGCTGACGTCACCGGCAACAAGCAGGCCAACCAGACCCTGTCCGAAAACCGCGCCAAGGCTGTGAAGAACTACCTTGAAAAGATTGGCGTGAAGAACAAGATCATCATCGAAGACGGCCGTGGCGTGTCCTACTACTATGACAACACCACCGCCCAGGGGCGCTTCATGAACCGTCGCGCCGAAGTCAACATCATCAACCCGTAACAGCTTGAAGCGTTCCGGCTGAAAAGTCCCCCTCGGCAGTCCGCTGCCGAGGGGTTTTTATTATGAGTTAGCGGCGCGCCGCATCAAGGCATAGAGTTCGGTCGCCAGGGCATCCGCTGCCAGGGCGGGATTGACGGTATATTGCAGCGCGTCCTGCATGCGTCCGAGCAATTCCCCCGCAGCGTGGAGGCCGCGTGCGTCCAGGCGCGAGGCGAAGCAACGGGCCAGATCCGGCTTCGCCTGTCCGGCAAGAGCGGCAGCCAGGGCTTTTTGGCAGGCAAGCAGCAGTTCCTGCACGCTTGCGGGTTCAAGGCCTCGCGCGGAAGTGCGCTCGAACCAGCCGACGCCTTCTTCCAGAAAACGGGCCAGGGCGCTTTCCCACTCACGGGCCAGGGGCGAGAGATCCCCGGTGCCCGGCCAGGGCAGGGTCAGCGCCCAGGAACGCGAGACCAGGGTGGGCAGCAACTGCTCCCGTTGCGGGGCGAGCAGCACGAAGACCGAGTGGGCCAGGGGCTCTTCCAGTGTTTTAAGCAGCGCGTTGGCCGCAGCGGTGCGGATTTGCGCTTCCAGCCCCGCCAGGATGACGACGCGACGCCCCTCGCCGTGCGGAGCTTCGCCCAGGCGCGCGCGCAGGACCTGCACCCGGTCCATGGTCAGGGCGCGCACCGGACCGGGGTTTTCCTCATCTTCCTTGTTGGAGATGCGGCCATCCAGGGCAATACAATCGAGATGCTCTCCAGCGCCGATTTGCAGGCAGTCCGGGCAATCCAGGCAAGGCCCCTCAGGCCCGCGCGCAGGACAGTTGAGCAGCGCGGCCCACCAGCGCGCCATGGCTGCACGCGCGTTCTCCACGCCGCCTTCAAGCAGCAGCACCTGGGGCGGCGCGTCGGCAAGGCGCAGGAGGGTCAGGCGCAAAGACGCCAGTTCCAGGGCAGGGGCAAAGGCCAAAAGAGCCTCTTCCCGGCTGAAGATCGTGTTGTCAGCGGAAGATCGTCTGGAAGCCATCTCAAAATTCCTTTTTGAGCGGCTTGTATCAGGTATTCTTTGACTGCCTGAAGCGCAGCACCCGGCAGCGCTTTTTTTCGCTCTCGGCGTTTTCCGGCGCCTCCAGGCTGAAGGCGGATCCCTCCGGGTCGCCTGTCTGGCCTTCGGCCTGCACCTGCTGCGAAAGCTGTATCTGGCGCGCCCAGTGGTAGTTGAAGAGCTGGTTTTTCCAACGTTTGGCCTGAATGAAGGAGAGCACCAGCGCGGCTTCCTCCCAGCGGCGGCTGGGTTCGAAATGCGCCACGATGGCGGCGTATTTCTCCCACAGGGCCATGAGTGAAGATTCGTCCAGAGCGTCGAGCTGGCGTGCGAGCCGGAGCAGCATTTGTTCCATATATGATGTAGTATACACGAAAACGGGGCCGACGGCAAACGAAATTTGCTATCCGCCGGCATTGACGGGACAGCAGGGAAAGTTTTGGCAAGGTAAAATTGACAAAAAACTTTCCAAATATTACATTACTCCTATGAAGTTCGTGAATATCACGCTCAAGGCGCACAAACACATCGCCAAGCTGAACAAGCAGGACATGGCGTTCATCTATAAAACCCTTGAGACGTTGAAGGACTGGCCGGATATCAGCGGGGTGAAACGCCTGACCGATATGCCGGGTTATCGCCTGCGCATCGGGCAATACCGCGCATTTTTTGATGTAACGGGAGACGAGATCACGGTTACGGAGGTGAAAAGACGCAATGAACGCAGCTATTAGACACCAGATCATTGAGGATAACGGGCAACCCTTGTTTGTCCTTGTGCCGTATGCGGAATATGTGGCTTCCTTGAACCGGGAAAGCGGAGCAAGCCCGGTTATCCCCCTGGCTGTTTCCAAGGCCGCCAACCTGGAAGATAAAAGCCTTGTCCGTGCATGGCGTGAATACAAAGGATTGTCCCAGGCGGACATAGCGGAGCGCATGGGCATAAGCCGCCCGGCATACGCGCAGTTGGAGGCCAAGGGCGCGAATCTTCGCGCTGCAACAGTACATCGCTTGGCGCTTGCCCTGGATGTGCAGTGGGAACAGCTTTGCGAGGATGCGGAGTAGTATTGCATCGCCGAACTGGGGCGAGCGTACTTGCGGACACTACTCGCTAAAGCCCGGAGGCAACGCGCCGGCCGGCAGCTCCTCGCCGCCGGGCAACATATCCCTGGCCTCTTTGGGCTCCAGCTCAAGCGTCAAGCGCGCTTCGCGGGCGGCCTCGATATACGATCCCTTGCCCAGGCGCAGCGCGCCCGTGGCTGCCGCCACGATGGCCGGGCTTGCGACCGGGCAGTGGCATTCGCACGCGCCGCAGCCGAAGCAGCGATCCGCCTTCACAAAGGGCACGGGGACCTGCCGGCCGGGCTGGGGGCGCAGGCTGATGGCGCCGTAAGGGCAAACTTCCTGGCAGACAACGCAACGCCTGTCCTGTTCCCAGGCAAGGCAGCTCTCGCGCAGCAGGACAGCAACGCCAATCTTGGCCCGCTGTTTTTCCTCCAGGGGCAGCCTGCGCAAGGCCCGGCTGGGGCAGACCTGTCCACAGGCATTGCAGGAAGCCTCGCAGGGGCCGCGCCGGGGCACGAGCACCGGGCTGAACACCCCCGCAAGGCCCGCCAGAAAATACGTGGCTTGCAGGCCGTTGCTCGGACAGGCCTGCATGCAGGCCCCACAGCGCAGGCACAGGCGCACGAAATCTTCTTCCGGCACCGCGCCGGGCGGACGGATAAGCTCTGGCCGGCGAATCAGGCCGACTGCGGCGGGCTGCTGCAAGGAATCCAGTCCCAGCATGCTGCCTGCCGCGCAGCCCGCTCCGGCAAGCCCTGCCTGGAGCACCTGCCGCCGTCCCGGCAAGTCGGGCAGCTTCTGCGGCGGCGCCGGTTGCGGCGCGGGCGAGACGGAAAAACGCGTCACGCCCGCGCACACCGCCTCGCAACGGCGGCAGGCAATGCATTCCCGGTGGGCCGTGTTGGATGCTTCCATGTCTATCGCCCCCATGGGACAATGCCGTTGGCATTGGCCGCAGCGTATGCACTCGCGGACGCGCCGCCGCCACAGGGGGCGAAAGGCAAAAAGGCCCAGCAGCGCTCCGGCGGGGCACAGGTAGCGGCACCAGAAGCGCGGGCGGATGCACTCTAGCGTGAACAGCGCGCCGAAAAACACGAACAGGAAGAAGATCGCCTCAAAGCGGCGCACGCTTACCTGCGCATAGGCCAAAACTTGCAGATTGAGCGTATCGGCAACGGGACGCAGCACATCCAGCCCCTGTTTGCCCGCAAGCTGGACGAGCGGAAACATGAAGGCGCCGTAGAAGCGCGTGATCAGGGGGATGGGCGAGACCGCAAAGACCGCGTTCACGCCGAGCGCGGCGGCCGCAAAGACTGCGGCCAGCACCAGGTACTTGCCCCAATGCCAGGGACGCGGCTCGTGCGGGTGCTGCGCACAGCCTCGCGTACGCCGCGCGCCCAAAAAACGCGCCAGGTCGAGCGTGATGCCAAAGGGACAGAGATAGCCGCAAAACACCCGCCCGATCAGCACGGCGCACAACGCCATGCCAAGCCCCGGCAGCAGCGGGGGGATGCATTCCCGCGCGGCCAGGGGCAGGGCGAAGGCAACAAGCGGATCAAGCCGCAAATAGAGATCCGGCGGCAGCCAGTCAGGCATGCTTCCGTTTGTCGCGGCGCGCATCATCCACACGAGCCAGCAAAAACATAGCAAGCTCAGGCTTTGCACAAGCCTGCGGCTGCTGTTTGCTGACCAACGCGACGGGCTGCGCACGAGGGATTACACGCTGACGCGCTGTGTCCGCAGGTTTTCGATATCCATGCGTCCAAGTCCCCGTTCATGCGCCAGGCGGACATGGGAGACCTGCCTGGGCTGCATGACGCGGCCGTACCATTCATAGGACGCAACCGCCGTGGCGTCCGCCGCCACCGGGTCCGCGGACGCGATAATTTCGCCGGGGGTGATGACCTTGCCGGGTCCGCCCGGCCCGCCGGTGGTAAGCACCCGGGTAGCGTCAATAACGGCAAGCTGC
>Ga0082212_10012618_pt1 | contig 10633 bp, 9 predicted proteins | sample TergutNt197P3_FD_71548 | JGI IMG/M metagenome (GOLD analysis project Ga0082212, IMG submission 71548) | Neocapritermes taracua P3 segment gut microbial communities from Petit-Saut dam, French Guiana - Nt197 P3 | ecosystem: Host-associated > Arthropoda: Insects > Digestive system > Gut ...
TGGGGGGAAGGTTAGCCATGAAGACCATTCGGCGAGGTGAAGAAGATGCCACACCAAAGTGTGCGTCGACGGCAGCCTCGACCGCCATGGTCTGAATGGGTGTTCTTCCCCCCACCGATATGGAAAGATTGATGTGTTCAGTTCGACAGTGGTATTTTTGTTACCCCGCTGTGCTCCCGGACGTTGGCTGTGGGTAGCGGCATGGTAAAATATAAAATGATTACGGAGGTTATTCAGCCCTTTCTCAGGTTTATTGTAGATAATAATGTATATGACAGATGCTTTGTAACTAATATTAAAAAGAAAAATCTACATTCTTTCCAAGCGCAGGATCCCGGATTACTCCTTCACCTTCTTCATTTTCTTCCTTAGCTTCCGTATGTTCTCCCTGATGACCTTCCTGCCCTGCCCTTCCTCCGTTATTGTCGTCTATTGCTTCCGAACCGTCACCTGTGTTTTGAGTTTCGTTTACAGAACGAATCTTTTCATCGGTTTGCTGTTGAATTCTGATATGCTGAATAGATTGCAGTAAAGCGGCGCCCTCCCTCTGGGCTGTATTCTGTTTGCCAACCTTGTCTGCCTGGGTAAAGAGTGTTTGAAGATCAAGAGGTGATATAGCCATCTGGTCCCTTCTGTGATTCTTCGTCGGGTTCTTCGTATTTGGTTACACGTACAAGGCCGTCTTCAAGGACAAAAGTAACCGCACGGTATTCATTACGGACATCCTCTCTGGATTCCCTGATAATAATTTTTGTTCCCGGATAAACTTTGGAGGAAGCAGAAACTTTACCCCGGGCTTTCAGCGAATTTAAGAAAGCTTGTATTTTATCTATTTCTTCCTTTATCCCAGTCAAATCGTCAGTTAATTGCTGGCGTCTGTCCATAAGTTCGTTAAGGTACACTTCTTTATCTTCCGGAAGACTTTTCCGCTGTTTTTTAATATTGATTAATGTATTGATATTAAGCTGAACTTCTTCAAGCTGTTTATCCTGTTCTTCTTTTTGACCTTTCAGAACCTCCAGTCTTTCTTTGCTTTTGGGATCAAAACCAACTTCGCAAATTGTTTCTGTACCGCTGGTCGGGCTTCCTATGCTTTTTGCGTTGATCTCTTCGGTTGCCCGCAGACGGCCGCCTACAATGGAAGCACGCTTGCCATTACAAATAATGCTCTTGAATGCATCAACATGGGAATTTATGATACCGTCCGAAACAACAACCAAATTCCCCGCTTCTACACGGGAGTTTTCAATAAACCTGGCCCAGATAGAACGGCCTGCACGGATCATCCCGTCACTTCTTCGTCCGGTAATCCCCTGAGAAACAATAATATCTCCCTCAGCATCCAATTCCGCCTTTTCTACAGTACCGTGTACTTCAATGTTGCCTGCTGCTTTTACCGAATAACCGTCTTCTACACTGCCGCTGATATTCACGTTACCCAGGAAAATGATGTTGCCGGTTTTTATATTTACATTGCCCTGAACCGCATAGACAGGTTCTACGTTTATTTTCCCGCTTGCAAGAATAACCTGCCCATTCATGTCGGAAATAACTGTGACACCATCGTCCGCCACATGAACATTTTTTCCCAGAGGAAGCGCCATATCTTTGCCGTTTTTTGCAGGGAGTACCTTGCCGGTTACCGTACGGCCGGCAATCCCTTCTTCGGGATCTGTCTTTTTCGCCAGCGGCTGGCCTTCAACTACGTTTTGAATAATATTAAGATCTTTAAAATCTACCCGGCCGCTGGAACCTTCCCGAAGCTTTATTTTGGTTTGATCTGTTTCAAAGTTATATTGAATAAAGGCATCCTTGCCGTCTACAGGACGTATTCCTGAAGCTACCTGAACAGGCTCTTTGTAGCTTGGCTTATCGGTAAATTCCGTAAGAATTTGCTCATCTACACCAAAAACTACCTTGCTGCTTCTTAAAAGACCCAGGTAGGATTCCATGGTAATATCGCGTCCGCCCATTCCCGGAGGAGTTACAGTAATAGACGCCTTCATTTCATCGGCGGTAACATCCACCGTAGCCATAGCATCGTTGGCAAGGTTGTGCTGAAAACTGCCGATCCGCACATACATTGCGGCTTCATCTTTAACGATTTGTTCTACCAACTGCATATCACAGTCGGTTACATTACGATCAGCGATAATTTGATTAACAAACGAAGGCCGTATTTTCGTGCCCCGGCCTACAGGAGGAATCACCTTTAAATAAGCGCCGTCGTAAAGAAGCTGCACAAAGGCGTCTCCGTCTTTATCCAGCGCAACTTTGGCCGCTTCTTCAGCTTCTTCGGCTGCAGCTTCTTTTTCTTCCTCTATAGTCTGAGCTGTAACCCGCTGGTAAGCTCTTATTTTCCATTTTTTTACCCCAGTACCAAGGAAACCGGGGGATCCTTTAACCGCAATTTCGTATTCAATACGGCGAATTGGCATATTAAGAAGTGTAGAAGCTTCAGATACAGCTTCTTCCAGGGTTGCGCCTTCCACCTCAATGGTGTTAATAGCTCTATCCCGCTCCAGACGTTCTTTCATTGCTTGTTGAAGCTGGACAAAATCTACCATAATAATATATACCTCTTGTACAATTATCGGCATTTTGCGTTACAGACGCAAATCTTATACTATGCCTTTTCGTACATTGGTAAGCCGGGAACGGAGCCGTAGTATGGCTTTGGTATGAAGCTGGGAAACCCGGGATTCGGTTACTTCCAAAACCTGCCCGATTTCTTTAAGGGTCAGATCTTCGTAATAGTAAAGAACCAGGATCTTTTTTTCTTTTTCCGGAAGATCGTTAATTGCACTGACAATTACCCTGCGGATTTCTTCTTTTTCTACTATTACATCGGGATTAAGACTTGCCGGAGATTCTATCCCGTCTCCGATAGACACCTTATCGTTGTCATCCCCGGAAAACCACATATCATTTAAGGAAAGAATGGATGTACTGGAAATACGCTGCATTACTTTCTGGTATTCGGTCTCGTCCATACCTATGGACTGCGCTATTTCCTGATCCGTAGCTGTTCTGCCAAGCTGGGCTTCCAGAGCGCCGATGGCTTCTTCAATCTCCCTTGTCTTTTGCCGTACCGATCGGGGAACCCAGTCTATGGAACGGAGCTCGTCAAAAATGGCCCCCCTGATTCTGGTAACGGCGTATGTTTTAAATTTGACATTTTTATCCGGGTCGAATTTATCAATAGCATCCAAAAGGCCGAATGTTCCGTATCCAACCAGATCATCAAATTCAACATTATGCGGCATCCCGACTGCCACTTTACCGGCTACATATTTTACCAGAGGAGCATATTGTTTAATAAAAGCTTCCCTAATCCTGAGATCTCTTTTCTTTCGGTATTGTATCCAGAGTTCTTCTTCTGTTTTGTCTTCAATGTCAGGCTCACGGGATTTATCGGAACCCCAGAAAGTCTTCCCCATAGGCTATCCTTTATCGTCTCTTTTTAATACTGTCTGTATGGCCTGGGCCAGTTCTTTGGGGTTAAAATCCCCCATATCTGATTTTTTTGAAGAAGATTTAGGCCGTCTTGGTTCGGGACTGTCAAAGCCAATTTCTTCTATATTTTCCACGTCAGCAGCACTTCCCGGTATATTTTCCGATACCTCGCCAATATCAGGAAGGGTCGCTGCCGATCGGGATCTTCCCGGCATTTCCGAACCGGCTCCCATGACTTCCCCGTCACTTACGGCTTCCAAATCGCCGTCAACCCCCCCTTCCTCATTATATCCTGCATTCCCTTCCTGATCCAGTAGTGAAGAAGCAGCCTTTGGCAAAGCCGAGGGTCTTCCGGCTATATCATCAACCGACTCGGAGTTATCTGCAGGAAAAGCTCCTGAAACAGGTCCATCAACGCTGATATCCACTCGGGAACCGGAAACCGGAAATCCAAGATCGTCTTCGGGACTGCTAAGCAAATCAGGTAAAAATTGAGCCAAAAGCCAGAAGATTAAACAGGAAAGGGCAAAAAAGATGATTGCAAAAATCAATGCCCGCAGAAGGGGTATCAGAAATCCGGATCCGCTGAATAGACCAATTACAAGGGAAAGGACAAAAGCAGTTCCGGCGGCGATACCGCTTATTTTAAAATTAAACAAAGTCTAATTATCTCCCTTGAACATTCGTTTAAACAATTTCCCAAAGCCCCCGTTGTCCTGGACTTCGATTTTATCCATACGGCCCACAATGTGCTGAACACACTGGGATGCTTTACATTTGGGATCAACCACCATAAAGGGACGCTGTTTTAACACAGCCTGGGTCACTGCAGTATCGTCGTAGATAAACCCAAGGTATTCCAGTTTCAGGTTAAGAAACTGACTGGTAATATTGATCATACGGTCTGCTATTTTACCCGCTTCGGCAGCGTTTTTTACCCGGTTTACAACCAATTTTAAGCCCATGTTAAGACTATTAATTTCCGTAGCTATAATCTTGATAATCCCGTAAGCATCGGTAATTGCCGTCGGCTCAGGAGTAGTAATTATAACAGAATCATCCGCAGCAGCAACAAAATCCAGTACATTACTGGAAACCCCTGCAGAAGTATCAATGATTACAATATCAGCAGACGAAAGTGTGCCAAGTTCTTCAATAAAATACTGCCGTTCCTCTTCGCTAAGGTTGGCTATTTTGGAAAATCCGGAAGCTCCTGCAACAATGGAAATACCGTATTCGGTCTCAACTATGATTTCTTTCATCGTCTTTTGCTTGCGGATCACATGGTAAAGGTTAAACTTGGGGATCATGTTAAGCATTACATTAACATTGGCCAGCCCAAGGTCTGCATCCATTACAATAACCTTACGTCCTGTCCGGGCATAAGCCAGGGCAAGGTTAACCGATACATTGGTTTTGCCTACTCCTCCCTTGCCGGAAGTAACAGTAATAATCCGGGTCTTTTTTGCTTCTTTTACTGTGGAAGATTTATTATGGCCGTTTTTTTTGTTCCTCATCATTTCACGCAGTTTTTCTGCCTGATCTTCCATTCTATACTCCTGCATTCCCTGACGGATAATTTTCGCGGTCAACAGCAAAACCTTCCAGGTTAATTAATAAACGGATAACTGTAGCACGTTCTATGTCGGAAGGAACAGTTTGACCTGTGGTAATAAAAGAAACACTTTTATTTTCTTCAGCCAGAACACTAATTACATTTCCGGCCTTGTCTGTTTCGTCTAATTTGGTAATTATTACCGATTTATATTTAAAAATTCCAAATTGTTTAAGGATATCCCGAAGATCTCCGGTTTTTGTGGATGCCTGAACACAAAGATGAAATTCTGTTTTGGCGGGACATGCATCCAATATGGCTTTCATTTCTCCAAGCTCCATATAGTTTCGCGGACTTCTGCCTATGGTATCTATTAAAATAAAATCTACATCCTGATGGTATAACGATAATAACTTTTTTAAACCGTCATGATCTTCTGCCACACTAATCGGAATATTCATCCATTCTCCGTATTTTTCCAGCTGGTATTCCGCTCCGATACGATATCTGTCCAGGGTGATCATTCTTACCCTTTTACGCCAATCCAGAAGACCATCCTGTTCTCCTCCCAAATCTCCGTAAAGCGTCGCAAGCTTTACCAGGGTAGTTGTTTTACCTACCCCGGGAGGACCCAGCAGGACTATTACACGCGGTTTCTTCTTTCCCTGGACAGGTTGTTCCGGTTCTTCATAGACAGAAATCTTTTCCCCAATCCATTGGATAACCCGTTTCTGCACATCTTCATAATCATCCAGTTCATTCAGGGGAAATTCCCTTCGAGCCCTGTCAAGTATCATTCTTGCAAAAGAAGGACAAAATTCATTGTTAAAAAGATCATCTTCCAGTTTTTGTATGGAAGGATGATTATTGTTTTCCCGTTTGGCAGAATTAATTGCGGCAGAGCCGGAAATTGATTCATCAACTTTTTCGTTTAAACTGTGAACTGCTCCGCTCAAACCGGCAATTTCTTTTAATATTGCCTGCATAGAAACATTCGCAGCGGAAATTTGGCTTTGTTGTCCGGCTGCTTCCGGATGGACAGATACGGAATTTGCAGGCATTACTTTGCCTGCTGCAGCCAGTATCTGACGCTTGGTTGTTTCCAAACTATTCGATCCGACCGGACGATCACCGTAAATTCCTGTCATCTCAATTTCTTCATGACTCCTCCAGCCAAACATACCCCCTTTCTGTACGGTTCTTTCCAGTAACACCTTGGCATCTTTTCCGTACTTGGTAATAATCTTGTCAATGCATTCATTGTGGGTTCTGGCCTGGACAACAAAATGGGGCATCGTTGCTATTTAACCTCACTCTCTATTCTGATTTCACCCACCGCTTCTACATTTATCTCGTTTACAATTTCAGGCACCGAAAGCACCACCAATTCGGGCAGTTCTCTGGATGTTGAGGATTTAACCAGAAAACGCGCCGCTTCGGAACAGAGTATTACCGGAAACCAGCCCTGTTCCTGTACCGCAGTAATTGCCCTGGACAGCGATTTTATCCAGCCGTTTTGCACCGGCGGGTCGAGGGCGGAAATAATGCCGGAAGCGGTTTCCACTTTGCTGTCGATTATCTTCTGTTCCAAAGCCGGTTCTATGGTAAGTACACGCAATATTTTTTCTGCATCCGCATATTGAAGACAAAGCTGCCGCGACAAAGATTGACGTGCTTTTTCGGTAAGGAGTTGTCCATCTTTGGTAACAGGTCCGTAGTCGGCCAAAGCTTCCAGAATAGCAGTCATGTTCCGTATCGAAACCTGTTCCTTTAACAGATTCTGAATTACCTTTTGTATTTGCCCCAGGGTAAGGCTTTTAAGGGCTTCTTCAACCACCGCCGGATAATCTTTCTTAAGAGCGTCGAGTATTGCCTGTGTTTCCTGCCGGCCAAGAATTTCCGATGCATGATGCTTTATTATTTCTGTTAAATGTGTTGCAATAATCGACGGCGGATCAACCACCGTATAACCTGCCCGTTCCGCTTCTTCTCTCTTGTCGGCGCTGACCCACAGGGCCGGCAATCCAAAAGCCGGATCCCGTGTTTTTTCGCCGGGCAGTTCTTCCTTAACACTGCCGGGATTGATACACAAAAAATGCTCCATGCGTATCTTTCCCCGGCCCACATCGACGCCTTTAATTTTAAGACAGTACTCGCTTGGCTCCAGTCTCATGTTGTCAATTATTCTGATACGGGGAATCACCAATCCCAAATCGAGCGCAGATTCCCTGCGGACACGCTGTACCCGTTCAAGGAGTTCCGCCCCCTTATCCCGGTCTACCAGGGGAATAAGACCGTAACCCAATTCCAGCGACAGCGGATCCAGCGGCACCACCGGAGACATTTCCGCCGCTTCTTCACGGGGTTTGGCGGCTTCCGATGCTTTGGTTACGGTCGCCTCAAAATCCCGTTTCTTTTTCCGGGAAAGACGGAAAGCAATGATTCCCAGCAATAAAGCCATGGGAATAAGCACATACCAGGGAAAACCCGGAATTATCGAAAAAACCAAAAGTACCACAGCGCCAATTCCATAAATGCGGGCATCCCGGGAAAATTCCTTGGTTACATCTTCGCCGAAGGTTCCGTCCGAAACCGACCGGGTAACAATGATGCCCGTGGCGGTGGACACCAGAAGGGCCGGAAGCTGGGAAAGAAGGCCGTCGCCGATGGAAAAGGAAATATAGGTACTCACTGCAGAGTTAATTGTTTCGTTATGAATCACCGTACCGATAATAATTCCGCCCAAAATATTAACCACGGTAACAAGAATACCCACCTTAACATTTCCGGAAATAAATTTACTGGCACCGTCCATGGCGCCGTAAAAATCTACTTCGCGCTGAAGATCGTTTTTTCTGGAAATGGATTCTTCTTCGGAAATCGCCCCGGAATTGTACTCCGCTTCAATGGCCATTTGTTTGCCCGGCAGGGCGTCCAGGGTAAACCGTGCCGCCACTTCCGCAATACGCGTGGCGCCTTTGGTTATGACCACAGCCTGTACTGCAATAATCACGATAAAGATTACAAACCCCACCACCAGGCCCTCGGTTCCGCTGGAACCGACCACAAAGGAAGAAAAGGCCTTAATCATTCTTCCGTTAAACCTGGTTCCCTGGGTTAATATCAGCCGGGTAGAAGAAACGTTAACGGTAAGTCCAAAAACGGTAGACACCAGGAGTACCGTGGGGAACGAAGAAAAATCTGTAGCCTTTCTGGTATACAGCACAATAAGGAGTATCAGGAGTGCAAGGATTAAATTAAACGCCATTAATGCATCAAGCAGCGCCGTGGGCAGGGGAATGACCAGCGCCATCACAATGGCAACTACTGCGGCGGCAATAGCAAAATCGGTGGAGTTTCCGAAAAAATTCACGACGCCCCGCGGTGTTCTGACATCAGCCATAATAATTTCTCACTCTCTAAGCCCCAACACCATCAACACGCCGGCGTTCTTCTTCAAGCATCCTGACCCTGGCCAGAATCTGGGCTATTGCCTCCCAGTAAATCATGGGTACAGCCTGGCCTACTTCAACTTCCGCATAGAGTGCCCTGGCCAGAGGTTTATTCTCTATCACGGGAACTTCGTTTTCCTGTGCTATGTTTCGTATACGGAATGCCATTTCATCAGCACCTTTAGCTGTCAGAAGCGGAGCAACCATTGTTACTTCATCGTATTCCAAAGCTGCAGCAAAGTGAGTAGGATTGGTGATAACAACATCCGCTTTAGCAACATTAACCGGCATATTCCGGCTCATAAATTCCCTCATTCGCCGCTGAATCCGGCCCCTGATCATCGGGTCCCCTTCGTACATCTTCCGTTCTTCTTTTACCTCCTGCCTGGTCATCTTGAGTGATTCTTTAAACTGCCAGCGCTGAAAGAATATATCCGGTATGGAAAGGAAAAGAAGGAGAATCGCGCAAATAATTAAAAGCTGCGCCGCTAAAGATGCTACCTTGGTAAATCCATTCCATAGCCCTGCAGTCTGAAGATTTGCCAGCTTATCAATGTTGCTTCTGATCAATACATAAGCAACAGTGCCTATTATTGCCATTTTAACAATGGATTTTATAAAATTAAAAAGACCTTCCATAGAAAACAAAGTCCGCTGGAAATAGCGTCCAAAACGAGGAACGATCTTGGAGAAGTCCGGCACCAAAGGTTTGGTTGTAAAGAGAAAACCAACCTGAACCAAATTGGAAAAAATCGCCGCAACCATAGCCGAAAGTACTATGGGCAGGACAAGCCGGGCAAAGTATTGGAAAAACACACCTGCTGCAATTCCATCGGTTACGCTGAAGTCGTTAATCCGTGTAAAGAAAAACCGAAGCATTTCTACACAGGTACGCAGGATGTACCTTGCCGAAAACAGAATAGTAATTGCCGGAAAGAGCAGTCCTATCGCGGCAATAAGTTCCTGACTCTTGGCGACACGTCCTTCTTCCCGTGCCTTGCGTATTTTATGTTCGGTAGGATCTTCGGTACGGCCTTCATCCTCCGCCGCAAACCACTGAAGATCGATTAGTGGTTTATTGTACATGGAGGCATAGAGGCTTATCATATTGTGCCTCCCATGACACGCTGACCGATCTCAATATAAAGATTTTGCAGCGTTTCAAAACCCGAGTCGATTACATGGCTAAAGGCCTGAACCATAAAAGGCATGGTAGCAAGGATCATCATAAAGGCAACTGTAATGGCAATGGGAAATCCTTCGGTAAGTATGTTAACCTGCGGAGCCGCTTTTGAGATAAGCCCTGTAGACAGCGAACAAAGAAAGAGTGTTCCCAGCAAAGGAAGCGAGATTACCATAGCGTCAAGAAAAAGCCGGGACAAACCTGTAAGAAACATTTCCGTTACAGCTTCCCGCCCTGCCGCCAGAGATGCAATGTTAATCGACTGGACAGAGCGCCAAAAACCGCCAAGAAAAAGTTCACGAAAACCGTTCATGGAAAGAAAGACCATCATGGCTACCAGGTTCAGGTATTGGCCCATAAGGGGATTTTCTGTCTGTGAAAGAGGATCCATTACTTCAGCAGCGCTAAAGCCCATGGGAAGAGAGAAAAACTGACCGGCAGTAGAAAAAGCCGAAAAGATCATCGTTATAAAAAATCCCGTGATGATCCCGATAATTGCCTCTCCTGCGAGCATAAGTAAAAAGCTTAATGAAGAAAGATCAATACCCTGCACATTGATTGCCTGGGATGAAGGAAACACCGCATAAGCGGCAAAGCCGGCCAGGGCGACACGGGCAATCTGGGGATTTGATTCTGCCGAAAGAAGGGGAGAGGTTTCTATCATAGCCAGCGCTCTTACTGCCAACAGGAGAAACAAAGGCGCAGCATTCAGCATTTCACTAATCATTCAAAAACCTCAATATGCAGCTGCCCATTTAACGAACAACCTCGGGAATCATTCTGAATACACGCACAGTAAAATCCGAAAGCGATGTAAACATCCAGCCGCCCAAAAAACCCAGAATCAAAAGTATTGCTATTACTTTTGGAACAAAAGTTAAAGTCTGTTCCTGAATGGATGTAGTTGCCTGCAGTATGGCTATTACAAGACCAACCACCATTGCGGTAATTAAAAGGGGAGAAGCCATAAAAAGCACCTGCAGTATA
>Ga0082212_10012619_pt1 | contig 10632 bp, 9 predicted proteins | sample TergutNt197P3_FD_71548 | JGI IMG/M metagenome (GOLD analysis project Ga0082212, IMG submission 71548) | Neocapritermes taracua P3 segment gut microbial communities from Petit-Saut dam, French Guiana - Nt197 P3 | ecosystem: Host-associated > Arthropoda: Insects > Digestive system > Gut ...
AGTCTCTCCTGGAAAGCGTTAATTAATTCTCGTATTCAATAACAATAGCTTCGGGGAACAGGTTTCTGCTCTCGTCTTTGTTCAGAGACGTCGTGCTTACATGTCCCCGAATAATCGCGCCGTCCTCCACCGTAATCGTGGACGCGTTTATATCCCCGAACAACACCGCGTCTCCTTTTAGTTCCGCTTTGCCTGCAACGTCGACATTTCCCTTTATTTTCCCGTTTACCTCGGCATGTGTAGACGTGATGTCGCCGATTAAAAGCGTATCGCGCTTCATGCAGATGTTACCCTTTATGCTGATGTTGCCCTGTACCTGCGAACTGTTCATAAACGCGTTATTGCAGGAGATATTGCCGATTATCTTGCCGTTTACGTCGATATTTTTTGTGGTTTCGACGTCGCCCCGTACATGCCCCTCTATGCTCATATTGGCAAGTGAACGGATATTTCCGTCGACGATGGTGTTTCTTGTAATGACCGTAAGCTCGTTCGTATCATCCGAGTCGCTTCTTTGGCGGAAACCGGCAAAAGGCGTTGACGCGAAATTTCCCGCTAAACGGTCGGCACCCGTACTTGCATTCGTTGCTTCGGCGCCCATAGCGCTTGTCGGCGCAGGCGTGGGCGCGAACGTCGGCGCGGCGGCGGATGTCGGTGCAGATGTGGACACCGGCGTTGGCGTGGACACTGGTGCAGGCGTGGTTGCCGGCGTTGGCGTGGACACCGGTGCTGGCGCGAACGCTGGCGTGGGTGTAAACGTCGGCGTTGGCGTTGGCGTTGACGCCGGTGCTGGTGCGAACGCTGGCGTGGGTGTAAACGCCGGCGCTGAGGCGTGCGTCGGCCCTGGCGTGTATGTGGATGCGGAGGAAGATGTGTCAACGCTCGTTTGGCTTGCCTGGCTTGTTTGAACAGCGGGTTCCGCGCTCACCACGGGCGCAACGTCCGCGCTTTGTTTAAGCGTCTGGGCGAAAGACGGCGGAGACGTGTCGATTTTCGTGAAGAACGCTTCCGAAGCGGCGATCTTGTCCGGTATATCGTCGATAGTAAGAGTATTTCCCCTAGGACGCGGGGTGCCGCCGTCGCCGTATGCTTCAACGGCTTTTTCCAGTTCCTCGACCAGTTCCTCGACAGGCATTTTCTTATCAGCTTCTTTTCCGCCACCGGTAAGCTCTCTTAACGCCTGCGTGAAATTTTCCCTAATTCCCATGATATGTTCCTTTCACTCGCCCCTAAAACTGAATCGGCCTTACGTTTCTGTCCAAGGTACCGAACTTATACCCGTTCGAATCTTTTAAAAGCGCAATTACTATGTCCTCTACGACGAGAACCGTGTTCAATCCGCCGGACCGGTCGTGCATAAGAATGATGGAGCGGCGGCCCTTTGCCGTATTATCGGCTACTTCGCTCAAAACCGTTTTATACATCTGTGTCCAGTTTGCGCCGGCATAATCCCTGCTGTCCACGTTCCAGTCGAAATAAACGAAGCCGCGTCTTGTCATTTCCGCGATAATTTCGTCCTGCACCTTGCGGTTCGTATTGTTCTTGCTACCCCCGGGAAAACGGAAAATTTCAGGCTTTATCCCGGTTTGCCTGTAAATCAGGTCGTACGCTTTTTTAAAGTCCGCAAGGAACGCTTCCACGCTCGAATATATTTCGTTGTAATCGTGACTGACGGAGTGTACCCCGATCGCGTGTCCGTTCTCAATAATCATGTTTAAAAGTCGGGAACTTTCGCCGCCGGGTATTACAAAAAAAGTCGCCGTGACATTGTGCTTCTTCAGGTAACTTAAAATGCTCGTGGTGTGATAGGACGGGCCGTCATCAAAGGTGAGATAAATATATCCGGCGTCGTCTCTGTACCTGGGCCTTGTTCCTTCAATGTGTTTTTCAACGAACAGGTCCCGATAAAGATCTGCGTATCCGCCGCCGGAATTTGGTTCGGAAGCAGGTACGATCGTCGGATTTGCATTTTCCTTTGCAGTGGTGACGGGCGTTGTCGGCTCAGGCGCGACGGCGCCGATTCCCGAATTCTCATCCGGCGGTTGCTCGTCTACTTCATGAGTTTGATCAATTTGATTATCCAGGACTTTTAAAACATCCGGATCTTTTTCATACAGCAGCAGGATAAAATCTTCTTTTTTTACTCCGAGCCGCTCCATAAGCGTGTAAAAATCCGCAGATGAAAATTCCTTGCCGTTGTTTTTAAATTCCTCATAAGCTGAAACCAGCATATTTAGATCTTCGTTGTTTTTTTCCAGCAAGGCATTTTTCGTTTCCAGCGAGGCTTTGTCGATGGTGGCGATAACGGCGAAGGTAAGGGGTATTATTATCATCAGCGCAAGAACTGCCACTATTAAATGCCTGAAGAATTTAGTGCTTCCAAGATACAAGTGGCAACCCTCCTTGCCGTTTCCCTTACGATATACACGCCATGTCAATTTAACGGATTCCGAAGTATTTCAGAATCCGTCGGTATTACGCGCAAAATATAATTTTACTGCGGAATTTAAAAAGATGGTATCGTTTTTTCGTAATTAACCCGGATATTTCATGGGATTCGCGAGTATTTCATGCGCTATGTTCCTTTGGCGAACTCGTCTATTTCCCGCATAAACCCCGGTATGTCGAGGTGCTGGGGGCATTTTTCCACGCATTGCCCGCATTTGGTGCAACTGGACGCCTTTTCCCGTTCGGCGAGCGTGCTGTAGCCGTTGTCGAATGGGATTCGGTACTTCACGAGGAGGTAATGGTTGTATATCGAAAAAATCCTTGGAATATCAACGCCTTCCGGGCAGGGCGCGCAATAGCGGCAACCGGTACAGGCAACGGCGCCCGACTGGTTGTAAACAACGGCGGCTTTATACAGAAGCTCTTTTTCCCGTTCAGTGATAGGCCGGAAGCTGTTCATCGTCGAAATGTTGTCCGTCAACTGCTCCATCGTATTCATGCCGCTGAGGACGGTTACCACGTTCGGAAGTGAAGCCGCGTAACGCATGCCCCAACTCGCCAGACTTGCGTCAGGCTGATCTTGTTTAAGTATTTCCGCGGATTCTTTATTCAGGTTCGCCAGCGCGCCACCGCGCAAAGGTTCCATGATAATTACGGGTATTTTACGTTCCGTCAGTATTTCATACTGGCTCTTTGCGTCGGTGGTCGTCCAGTCGATATAGTTCAGTTGAATCTGCGCAAAGTCCCATTCGTATTTGTCCAAAAGCTTTTGAAACATAGCGAGCGTACCGTGAAACGAAAAACCAAGGCGGCGAATTTTACCTTCGTCCTTTTTCCGCCTCATCATGTCGTACATGCCGATCATTTCAAATTTTTTGAAATATTCATCATTCCCCACCGCTCTTGTTGATTCCTTCGCAAGGTTATGGAGAAGATAAAAATCAAAATACTCCGTTTTGCAACGCTCGAGGCTTTCGGCAAAAATGCGCTCGAAATCATCGGCGGTTTTAACCATCCACGGCGGGCATTTTGTGGTCAGACAGTAACTGTCCCGCGGATATTTTGAAAGCGCGTGTCCGGCAAAGGCTTCGCTGCCGTCGTAAGTGTAAGCGGTGTCGTAATAGTTGACGCCGTTTGCCATTGCGTGATCTACGAGTTTTGACGCCGCTTCGTAGTCGATATCTGACAATTTATCCGCAACCCTCGGCAGGCGCATAAGGCCGAACCCCAGCAATGAAATATCCTTGTCGTGATACTTTCCGTTTTCCATGATATGCGCCCCCTTCATGTTACATGTTTTCCGACAGGCCGCCGACGCTGCCCGCAAGCTGTTTCCGGCACGCTTTCGGTGTATGACTGACGGTATCATTCTCTTTTGCCGTTTACAAAGGTGAATTCTTCCTGTATTCCCCCGCTTTCGTAATGCCGGCTTTCCTTTTATTCCCTCTTTATTACGCTTCGATCAGGCGGCGAAGGTTCTCCAGCGATTCCCGGTAGAGGCTTTCCGTGTAACGCTTCAGGTTTTTCCGTGTTTCGTCGTATTCCCCGTCCGTCATGCCGACGGCTTTTTCCATTGCCGACGCAAGATCCGCATTGCTTTCATAGATAATGCCGTTATTGCCGTCAAAGCCGTTGATCGTGGCGAAGCGTGACGCTATCACCGGCGGTTTGAGGAAGCCGTAAATCAACTGAAAACTGCCGCTGGTTCCGGTCGTAATGTAACGGTCATGTTCGGGGTTCAGCGGATCAAGCAACGGCAGGAAAAAATCGGCCCGTTGAAGCTCGTTATACATATCACGAAATTCAAGCCGCCCCGTAATCCGGAAAAACGGGCGCAGTTCTTTCGGCAGATCGCGCAGACTTCCTTTGCCGATAACGGTAATCCTGAAATCCCGCATACCCGTCCGATATAGTTTTCGTGCGGCTTCGACAACTAGCGCCGCATTTCGGCGTTTTTCCCTGAGCGCGCCCACGCTGATGAAATTTACGATTTCATTTTTGGCCGGCAACTCGACTTCCCCGAAATAATGAGGATTGACGACCGTAGTTTTAAGGCCGCCGTAATCAACCCGGCGCATGGTGACGGTTTTTTCATCGATCACCGCGGCGTCTTTTCCGACGTCATGCGACACGCACAGAATTTTCCGCCCTTCAGCAAGCGGAATATCCTTGATCCTGATTTTTCTCGTAAGCGTTGAAATCAAAATTCCTTTAGCTTCGGCAAGTCCGTTTTTCAGAAGAAATTTGCGAACGTTTTTCCCCGACATTCGGTTCAGATAAACACGTTTATTTTCTCCGAACAGGGAAAACAGACCGCCGTCTATTTGTTCCGGCGTAACCAGCACCGATACACTGTAACCAAGATCAAGCAGATATTGTGTGAATCCGGGAACGACTTCCGCGTGGTTCATCGAGCAGGGTTCCCAAAGCAGAAAGGTATTGTCTTTCATTAGCGGACGTGTTTTCGCCCCCTCTCTATAAAGGAAGCGCCGAATAAATGCCTGCGGAAAATTTAACATCATATCATGGTAATGTATTTGTGCTGAACAAACAATGCCTGCAACGTTACGGGGTACGCGACGTAAATATTGCAACGTCCGAGTGAATAGAATCTATAACTTACGGGGAATTGTTTAAGAAATCGCGATTAATTGCCTGTACGGGCGAATCGCCGTCTTGCGCTTCATCACGCGCAGACAATTAATCAGTATTTTCTTAAGTTTACATAATTTATTTGTATGTTTGGAGTTTGCAAAACCTCGAATGATTTTATGGAGTGCGGTAGCTTGCTACCGTTTTGTTTATGGGAGCCTGCTCCCGCGCCGGGAAGAATTTTCTTAATTGCACAGCCTGCAACTGATTTCAAAGCATAGGCTTATCTCATACGCAGTTATGTTTTTTATTATGATGGGAGCAAGCTCCCTAACTGAAAGCGGTAGCAAGCTGCCGCACTCCATATGAATTTGCGACACAATCATTCGAGGTTTTGCAATTACTTCTCTTGACAAATATTTAGAAATCAGATTTGTATTGCTTGTACGGAGAACATGCCCCCTGTGGAAATTGCATGTATCACACGCGCCGCTTGCCGCACTTCAGCCCGCCGCGCCCACTTTCAAAGTTCATAAAAGCATTTTTTAAACGCGCAAAATCGACCGTTTTTCAAAGTCTGCTAAAGGATATTTGACATTGAAAAGCCATCTTTGATTACAGACACCATCCTGCGCCGTAGACTTAGATTTAGGAAAACTCTGCTTAATTAAATCAAATATTCGATATTACATTAAGCGGTAAAAGCGTTAATACGGTGCGTGGCAGGCGGAAGCCCTGCCTACCCTACCGCGGTTTTTTCAAAAAACAGCTTTAATTATACGGATTTCGTCGATAGAATCAATTTTTTATGTGTCGTAAGTGGATTCCAAACCGAAAAGTTGACATAATGTATATTATCGGAAGCAAATATACCGGAAGCCGAAAAGGAAAATGCAGCTTATACGTCTTATCCGTACTTTATCCCCGATACTCCACAAAGACCCCTATTTATGGCCGTTTTTTGCCCATAAATAGGGGTCTTTTAAAAGAACACGGACGTATTTTCCGTGTTCTTTTGCCGTTTTAGGGTATGAAGTGGGGCACGATGAGCTAAAGAATTAAAGGCGGAACCGTTTTTTAGCCTTTTAAGGTATTCGGTAACAGGGGTGGATTTGTTGAAATAGTTAGTTCGGAAAACATGCAAGAAAACATATAAGATGACATATAAGATACTTGCTTAATCCTTTCGTGTATGGTATAATACCGTTAACAAAAGGAGTAACAAATTATGCAATTCGATTACCGTCCCGAATATGCGATAACAAGTGAAATGTTAGACTTGGTGGTAAAAATCACCGAGCATTTAACAACGCTTCACCCGCTGAATAACTTATTAAAGCAGCCGCAACTAAGGCGCATTAACCGCTTAAAAACGATTCACTCATCGCTGGCGATCGAAAACAATACGCTGACGCTCGAACAGGTCGCCGCCATTATCAACGGAAAAACCGTTTTGGCGCCGCCGAATGAAATTTTAGAAGTCAAAAATGCGTTCGAGGCGTATGAGCTGCTTGAAACAATTGACCCTTTTAACATAGACGATATGTTAAAGGTTCACGGCGTTATGATGAAGAATTTAGTAGGCGAAGCGGGTAAATTCCGTACTAAGTCCGTCGGTGTTTTTAGCGGGGATAAGCCTATCCATATCGCGCCGCCGCATAAAAACGTATCCGCGCTGATAGGCTTACTTTACGATTGGACAAAAACCGAAAAGCTAAACGAGCTTATCAAGTATTCGATTTTCCATTACGAGTTTGAATTTATACATCCTTTCGATGACGGAAACGGCCGTATGGGACGGTTTATGCAAACGGCGTTTCTTGCCGGTTGGAAACCGATTTTTGCGTATATTCCCGTTGAAACCGTTATAAAAGAGCGCCAGCAGGAATATTATGATTCGTTTCAAAAATGTTACACCGATAACGGAAAGTCCACGCATTTTATTGTCTTTATGCTAAACGCCTTGCTAAGCGCCGTTGAGAATATTCACGCGGATTCGGCCAATATCTTAAAAGGGCAAACGGCACAAGTACAAAGGTTATTGGATATTATGGAATACATGCCGCTTTCAGCACAGGAAATTGCAAGCCGCTTGGGGTTAAAATCGTTATCGGCGTTAAAGTTGAACTATCTGACTCCCGCGCTACAGCTCGGGCTGATTGCGATGAGCGTACCCGACAAGCCGACAAGTAAAAATCAAAAATATTATAAGCTATGATTTTTTCTAATGATATATTGTACGGATTCTAATTCAAAAAACTCCCGTTTGTCGGAGTCTGGTATTTGAATGAGCGCACGGTATTGCGACCAATTCAATTGTGAACGGAGTCCGTTCACAATTGGATAAGTCCTGTAAAACTGGACGGCTTGATGTAAAACTCTTGAAGAAAACCCGCTTCCGAATTCCGGTAGAATTTTTTTAGATAAGCCTTTAATTAAATATGTACCGTAATCGGCGCATTCTTTACCTTGCTGTTCCTCGGTAAATATGCGTTCGCCGACGCGCCGGCACTACGGTACGGTTACGAATGTATCGACAATTGATTGAACCCGTGCCTCCGATCAAGCCCAAACCATCCGTCGCTAATAGCCCCTGCGTTAATACGGTGCGGGGCAGGCGGAAGCCCTGCCTACCCTACCGCGGTTTTTTCAAAAACAGCTTTAATTATACGGATTTCGGCGATAGAATCAATTTTTTATGTGTCGTAAGTGGATTCCAAACCGAAAAGTTGTCATAATGTATATTATCGGAAGTAATTATACCGGAAGCCGAAAAGGAAAATGCAGCTTATACGTCTTATCCGTGACAGGTTGGATTTCGTTCTTGAAATATCTGGACGGTTTAGAAAAAGATCGTGCTATTGCGGCTGAACTCATCGGTAAAACATACACACCTATCATAGACAAAAAGTATCAATGGTCGGTTTGGGAGATGCCCAAAGGGAAGGATGGTAAACTCGACCACCACAAGGCAATGGGATGACGAAAGTGCGAATTTATTAAATACGATTGCGGAGTTGATATGAAAAACATCGACAAAGAAAGTTTGGAAAACGCTTATCGTTTGTTTGAAACAGGCGAAATCAACAACATTGAGACAGGCACAACCAAGGGCTTACTGAAAATACATCGTTATCTCTTTGGCGACTTGTATGATTTTGCGGGAGAATTGCGTACTCAAAATATCTCGAAGGGCAGTTTCCGGTTTGCAACGGCTTTGTATTTGGATGAGATTTTGATAAAGATTGAGCAAATGCCCGAAAATACCTTTGAAGAAATTATTGCCAAATATGTCGAAATGAATATTGCCCATCCTTTCATGGAAGGCAACGGCAGAACGATGCGTATTTGGCTGGACATGATCCTGAAAAACAGATTAAAAAAAGTGGTCAACTGGCAATTTGTGGACAAAACGCTCTACTTACAGGCAATGGAACGCAGTCCCGTCAACGATTTAGAACTGCGTACCCTGCTTGTCGCTAACCTCACAGAGAATACCGACGACCGAGAAGTCATTTTCAAAGGCATCGAACAATCGTATTATTACGAAGGATATAAAAAAGGCGGAGAGGATGATGAGTGATATACCAAAAAGTTGGAAAATTATGGTACCCGTTCGCGGCATTTTGTCTTACATTCCGGCATTTATTGGTAGCAGACTCGTCGGCGAAAGTCCATGCAACACCGAATATAACGACTCCCGCAAAAATGTCATCACATTCAAGCCCAAACGACGACACGTCGCCAACACCGTCCAAAAACGTTCATGCCACTCATTGCCACCTTCGCTCCGAACACATTGTGTAATAAGACGATCTATCACGAATGTCCGAATCTCCTGTTCCGCTAGGTTATTCGTCGGGGCAACCTTCGTGTCTTCGATGAACAAGAAATAACTTTCGCCCTGCTCTTCAAAACGCTTCGTCAATTTTCTCTTTTTATCCATTTCTATTTTTCCACCAAATAAAGATATTCCTTAACGTGAACATCTCGTTTCGATAAATTTCGGCAACCGCGAAACGTGTTATAGTTTGTTTCCAACACTTCGACCTTACCAAATTTTTTCAGCATTGCTTTCATTGCATCAATCGCAATGTAACCTTCGGAATTGAACGAAATTAAAACGTACTTCGCTTTTATATTTTCTACCAAATCGGATAACGCCTCGAGCGCAAACTGTCTTTTGTTGTATGCTGAGCGATTCCATCCTTCGGCGATTCCCGATATTTTGCTGACCGATTCGGGACGCTTGTTTTGTAAAATCAAATTCAACAGAAAATAGTTTGAACCGTAAGGATGCTGATTATACGGCGGGGCAAGATAGGCTAGATCAACTTCGGGTATAGTTTTAATAATCTCATTAGAATCGCCATTGTAGATCATAGAATTGCATTGGAAATTACTGAACACGGGGAACGGCAGCTCAATGTTCCCTTTGATACGTAATAGTGCGTCTTGATTACCGCCGCCGAATTGTCCGATGCCAGTGGTTCGATTTTTGTAAAACCCCTTAAATACACCGGACGTGTTGGCATGGACAGATGCTTCGGACAGCAGTGGAGCGAGAAAAAACTTTTGCAACGGAAAATCAATATGGTCGATCAACTGCCGCATGGTGTCGATGTACATGGCGTTGCGGTGAGTGTAAAAAACACGTTCCCCTTCCTGTATGTTGTCGTCATCTTTCGGAGCGTACAATTCGGTAATAAAGCCCTCAATGAGCGGACTTGCCGAAATGGTATCGAGCAGATCACGGTGTATGTTTTGCAATTTTTCAATGTCGATGTCGGTGGTGTTTGCAAGATAACATTCATTGGTAATTTGAGAATACTTTTCTAAATCATTCACGAACAGGTTTTCGGCATATTGTTTGAAATATCTGGCAACAATACCGCTTCCACTGAATACGTCGAAGAGGTTCAATTTGTCCTTGCCGAGTTTCTTCTGGACGAGATGAACGCCCTTGGTGATAAACTTTAATAGCGAACGTTTATTGCCGATGTAAGTCAGGATTTGTTTCGTAAGATAGTCCTCGTTTTCAAACAACGGCTCAGCAAAAATACGAGAAATAACCGACCGAAATTGCGATTTCATCGATTTATGCGTGTAGGTTTTTGAGTGTCGAATACAGAATTTGTTGGAAAAGTCATAGAACGCATTTTAGTATAGGAGCGAAGACGAGTCAAGTGCTGATCGCTGTATTCGGAATTACCGTTCAGTCTGTCGACAAGTTTTTTTTGGTGAATTTTTGCAGGAATTGCCAAAAAGTTCTAAACACGTCGGCACTTCTCACGTAGTAACGGTATAGAAGTCCCCTTTTCCCTTTTACACGGAGGTTCGCATCGTTCTTGCCGCTTTTTCTCCGTGGGAGTCGGTGGAGACTCTTTGCGATTGCACCAATCGTAATAGCTGCTCTTGGAAACTTTCAACACTCGGCACATGATGGTGACTGACCAATGAGTTCGGTGTGGTAGTGCCACAACATACTGTACCCCCTCGATTTCCAACTCGAAACGAAGCCACACCGCCAAATTTTACTACCCAATAAATCAAGCGATAAATATCTTTTCGCACTCAAAACACCGGCTGGCA
>Ga0082212_10012620_pt1 | contig 10632 bp, 8 predicted proteins | sample TergutNt197P3_FD_71548 | JGI IMG/M metagenome (GOLD analysis project Ga0082212, IMG submission 71548) | Neocapritermes taracua P3 segment gut microbial communities from Petit-Saut dam, French Guiana - Nt197 P3 | ecosystem: Host-associated > Arthropoda: Insects > Digestive system > Gut ...
GCGCAGTACGGCAAGCTTGTGCTTTCGCACCTTCACCGCCTGGATGAACTCCTTGTCCTGGCCCTGCTGCTCTGTCTGGCCGGTTTGCCCCTGCTTGCCGTGGCCGGACAGGGCCTGGCCCACAGCAGCGGGCGCAGCGCCTACGACAAGTGCGCCCGCCAGTTGGGACAGTTGGGGGGCTGGCTCGGCCTCATCGCGATCGTGGCGGGCGGCGTCGCGCTGGGTATGCAATACCGGAGCCTGCTGGCGCTTGATATCAACAATCTCGCGGCGCGGGAGCATTTTTTGCCGCTGCTCATGGCGTGCGGCTGGTTGTGCGTGGCGCTTTCCACGCTGCTGAACTGCCTGTATGCGGGATTGTGGCGGAACCCGCGGGCGCGCCTGTATCATCTTTTGGGCTTGCTGGCCGTGTTGACGGCCGCCGCGGCTGTATACGCGGCCCTCTTGCATCTGCACGCGCGGACCCTTGCGCCCGGCGCGCCGCCCCCGGCTGATGTGCGTACCCTGCTCATGCCCGGCGCGGAACTTTTTTGGGCCGCCGTAAGCTGCGCCCCCTTCGCGGCCCTGGCCCTGGCGGGCGGTTATGGCGCGCTGTGGCTGCTGCTGCGCCGCGTTGCGGATGACTATGGGCGTGATCACTATAACCTGGTCATTCCCTGGTGCGCGGGCTGGGCCCGCAACGGCTGGCTGCTGCTGTGGCTGTTTGTGGCATGCCGCACCGGCTGGCGTATTTTTCAGGTCTATGAGGCGGCAGGCGGCAAGCTGGACTGGGTCCGCTTCGCGCCCGACGGCGTCGGATTGGCCGTGCTGTTGCTGCCCGGCCTGTGGTGGCTGGGGTTAAGCCACAGCACACAGCCCCTGCGCGCCAAGATAAGCGCGACCCTCGCCCCGCTGTGGGCGACAGGCTGCCTGCTGCTGCTGGATATGGGATTGCGCTGAGTTTATACCCTGTCGCACAGCATCCGGCCGAGAAATTCCTCCAGGGCCTCGTCCATTTCCATGGCGTATTCCGTGATGGCGTACTCAGCGGCGCAAGCCTTGCACCGTAACACTACGCTGCGTCAGGCCCGCACGGCCTTGAGCGGAACTGCGCAACGGCGGCAGGGCATGCCGGTTTGCGCCTCGCGCGAGCTGGAAGAAAGATAGGCAGGGTACATGGCATTTCCGGGTGAAGACGGCTTTTATTCTAGCCGGACTTGGCATAGGATGCAAGACTCGCAGTTGCGTGCCTATATGCGCCGGAGGCGGACATGCCGGACAGTTTGTGGCGGCGCCAGGTGTTGGCGCTGATAGTAAAAGAATACAAGCAGATCGTGCGCGATCCGTCTTCCTGGCTGGTGGCGGTGGGGCTGCCGATTATTTTCCTCCTGCTGTTCGGCTACGGCATCAACCTGGACGCGGGCGTGATGGATTTCGCCGTGATTGACGAAAGCCGCGGCGCGCGTTCGCTACGGCTTGCCGCCGCATTCGCGCATTCGCCCTCGTTCAGGGTTCTGCCCGCCGGGGACAGGCTCGAAGCCGAACACATGATGCGCGATTCCACGGTGCGCGGCATGCTGGTGATCCCGCGCGACTTCGAGGCCGGGCTGGAAGCGGGCAGAGGCGCGCCCTTGCAGTTATTGGTGGATGGAGCGGAGCCGAACACGGCGAAGTTTATCTCCGCCTACGCGCAGGGCGTGATAGAAAACTGGCAGGCTGCGGAGTTCGGTGCGCCGCCGCCCGCGCCCGTGAGCCTGGAAAGCAGGTACTGGTACAACCCCGCGGCGTTAAGTCCCTGGTTTCTCATACCGGGGTCCATCACCATCATCATGACCCTGATAGGCGTGATCCTGACGGCGCTGGTCATAGCCAGGGAATGGGAGCGCGGCACGATGGAAGCCATGTTCGCAACGCCCGTGTCCCGCATGCAGTTGTTGCTGGGCAAGCTCATCCCCTATTTCTGCCTGGGCATGGCCTCGATGAGCCTGTGCGCGCTGGCGGCAAGCGGCATTTTCGGGGTGCCGTTCAGGGGATCCGTGGGGGCGCTTGTGCTGATCTCCGCGCTTTTCATGCTGACCTCTCTGGGGCAGGGGCTGCTGATTTCCGTGCTGGCGCGCAACCAGTTGCTGGCCGCGCAGGCCGCGCTGTTTTCCGGCTTTTTGCCGGCCATGATCCTTTCGGGCTTTGTGTTCGACATCAACAGCATGCCCTTCGTGGTGCAGCAGATAACCCGCATCGTCCCGGCGCGCTATTTCAATGTTTGCCTGCAAACCCTTTTTCTGACGGGTGACGTGTGGGAGGTCTTTGTGCCGAATATGGCCTGCATGGGGGCGATCGCCCTGGTTTTTCTGGCCCTGGTCTACAGAAACTTCGTCAAGCGCCTGCGCTAGCCTGATGGAATGAACTGATGAAACCCGGACGCATGCTGACCATAGTCCGTAAGGAGTTGCTGGTGCTGATCGGCAACAGGCAGTCGCGCGTCATGCTTATCATGCCGCCGCTGATGCAGATTGTGCTGTTTGCCTGGGCGGCCACCATGGAGGTGCGCAATGTGGAGTTCGCCGTGTACAACCAGGACGGCGGACGCTGGAGCCGGGAACTTGTGCAGCGCGTGGAGGGTTCGCCGCGTTTTCGGCCTCCGTTGCGGCTGGAACGGCCGGAAGAGGCGCAAAGGGCGCTGGATACCCAGCGGGTGTTGCTGGTCCTGGCCTTTGCCCCGGATTTTTCGGCCGCGCTGGAACGGGGGGAAGAGGCGAGGATCCAGGTTCTGCTGGACGGGCGCAAATCCAACAGCGCGCAGATTGCCAACTCGTATGTGCAGCAGATTGTGCGGGGCTTCAACGCGGACATGGCGGCAACATCCCTGCCTGCGGCGCCCGCGGTGGAACTGCGTTTTTGGTTCAACCCCAACATGGAGTTCCAGTGGTTTTTTCTCCCCAACCTTATAGGCATGCTGAGTTTCGCCCTGGGGATTATTGTCACCGGCCTCTCGGTGGCGCGGGAGCGCGAGATGGGCACCTTCGATCAACTGCTCGTTTCTCCGGCAACGCCCGGTGAAATAGCGATCGCCAAGCTGCTGCCCGGTTGCCTGGTCGGCTTGGCGCACGGCACGGTGTTTGTGCTGCTTTCGCATTTCTGTTTCGGCGTGCCTGTTTCGGGTTCGCTCTTTCTGCTGTACGGGAGCATGCTGATCTTTTCCATGGCCGTATGCGGCCTGGGGCTTATGATTTCCTCCATGTGTTCCACGCAGCAACAGGCCTTTTTGGGGGCCTTCGCCAGCGTTGTCCCATGTACGCTGCTTTCCGGCTTTTTGACGCCGATCGACAATATGCCGGCTGTATTGCAGCATCTGAGCCAATTAAATCCCTTACGGCATTTTTTGGTCATCATCCAGGGAGTTTTTTTGAAAGACATTTCGCTGGCCGCCGCCGCCCTGCATTGCCTGAAACTGGGCGTGATAGCGTTGGTTGCCGTCAGCGTTGCCGTCTGGTTTTTCCGCCGCCGCCGGGGATGAGCGTCTGGATTCTGTGAAAAGAGCGGCGAAGGAGATGTTAACGGCTTTTGGGAAAATACGACTCGTTCGCTTGGCGGCCATGAGCGGCAGCCGCATTGTTGAAAGTATGAAAGATGCCGTAGCCATAAACTCGCAAGATTGAAATAATCGCTCAACCCCGTCCATCCCCCCATTTTTATTTCCGCAGAAATCCGCCGAGGTTCAAAAAGCCTTGGCGGGTTTTGATTTTAGATGCAGGCGGCGTTTTTGGAGGTCGAACAGGTTTCGCGTAAATACGCGGAAAATACGCGGGGAGGCCCCCTGTATCCCCATCGTTGCTGTCGCCATCCGTATGCGGCCTTCGTCCGCCAACGGCTGCCGCGAACGTCACCCCCGCGAAACGGCAGCCGTAGGCAAGTCTTCGAGCCGTACGGATGGCGATAGCAGAGATGGCGGGAGTCCAGTCCCAAATCTGCCCTCGCACAGGCGGAGATGCAGCATTTAATCAGCACTTCCTTAGATACAGCTTCTTATAAAACGAAGAGGCGAACAAGCGTCGCCTCTTCGTTTTTGCGCCTGATGCAGGCTGCGCAGCTAATAAATCCCTTTGTACCCATGCTCCCGCAACGCGGTGTCCAGCGTGCCGAAATGGTAATAGGCGTGGCTGGCCAGCACGGACAGGGTCAGGGCGTGGGTGCGCGCTTCCTGCTTGCGGGCGGTGAAGCCCGCGTTGTTTTCACCCAGCATGGCGTCGCTCAGGCCGGCAATATAGGCGTCGGCTTTGGCCTTCATGGTCAGCACAAAAGCGCGCATGGCGTCTTTGTCCACCGCTGCGCCCGCCTTGAATTCGAAGATCAGGATATTGCCCACCTCGCAGGGACAGGGGGTAGGCTGCTCGCCTTCCTGGAGCACGAAATAATCAACGCAGCCGTAGACGTGGGCAATATGTTGCCAGAGCGGCCAGGCGCCGAATTTTTTCGCCCAGAGTCCGTCCGGGCACTGGTCGAGGAACTGGAGGTAAAAGCCGTGGGCGCGTTCGAAGTTGGCGGCAAGTTCGGTTACAATCTGTCTGGACATACACGCTCCTGAAAATTTTGGGTTGAAATGCGCGGCAGGGATGCTGCGCGCAATGTTCGGCATTTCGCAATGGCATCAGCCGGCGCTGCTTTCGTAGACGAGGAAAACAAGCTCTTCCAGCACGTTTGTCAACTCCTCGCAAAGACCGCCGCCCTCCATGGGCTGTCCGAACAAGGCTTCGCGCTGCATGTCCAGAATACGGCGGTCTACGGCCCGTGACAGCACGCCGACCAGGGTGACGGCCAGGCGTTCCGCCAGCAGGTATTGTTCGGCGCTTTTTTGGAACAGTCCGAATTTTTGCGTGAAAAATGCTTTCTTCTCCTCCCAGTACCTGAGCGCCGCGTCATTCGGCTCAAGGTTCTGTACGCTGTACAAGACGGTGGAGAAGTTGTTCAGCGCCGCGCCGGGAATGCCCGCCCGCCAGCCCCACAGCCAGGGTGCGCGCGCGAAGAGCAGATTGTGTTCGAGCCCGATATGAATAAGCTGGTTCAGGAATGCGCGGGCGTCGTTGAAAACGGGTTCATCCCAGCGCACCGGGTACGTGGCGGGCTCCCATGCGGGGCAACAATCTTGTTTTGGAGCAAAGCGGGTCAGGGAACGGAGCAGATGAACCAGCCAGCGGTTGGCCGCCGGGGAGTCCGGCGTTTCCAGGTGGGAGTAGCTCAGGATGCAGGAACCTTGCCCGTACTCGTTGCGGATAACGCAGGGCTGGCCGCTGAGTTCCTCGGGGCGGAAACTCACGCCGTACATTTCTTCCCAACTGGCCAGCGTGCCGGGCGGCAGGGTGGACAAGGGCAGGTCAGCCAGCCAGATATCGCCCGCGGGATACAGGTAGGCGGCGAGGATTTCCACCTCGTCCTCCTCCTGCGGGGCAAAACGGCCCGGCCACCATACGGGCAGGGGCAGGGGGTCCGCGTCGGGAGGCCCCAGGGGGTGATCTTCGGATGCCTCGACATGGATATGCCCGGAAATGAAATGTTGCAGCCGGTTGCTGTACGTGGCCCGTTTCCAGGGGCAGAGACCGAGACTGTTTTTGCCGGACAGGGCAAGGCCGGCGCCGCCGCATATGCCGAGGTAGTGCCCGCCTGCGGAGATGTAGGCGCGAATGGCGGCTCGGCCTGCCGAGCCCAGCGCCTCTGCCTTGAGCCGGGCTGTTCCGCCCGGCGCCAGCAGAACGGAGGGAGGCTTGCCAGAAAGCGCCCCCTGCGCTATGGATGCAGCCTTGAGCAGACGATAGGGCGCCCCCATGGACGCCAGGGCCCGCCAGGCGGTCAGTCCCCATATGTGGGCCTTGTCCCAGAGGAGATATATGGGTTCGTTCATGGCGGAGAGCATAGGACATTTCAGCGTGAAAGCCAAGAGGGCCGACGAGTATGACGGAAGACGCGCTTCCCAAAGGCTATGAGCCGCGTGATGTGGAACGGCGCTGGTGCGAGCATTGGGAAAGATCCCGCACCTTCACCCCTGATGCTGACGGTGCGGGAGAGCCGTATTCCATTGTCATTCCGCCGCCAAATATTACCGGGGTTCTGCATATCGGCCATGCCCTGAACATAACCCTGCAGGATGTGCTGTGCCGCTTCGCCCGCCAGAAGGGCAAAAAGGTGCTGTGGCTGCCCGGCACCGACCATGCGGGCATTGCCACCCAGAACGTGGTGGAACGCGCTCTCGCGCTTGAAGGCAAGGGACGGCACGATTTGGGCCGCGAGGCCTTTGTGGAGCGTGTATGGCAATGGAAAAAGGAATTCGGCGGCCGCATCCTGGGCCAGATTAAGAGCCTGGGCGCTTCGGTTGACTGGACGCGCGAGCGCTTCACGATGGATGAAGGCCTGTCGCGGGCCGTGCGCAGGGTTTTCGTGGAATTGTACAGGCAGGGCTATATATACAGGGGCAAATACATCATCAACTGGTGCATCCGTTGCCATACAGCCCTGGCTGACGACGAAGTGGAGCACGCCCCGCGAAAAAGCCACCTCTGGCATGTGCGCTACCACCTCGCCGACGGCTCCGGATCGCTTGTCATCGCCACCACGCGGCCGGAAACCATCCTGGCGGATACGGCGGTGTGCGTGCATCCGGAAGACGAGCGCTATGCGCACCTGATCGGCAAAAAGGTCCATGTGCCGGTTATCAAGCGCGCGGTGCCCGTCATCGCCGACAGCTACGTGGACAGGGAGTTCGGCACCGGCGCGCTGAAGGTGACCCCGGCGCACGACCACAACGACTGGGAACTCGGGCGGCGCCACAACCTGGATATCATCCAGGCCATTGACGAGAACGGGGTCATGAATGATGAGGCCGGTCCCTACCAGGGGCTGCCCAAGGAAGAATGCCGCAAGGCCATTGTGCGGGATATCGAGGCCGCGGGCGATCTGGTGCTGACGGAAGACCTTGAACATTCCGTAGGCCATTGCTACCGCTGTAAAAATGTGGTGGAGCCCCATGTTTCGATCCAATGGTTCGTGGCGTCCACCAGGCTTGCGCCCCGCGCGCGGCAGGCCGCTCCCGAACTGACGAAAATCTGGCCGGAAAGCTGGCTCAGAACGTATTACAACTGGCTGGACAACATCCGCGACTGGTGCATCAGCCGCCAGATTTGGTGGGGACATCGCATTCCTGCCTGGACCTGCCAGGACTGCGGCGAGCTGATCGTGGATATGGAAAGCCCGGAACGATGCGTATGCGGCAGCGCCGGGCTTGTACAGGACGAAGATGTGCTGGACACCTGGTTTTCCTCCGCGCTCTGGCCCTTTTCCACCCTGGGCTGGCCGGAAAAAACCCCGGAACTCGCACGCTTCTATCCCACCGCCGTGCTGGTCACCGGCTTTGACATCCTGTTTTTCTGGGTGGCCCGCATGATGATGATGGGCTTGCATTTCATGGATGCAGTTCCTTTTCGCGACGTATACATCCACGCGCTGGTACGCGACGTCGAGGGCAGGAAGATGTCCAAGTCCACGGGCAACGTCATCGATCCGATGGAAATGATCAACAGGTACGGCTGTGATTCCCTGCGCTTCACGCTGACCGCCTTTGCGGCCATGGGGCGCGACATCAAGCTGTCCGAGGAGCGCATCGAAGGCTATCGGCACTTTGTCAACAAACTGTGGAACGCTGCCCGCTTCACGCTGATGAATCTGCCCGCAACGCCGCCCGCGCCCGTGGACCTTGCCCAGGTGGAGGGCCTGCACCACCAGTGGATTCTGCACCGCCTTGAAAGCGTCAAGGAAGAGACCGAGGCCGCGCTTACAGGCTACCGCTTCAACGATATGGCCCAAGGGCTCTATAAATTCCTGTGGAACGAATTCTGCGACTGGTATCTGGAACTCGTCAAGCCCGACATGCGCGAGGAGGGCGGCAGCAAGCAGGCCGCCCAATGTGTGCTCTGGACAGTGCTGCGCGAAACCCTCGTGCTCCTGCATCCGGTCATGCCCTTTGTCAGCGCGGAGATTTGGCAGGCCTTGCCCGGCGGCGCGGGTGGGGATATCGCGCTGGAACTCTTCCCGCCGTCGCGTCCGGGCTGCCGTAAGGCCGAAGAGGCAGGCCGCATGGACTGTATTCAGGAGGTCATCGTGGCCGTGCGCACCATGCGCGCGGAACTCGGCATCTCCCCCGCGAAAAAGCTGGCCTGCATCCTGCGCCCGGCGGATGCCGCCCAGCTTGCGCTGTTCACGCGCAATCGCGGGATGATCGAAGTCCTGGCCCGCCTTGAAAAACTGGACATCGGACAGGAGTTCGACATCCCCAGGGCTTCCGCCTCCGGCGTGGCGCAGGGCTGCGAAATCGTCGTGCCGCTTGCCGGGGCCGTGGATTTGGCGTCGGAACTTGCCCGCCTGGACAAGGAACTTGCCGGGCTCGCCGCGGATCTTGCCGTCGTGCAGAAAAAGCTCGCCAACCGATCCTTTGTGGAACGTGCGCCGGCCGAAGTGGTGAACCGTGAACGCGAGCGCAGCCGGGAGCTTGACGACGCCAGGGTAAAACTCGAAGCCTTGCGCCAGCGTTTTGCGGACGCAATGGAAGCATAGGGAGGTGCGCGCATGTCAACGAACTTCAGTCTGACGGAACAGGAGAAGCGCGATCTGTGCGCGTTGGCGCGCTGGGGGATCCTGTGCGGCTTTACGGGCAAGCGGCCTGACAGCCCGGACATCCCCACGCCGACGGAAGGCGTGTTGCGCGAACGGCTCGGTTCCTTTGTGACGCTCAAGCGCGGGGGGCGCCTGCGCGGCTGCATCGGCACGATCATTCCCCAGGAGGAGCTGTACAAAAACGTGGCGCGCATGGGCTATGCCTCGGCTTTTCAGGATCACCGGTTCAAGCCCCTGCAACGCGAGGAACTGGATGATACGGAAATTGAAGTTTCCGTGCTCGGGCCCATCACGTCCTGTCCTGATCCGGAGTTGGTCGAAGTGGGCCGCCACGGGCTGCTTTTACGCCTGGGCGGCAAGTCCGGGGTCTTTCTGCCCAAGGTGCCTGTGGAACAGGGCTGGGATCGCTCGGCCTATCTGGAAAATTTGTGCCGCAAGGCGGGCCTTCCCGGCGGCAGCTGGAAAGACCCGAATGCGCAGCTTTTCTGGTACGAGGCCCTGGTTTTTACGGCTGATGAAGTATAGCACCCAGGGCGGCGGATCTGTGCCGCCTTGGCGCTCGGGGAGGGCCTTGTCTTTTTTGAGGCGAGGGGCTAGTCTGTAAAAAGACCGTTAATAGTCTGCCAGGGGAAAACGCGATGGACTTGCACGACATAAAGCCTATCAGCCACATCAAGGCCCACGCGGCTGAGGTGCTGGAGCATATCGCGGAAAGCGGGCAAAGCCTGGGTATTACGCAGCACGGGGAATTGAAAGCCGTGCTGGTGGGCGCCCGGAGCTACCGTCGCACGCAAGAGAGTTTGGCCTTCCTGAAGCTGGTGGCCCTTGGCGATGAGGACATAAGGTCGGGCGCGACCCGGCCCGTGGAGGAGTTCGTTGCGGATATGCGCGCCAAACTCAGCGCAACGAAGCGTTGATTATGGTGCATGTCACCCGGCACGCGGAAGAAGACATCGTCGCCATCCTGGATTACCTGCTCGCGCAGGACGCGGCCTCCGCCGCCGCCGAACTGTGGCGGCGTTTTGACGAGGCCTTTGCCTCATTGCAGCGGTATCCGGCGCGAGGGCATGTGCCGCCCGAACTTCTGGAATATCCGGACAGGCGTATCCGTGAACTGCATGTCGGGGTATATCGTTTGATTTACCGATATTTCGAACAGGATGTGTATATCCTGTTTGTCGCGGATGGACGGCGAAATATCCAGGACGCCCTGCTTGAGCGGGTCCTGCGTTTCGGCTGATTTTTGCCGCGCGCGCTTCTATGCCCTTTTCTTGATCAACTCGTCCGTGAGGGCGGCGGGCAGCCTTTCATAGTGGTGGAACTGCATGGTGAAGGTGGCGCGGCCCTGGGTGCGGGAACGCAGATCCGTCGCGTAGCCGAACATTTCGGCCAGCGGCACCTGGACGCGCACGCTCTGCGCGCCGCCGGCGCGGGCTTCCATGCTCTGCACGCGGCCACGGCGGCCGTTTAGGTCGCCCATCACATCCCCGAGGTAGTCATCGGGCGTGACCACTTCCACGTCCATGATCGGCTCAAGCAGCACCGGCGCGGCTTTGCGTACGGCATCCTTGGCGGCCATGGAGCCGGCCACGTAAAAGGCCTGCTCGGAAGAATCCACTTCGTGGTAGGAGCCGAAGACCAGGTTGACCTTGACATCCACGCAGGGAAAGCCGGCAAGCGCGCCGGATTTGAGAGCGTCTTGAATCCCCTTGTCAATGGCCGGGATGTATTCCTTGGGAATGACGCCGCCGGTGATGGAATTGACGAACTCGTAGCCGGCTTCCGGATTCGGCGCGATTTCGATGACGCAGTGCCCGTACTGGCCGCGCCCGCCGGTCTGCTTGGCGTGCTTCATGTCGGACTTGCCGGGCTTGGAAATGGTCTCGCGGTAGGCCACCTGCGGTTTGCCCACGTTGGCGTTGACGCCGAATTCACGGGTCAGCCGGTCGACGATAATTTCCAGGTGCAGTTCCCCCATGCCCGCGATAAGGGTCTGCG
>Ga0082212_10012621_pt1 | contig 10631 bp, 17 predicted proteins | sample TergutNt197P3_FD_71548 | JGI IMG/M metagenome (GOLD analysis project Ga0082212, IMG submission 71548) | Neocapritermes taracua P3 segment gut microbial communities from Petit-Saut dam, French Guiana - Nt197 P3 | ecosystem: Host-associated > Arthropoda: Insects > Digestive system > Gut ...
TGAGCCTGTGTTTCAGGACATAAAGGCGCGCATTAACGAACCCGAAGTTGGTGTAATCATCTCCTATGCTGCTCTTGATGGTTCACCGGAGGGCGTCGCCAAAGAAGCTGAAACGTACCTGTCGTCCGAAAAGCTATACTTCTACGGGTGGGACGAGGACGGCAGAGTTGTCGGTATTTGTGGGTTTGAGGTACACGACGATAAAGTTGAGATTCACCTCATATCCGTCGCGGAGGACAGGCAAAAACAAGGCATTGGCGGCGCAATGGTAGCTGACTTGCAAAAGATGTACAACTTGCCGCTCGAAGCCGAAACAGTCGAGGAAGCGGTTGGATTCTATCGCAAGCGCGGATTCGTAACAACGGCATTTCCGGACCCTGAATGGGGAGAAAAGTACACCTGCATATTAAGAACAAGAGCCTACTTCACCGCTGAGGAATTGACCGAAGCGCATCGCTCACTGCTGTCCACGCTGAACAAATGCGAGAAAGTTCTCGAAAGCGAAAAACTTCCGCAATCACAACGAACGCTGACTGAGCGACGCGTCGCCGCGTTGAAGATCGCGTTAGCGTTGATTGAAAAGGAGCAAAAATAGGATGAACCCAATCCCGCTCGGCGTATACCGCCACTATAAGGGAAATCAATATGAAGTGATCGGTTTCGCCAAACACAGCGAGACGCTTGAAGATATGGTAAACTATAAATCCCTGTACGGCGATCACGGAACATGGGTACGCCCGCTTTCAATGTGGGAGAATCTGATTGAAATTGACGGCAAAACAATGAAGCGGTTTGAGATAGTGCAAGAGCCATGACAAGACAAGAAATAATCGACTATTGCCTTGCGTTCCCTGCTGTCTATGAGGACTATCCGTTTGACAGCATTACCGATCCAGGCAAATGGACGGCAATGCGCCACCGAAGCAATACAAAGACCTTCGCCTTCATCTATGAACGGCATGGAAAGCTATGTGTCAACCTAAAGTGCGACCCGTTTGAAGCCGATTTCTTGCGTCAGGCGTATGCGGACGTGACGCCCGGTTACCACATGAATAAAACGCATTGGAATACCATCTCCCTTGGAGGCGACGTCCCGGATGAAATTTTGAAGCGAATGATTGAGCGAAGCTATGACTTGATTGTACCGAAAAGGAAACAAAATGCGGATTTTAGTTGACGCCGACGCTTGCCCGGTCAAAGAGATAATCGTCCGTTTAGCAAAAGAACGAAATATTCCTGTCACGATGCTGATAGATACCTCTCACCAGTTAAACGACGGCTACAGCGAAGTGATAACCGTGGACAAGCAAGCCGACAGCGTTGACTTTGCGCTGATGGGACTGCTTACCGCTTATGATGTTGTAGTCACACAGGATTTCGGGTTAGCCACTATGGTTCTCGGCAAAGGCGCAAAGGCAATAAATCAAAACGGTCTTGTCTACACGGATCAGAACATCGACAAGCTGCTCATGGAGCGGCACATCGGGCAAAAGGTGCGCAGGAGCGGCGGCAGGACGAAAGGCCCCGCCAAACGCACGAAAGAGGACAACGACCGGTTCGAGGCAGTATTGATTGAATTATTGAATGAGTAAGAAGTGTTTATGATTAAGGAGAGTGAAAATGGCGACAACGCTTGAATATATAGAATATGTTGCGGCGCAGGTCGCGGATTGCGGCAACGTGCGATTCAGAAAAATGTTTGGCGAGTATATGGTCTATGTCAATGATAAACCGATCTTACTTGTATGCGACAACTCCGTTTTTGTCAAAATCCTGCCCTGTCTGGACGGGTTAATGAATGATGCGGAGCGCGGCTTCCCCTACGACGGCGCGAAAGAGCATTACATACTTGATATCGACAACGTTGAACTCTCGCGAAATGTCGTCTTAGCTTTGGAGGCGGTAACACCGATACCTAAACCGAAGAAAAAGAAAGGCCAGGTTTAATGATTTCTATGGGAAATGAGGGATACAACGGTTGACTGATGAATTAACCCGCTGCCCGTGGGCTGTCGGCGATGATAAAATGGCGAAGTACCACGATGAAATTTGGGGGAAACCTGAACACGACGACCAAAAACTGTTCGCCAAGCTGTCTCTTGACCTGATGCAAGCAGGCTTGATGTGGCGGACGATTCTGTACAAACAGGAGGGCTTTTATAAAGCGTTTGATAACTTCCATATCGAAACTGTTGCCAGATATGACGAAGCAAAATACGAAGAACTGATGCAAGACGCCGGAATCGTGCGCAATAAACTGAAAATCCGAGCCATCATCAATAATGCTGCCCGTGTTTTGGAAATCCAAAAGGAGTTTGGCAGTTTCGACGCATATTTATGGAGCTTTACAAATGGTGAAACGATTAAGAACCATTGGCAGGACATCAAAGGAATCCCGACTTCAACACCGCTCTCCGACTCCATCAGCAAAGAGATGAAAAAGCGTGGTTTCCGATTTGTCGGAACCACCATCATTTACGCCTTTTTGCAAGCTGTAGGTGTGGTGAACGACCATTTGGAAAGCTGTTTCAGATATGATGAGGCAGGTGAATGAGACGCTAATGAACATTCAAGTCAGAAAAGCAAAAAGCACAGATTTGCCACAAATTCTTGATCTATACATAGAGTTGCAACCGCTCGATCCGCCAATTGACGCAAGCAAAGCGATTACAGTTTTCGAGCAAGCGATTAGCTGTGGTGTGGTCTATTTTGTTGCGGAAAACGACGGGCAAATCGTCGGCTCATGCTATATCTCGATTATCCCGAATATCACGAGGCAATGTTCGCCTATTGGTTTTATAGAAAACGTGGTGGTCGCTTCCGAATACCAACGTCGCGGTATCGGGCGCAAGCTGATGAACGCAGCAGTTAAATACGCAGAAAACCAAGGCTGTTACAAAGTCACGCTTCAAAGCGGAATTAAGCGCGTCGATGCGCATGAATTCTATGAGTCCATAGGATTTGACGGCGATTCCAAACGAGCATTTGAAATCAGATTTTAGGATAAGGTTAAACTATAATAGCGAGGTCATCAGTAATGAGAAATGAAACGATTATTGCAATCCGGGAACATCCAGATTACCTCGAACGGGCAGTGGATTATTTTTCAAGCAAATGGGGCGTTTCCCGAAATGTTTATCAGGACTGCGTTGCCAATAGCTTGACGACCGAAAGCCCATTACCTCGATGGTATCTGATGTTGAGAAATGGAGAGATAATTGGCAGCTATGGGTTAATCGTCAATGATTTTATCAGCCGTCAAGATTTATGGCCTTGGATATGCGTGGTTTATATTGAAGAAAACGAGCGAGGCAAAGCCCTTGGTTCTCAGTTATTAGAACATGGCAGACATGAAGCTGCGACACTCGGCTTTTCCACAGTTTATTTATCAACTGACCATGTTGGATATTATGAAAAATATAATTGGCTTTACATTGGGCAGGGTTATGGTGCAGGTGGAAATGAGAGTCGAATATACAAGATCGAAAGCATATCGTAATTCACTTTGCGTATTTGTTAACAAGGAGCAGAAACAAAATGAACTGGAAACCGTGGACAGGTTGCTATAAAGTCAGTGACGGATGCACATACTGCTACATATATGGGACGTACTCCAAACGTCATGGTCATAACACCGTGGAAAAGACTGAAGAGTTTGATAAGCCCGTCGCAAAGAACGCCAAGGGGTTGCCGAGAATCGGAAGTGATAAAACGGTTGCCACTTGTTTTGCTACAGACTTTTTTATCGCCGAAGCCGATGAATGGCGCGCTGACGCCTGGTCAATGATAAGGCAGCGCCCTGATTTGGATTTTCTGATCCTAACGAAACGCATTGACCGCTTCATGGTATCGCTACCTCCTGATTGGGGCGACGGCTACGACAACGTTTATATGGGATGCACGGTAGAAAACCAGGAATTGGCTGATTACCGTCTTCCCTTGTTCATCTCCTATCCGTTGAAGCGCCGCTTCGTTGCTTGCTCGCCGCTTCTTGGTCCGATTGACCTTTCACCTTACCTTAGCCATATTGACCATGTTACCGTTGGCGGCGAAACCGGGCGGGCAGCCCGTATTTGTGATTACGGTTGGGTTTTAAGTATCCGCGAGCAGTGCGTCACGGCTGGAATCACCTTTTTCTTCAGGAACACAGGTTCGTTGTTCAAACAGGGCGATGATGTGCGGAAGGTAAACCCTTTCAAACAAAACAGTCTGGCTAAGGAACTTGATATAAGTATCATGAATGGCAAGAAGCTGTATTAGAAAGTGGGTGGAAAGATGAACCGAATAAAAATATTGAACGGCGATATAACGAAAATCGCAGTTAACGCCATAGTGAACGCCGCAAACACTTCATTGCTCGGTGGCGGCGGCGTGGACGGGGCAATTCATCGGGCAGCAGGTCGAGAGTTGCTGGAGGAGTGCCGCAAGCTGAATGGCTGTGAAACCGGGAAAGCAAAGATTACGAAAGGCTATAATCTGCCCGCAGAGTATGTCATCCATACGGTCGGGCCTGTGTACCATGATGGGAAACAGGGAGAACCGGAGTTGCTGGCTTCTTGTTACCGCGAATCGTTGATTCTGGCGGTTGAAAACAGAATTGAATCCATCGCCTTCCCTTGCATAAGCACGGGTGTATTTGGCTATCCGTTCCGTGAAGCCTGCGTGATAGCTCTGCGAACGGTTGAGGATTCCTTGCAGACGAATGAAAGCATCTCACAAGTGTACATGGTATGCTTTGGTGATAGCGACTTTGAGCGCTTTGAAGCGATATTGAAGGATTTGTCATGATATAGAAGGATTACGGTTCACGCCGATGGAGTGTGAAATTCATGAGGGACTTAACTCAGAATCTCGAAGAGCTGCATACCACGACAATGGGCGCGGTGAGGATACAGCGCAACCTCGATCTGCAAACCGAGGATATTGTCGCGTGGTGCAAAGACGCTATAAAGCAAGCAGATATTATCATCGGGCAAGGAAAAAACTGGTATGTATATAGCGGCGGTGCAGTCATCACCATAAACGTCCGCAGCTTCACCATTATTACTGCAAATAAGATAAACGCCAAAGTCCGCGTTATGCGAGAGTCGGATCATGTGTGCCTTCAAGAATTTTTATATCAGGCAATATTCATTCCCGAAGGCATGGAACCGCCGCCAAGAAGCGTGATAAACGACCCGGAGATTTTTATCTACATAAAGGATTTTGGAACGCAGCAGGGGGATTTAGGTGTGGTTGCGGAGCAGAACGGGCTAATCATCGGAGCGGCGTGGACACGTATTATCCCTGCTTACGGACATATTAACGACGAAACACCCGAACTCGCCATTTCGATATTCCCGGAATTTCGTGGTTATGGTGTTGGTACGAAGCTGATGAAAAAGCTGTTTGAAGTATTGCGTCAAAATGGCTATACACAGACTTCGCTTTCAGTGCAAAAGAATAATCCCGCCGTGTGGTTTTACCAGCGGCTCGGATATGAAATATCAGGCGACCGACTCGACCACGCGGGACATGAAGATTATTTGATGCTAAAGGAGCTAACGAAAAATATATAAGACAGGAAGCGAAAACGGGATCATGGAGAATTTGCTGTATGTAATGCTTTTAGAAAAAACGAAAACATATAAAAAGATGAATAAAACGGCGGTTATCAGACACGTTGACAACATCAAGAATCTGGATGATGAAGGCAAATTAGAGCTTTGTGGAGTCTTGCGAAAGTGTCCAGGCTTTGCCGGTATGGTAATTCTCAAAGCCGATAGTTATGAAGAAGCCGAGGAACTATGCAAGCGTGAGCCGCTTGTCGTTGATGATTATGTGACATACAAGCTCATGTCCCTGCAAGTGGGAAATAGAGAAAACAACTATTTGTTATAATGAGGAATGACCTGTGATGAACGAAAACGATATCCTCATCGCCCACATGAACGATCTCGCAAACAAAGCCATCAAGACGGGTTTTGCTGCATCGAAATTCCTAACACCCGCCGAATCACAGAGTGTTTCCGAGCATTTCTCGCGCAGGAAAGATGCGAAGCTCATTGTAGACGGTGGATTTGAGGGTGCGGAACGTACAAGAGCAGTTTTCGCGAATCCAGATTGGGGAGAATATGAACGAGCCGATTTGTTTACTGCATTAAAAGTATCGCATCGCCCGCAGGATACACTCGGTCACCGTGATATTTTGGGCGCGCTCATGGCACTTGGCATCGAGCGCGAAACAGTCGGCGATATTATTATTGATGAAGCGGTCGCCGCTTTTGTATGCTTGCCGGAGCTTGGCGAATACATAAAAGAGAACTTCACTAAAGCTGGGCGTGTGGGCTTAGAAGTATCGGTCATCGGCTTGGATGAATTGCCCGCCCATGAGGAAGAACTGACCATAAAAACAGACACGGTGGCTTCGTTGAGGCTGGACGCAGTTCTAAGCGCTGCATTTGATATGTCACGCACAAAAGCCACTGAGCTTATTGCAGCCGGATGTGTCAGCTTTAATCATCAGGTCTGTTTGCGGGCAGACAAGGAAGTAGGCGTGGACTCCCTTCTCTCGGTACGTGGATTAGGGCGCGCCAAGCTGTTGGAGATAGGCGGTTTGTCTCGCAAGGGACGCAGTTTTATCAGGATTGGAGTTTATGGAAAGTAGCGGAATATATGACCACAAAGACTATTGAAACAAGTAACGGCAATATTGTTTTTGTAGACGCGGATACTCCCATTATTAGCGATGGGCAATCCGCTCTGGATTTCATTATGAACATCGGATATGAGCATAACTGCCACAGTATTGCAATCAATAAATCGGCTATCGCTGAGAATTTCTTCAAGCTCTCAACCGGCATTGCGGGCGAAGTCGCTCAGAAGATCGTCAACTATAGATTCAGGCTTGCGATAATCGGTGATTTTTCAGGCTATACAAGCAAGCCGCTCCTTGACTATATGTATGAGTGCAACAAGGGCGGGCATCTTTATTTCGTTTCTGACGAAAATGAAGCAGTAAAGAAATTGGGCGGTTGATAGGGCTATGAAGAAAAAGCGAGATAATAAGTGGTTTTGGAACCGTTACGCAATGCTATATGATTTTGAGGTCAACAGGTTTAGCAGCAAAGCCTATTCTGTGATGTACCAGAATATGTCATGCGTGCTCTCGCCCGACATGAATGTACTGGAAATTGCTACGGGAACAGGCTTGATTTCAATCAGCATAGCTTCCAGTGTACGCCATATTGAAGCAACTGATTACTCTCCCAAAATGATTGAAACAGCAAAAAAGAAGAAAGCGCCTGATAACATTCATTTTTCAGTTGAGGACGCAGCAGAGCATTCCTTCGCAGATAACTCATTTGACGCTGTGATAATATCTAATGCACTTCACATTATGCCCGACCCTGTAAAAGTGCTGGTAAATATCAAAAGGGTACTGAAACCGAAAGGCTTGCTTATCGCGCCGAATTTTTCGCACGGGCATATTCGCGAATCAACATGGAATTTGAACGCAAAAATCTTAAAACTCATAGGTTTTGAAACCTATTCCAAGTGGACGCCGGAAGAATATGTCGAGTTCATCCGGCAAAATGGGTTCACAGTAGACCGCTGGCAAATTCTAAGGGCAGCCTTCCCGCTCGTATACCTTGAGGCATATATGGCGGATAAGGCATAGTGCTACAACTCAAGCCCCGACAGAGAGCGGATGTCACCAAACTTCGACGAAAACTTAGCCGCGATCATACATTGTGGAGGTTAGCGTTTTGCTCGATAAATCAAGATTAGAACGTGGTAACAAATGCGTTGCCGACCTTATGGATAGTCAGAGCTTTCAAGAAGTTAGGACGTCGATATCGGCATTCCTGAAAGCTGCCGATGAAGTCCGTGACGAGTATAATGGCATGTTCATTTGGGGACTATGCCAGGAGTTGGGAGAAAAACTTGTGGCGTGGGCAGAGCCATACTCTGCTGCGCCTCGTAACTTAAAGTATAATGCGGTCATTATCCCACCAGAACACGCTCCGCTCATGTTGTTGAAATCATCAGTACCGATCAACGGAAGCCCAACGGCAAGCCGGGTACGACAGGGATTTCGGTGACGTTCACGCTGGAAAAGCTGATAAGTGGGGTATACTCGCTTGTGGACTATTGGACGGCCAACAGCAACTCGATGCTGTGCAGTACCAGCCATAAGACGCCGAACCTCACGAGCGGTACATATAGGTTGACAGTGACCGGGACCGTGACCCTAGGCGGCTATGCGGAGCCCATCAAAGACTGGCTGATAAAGACTTTCTGAGCCGTCGTTTGATCCTGTTAGGTTGCTCCTGTCAAAAAAAATTGTATTGGAGGGTTAGAATGATGGTGAGGTTAATGATTAAGAAAAAAACACTTCTTGTTGACAATCAAATACCATTCGTTGACACCTCCAAATAAGTTAAGTCGCAAAATAGGACGGGAAAATACCGATAAAACACTAATTCTTCTACCTATTGTAATCGAAGTCCAACGTCACTCTTTCATATCTATTCGCAGTTAATTGACTAGAGTAATGATTTACAAAATAAGCAAAAAATGATAATGTGAGACGCGAAATAGCCCAAGTGTTAATCTGATGATTCGAACTCAGCTTTTTGAGACTGTTTGTTGGAGTCGCAAGGATTAATGTTATGCTACTATTTCGAGGGCTACATCACCTTGATTGATAAAAATTGCTATATAGGGGGAATTGCACGATGAAGAAAGTCACGAGGTCGATTATTGGATTTATTCTATGCACATGCCTTTTACTACCAGCTATAGCGACAAGCGGATTTGCAAACACGGACGAGAAACCTTTTGTGTATTCGGAGGAGTTACAGGAAAGAGAGAGTAAAGCGATAGAAATCTATAATGAGCTACTCAGGTATTGGGCATATGACACTAAGTTCATTTGTGACGTTAACGCGAACTTCCCATCTTTTTATGGGGGCGCTTACATCAACAGCGACAGAAACCTTGTTATCCAAGTAACATCAACGATTGATGATGCTAGGGACTATTTCTCAGATATGATTGATATCGAGCAGATTGTATTTGAAGAAGTCAGATTCTCATACGCAGAGTTAAAACAGCAGCATCAGATAATAGCAGATAAAATGAATCCAACCTCTTGTGATACCTATATTTCGAGTATTACCGGAGTAGGAATATCATTTCAAGAAAACTCAGTAATGCTGTATATTTGCACGAATGAGATAGGTTCAGTAGCAGAAGAGTTCGCTAAAAAGGTGAGAGACAGTGTATCCTCTTTTAGTAATATATCGATTTCATTCACTAGCGGGATGGATACGCCGTGTACTGATATTAATCCAGGCAATCGTTTGGCTTATATTAATAGTGGTTCGTGGTATTCTGCAAGTGCTGGTTATTGGGCCTATAATGGTGGTATTCTTGGCATTGTTACCACGGGACATACAGGGCTTACAAGCGGTAGTGCAATATATGATTATACAGGCGCTTATTCGATTCAAATTGGCACAATCGGAACATCTTTTTATGGCGGCTCTACAGATGCGGCTTTTGTAACACGGACTAATACGTCGTATACACCTTCAAGATTTGTTCCCGGTCATGGTTTTAGCTTATACTCCAACTCTACTAGAGTTATGCCTGAAGGTGCACTAATATACTCAAGGGGTGATAGCTCAGGTCATAAAACGGGCACAGTTCTTGACACGAACTACAACGGACTTGGAGTATCGAATTGTGTTCTTACTAATGTCGTTGCTGCGAAAGGTGATAGCGGAGGAATTGTTGCAGGAATGGGAGATGCTACAACGCGTTATGTTGTGGGTATTATTTCCGGCATGCGGATTTCTGGCAACTACATGTATTACGTAAAGGTTAACAATGTGAACTCCTCACTTAATACCACAGTATATTAACACTCATGTCAAGAATACGCTATTCTTTACTATACTTAGGTCTATTATCGTGGTTAGAATTTGGAAAAGAAAATCTTCCAACAAGACTATTATCGTCGCAATATTGTTTGCTTGTTGTTCAATGGCTTTAATGAGTTGTATGAATGATAGCGTCACACCTGACGAGATACCATTGTGTGTTGGTGAAGAAAACGTTTTGGAGTTTAGCGAATCTGTCGCTTCGATATCCATAGATGACAGCACATTGACCTCCACCGGCACATCATTTACACTACTCAACACATCATCAGAAGTATTTTGGATTAACACCCAAGAATTCAGGATTCAAGCGCTGGTTGATGGCACATGGCACGATGTCAGAGGACGTCAATATAATATTACACTAATTGCAACTGAAATCAGACCAGGCTGGCCCTTTATTCTATCGGTAGATTGGTCAGATTTATATGGGGAGTTGCCAGCTGGGGTGTACCGTCTTGTAGAAGCGGTTTACTTACCTTCAGAAGGTTTAGATGTCTTTGTCAATGGAGAGTTCACACTGAATGGATGTTAGGCCGGAACTTTATACCGCTGAAGAAATCCGAGAGAGCAATTTAAGAGTAGCCATTATTGGAGAGCTAATAAAAGCCAGACAGGAAAAAAACATATCTCAGCGGGAGCTTGAACAACTAAGCGGCGTTAAGCAACCTATTATTTCCCGCATGGAAGCCGGAGAAACCA
>Ga0082212_10012622_pt1 | contig 10630 bp, 9 predicted proteins | sample TergutNt197P3_FD_71548 | JGI IMG/M metagenome (GOLD analysis project Ga0082212, IMG submission 71548) | Neocapritermes taracua P3 segment gut microbial communities from Petit-Saut dam, French Guiana - Nt197 P3 | ecosystem: Host-associated > Arthropoda: Insects > Digestive system > Gut ...
GGTAATCAACGTAAAAACGATATGCCTTATCCGTCGGAATGCGCCCGGCAGAAGCGTGCGGCTGGCGCAAATACCCCATCTCTTCGAGGTCGGCCATGATGTTGCGCACCGTAGCCGCGCTTAACTGCTCGCTGCTGTGCCGCGCTACGCTCCGTGAGCCGACAGGTTTTCCCGTAACTATAAAAGTGGCGATAACCCAATGAAGGATTTCTTTGAATCTGTCATTTACTGGAAAATCACCGGCGTCAGTCATAATCGTATTGCTCATGAGATACGCGCAAAACCTGAATATGGAGACAAGGCGCGCATTGTCTCCATATTCAGGTTTTGCGCGTATCTCGAATAATTCATTCGGAGCAGAGGTGAGTTTACAGCGTCCTCCGCGTCCGCAAACAACAAGCTATAAAGTATAGTATCGTTTGCCGTAAAATCAAAGGCGCCCGTTTGCGATTTAATCACTGCTTTTCAAAGGCGTCTTTGCCCGCGCCGCAGATCGGGCAAACCCATTCATCCGGCACTTTATCGAAAGGAGTTCCCTTTGAAACGCCGCTGTCCGGATCGCCTTCCTCCGGATTGTAAACATAACCACAGGGACCACAAGCATATTTATCCATATAACCTCCGTATTGCGCCTCCACGCGGGGGCGCTTTAAAATTTGCGTTTTTAACGGCGCGTAACCGCCGCTTTAGCCCGGCCCGGATATTTCACCAGGTTGTTGAAAATCATACGACATCACATAAATAAGGCAAACATGAAACGCTGAAAATTAATATTAACATCCCGGATGCAATCATTATTAACAATCCGGTAACAATATGTTTATTATACGCTGGCGAGGACGCCGGCGCTCCCGTGCCAAAAATATTCTGCGTGGTTCATCTTTTTCCTACCCGTAATATCCCTTTTTCGATTATCATTAATACGGTATTTTGAGTAATTTCAGCAACCTTATTAGGAGGAGCCGATGAGCAACAAAGCCCCCGCGGCGGCAGCGCCCGCAGAAACACCGAAATATGCATGGGTAGTTCTGTTTGCCCTTTACATGGCGACGTTTTCCGCGCCGCTGAACATGTTTAAACTTCCGCCCGTTATGACCACTATTGTGGATAAGTTCGCTTTATCCTCGTCGCAATCCGGCGATCTCATGTCGGTTTTTTCGATCATGGGATTCGTGCTGGCAATTCCGGCGGGATTCATACTGAAACGGTTTGGCATAAAGCTAACCGTTCTTTTTTCCGTCGGAACGATCATGCTGGGCTCGGTTCTCGGCGCTCTTGCCGCATCGGCCGGAATGCTGTTCGCCGGCCGGTTTATTGAAGGAATCGGCATGGGACTTATCATGGTGTCCGCGCCGCTGGCCATCAGCCTATGGTTCCCGGCGCATAATCGCGCTTTGCCAACTGGAATATGGGCAACATCTGTCGGCATCAGCAATGTTTTGACGCTTATAGCCGCGCCTTCAATGGCCGTGAAACTCGGCTGGCAGTCCGTATGGTGGGCCGGAGCGATTTTCGCCGCGGTGGCGTTTGTACTGTTTGCCGCCATTTTCCGTATGCCGCGTCCAGACGAAATGCCAGAAGCGCCAGCGCCGCCGGCCGCCGCCGGAGAAGAAGCGCCGCCCAGCCTTATCAGCGGCATGCGCAATATCAACTACTGGCTTGTAGGCATCGGATTTGGAGTATATAACCTTGTCGTCATGGCCATGTGTACATTCCTTCCAACGTACCTGGAACTCAAACACGGTTATTTATTGACATATGAGCAGGGTATTTTCATGAACGCGTCCGCAGTCACGGCTTTAATAATGCTGGCGTCCGTCTTTTCCGCCCCCGGAGGCGGTTATATTTCGGACAAGCTGGGAAGCCGTAAAGCCGTGGTGCTGGTTTCCTACGCGGTAATGACGCTGACATTTCTCGTGCCGTTCAGCGTCACGGGTTGGCAGATTCCGGTCTATATGCTTGTGTTCGGCCTTTTCGGCGGCCCGATTGCGCCGATTCTGCTCGCGGCGGTTCCTGAAGTATCAAAAAGACCGCAGCTTATCGGTATCGGCATGGCATGTGCCGCAGTTTGTCAGAACCTGGGAATGTATATAGGCCCATCGCTGTTCATTCGTATTGTGGGCGACCCGATGGGCAATGGCTGGGCGACAGCAGGCTACTGGATGATTCCCATCAGCCTCATCGGCATGATCGCCGTCTGGCGTATTAAAGTACGGTAACTTTATTAATTCGGCATGATCCGGATAAATACCATCGGCGCGAAAATCGCGCCAATGGTATTTATCCGGATCATGTTCGCGTTTTTTTGGATTATGGATGCGGTGAAACAGCCTGAAAAAAGAAATTCCGCGACGGGCAACGTGGAAATTTCCGAACTTTTTCGGAGAATCGGACAGGGAGAAAAGAACGCTCTTTTTGAACTGTACGACCGCACAGGCGGACTGATTTACGGAATGGCACTGAAGATTCTTGGAAATCCCGCGGACGCGGAGGAAGCCCTGCTAAGCATTTATGCCCGCATATGGGAAGATTCCGTATCTTACAACAAAGATTTTCCGCCGCTCGCGTGCCTGGTCATAATCGCGCGCGCGCACGCGCACACGCGCCTTTACGAAACCCATCGGCCTTACGCGCCATTGCCATCGACGGCGGCAGCGGGCGTAGTCGATAAAAACGCCCTGAGCAGGGAACAGGAAGATGCCCGCGCCCGCCTTGAAAACCTTGCGCCTAAACAACGCGAAGTGCTGGACTGGGCATTCTTCTCGGGGTTAAGCGCCGAGGAAATCGCAGTCAGGACAGGCATTGCAGCCGGCGCGGTCAAAACGCACGTGCGCATAGGCCTTAATCGCCTGGGCAAAAACCCCGAACTTCTGAAAATAAATCCCGAATCGGCGCATTTGCAGCCTGCGCCGCCAGGCGAAGCCAATGGGGACACGCCGTGAAACACGAACGCGCAACTGAAGAGATGCGCCACCAGGCCGCTCTATACGCACTCGGCCTTTTGACGCAGCACGAAGCGCACTGCTTTGAACTGCATCTGGAAGAATGCCCGGTCTGCCGTGCAGAATTATCTAAACTTTTACTGGCGTCAACGCAAATCGGGCTTGCCGTAAAAGAAATAGAGCCGCCGCAGGGCTTACGCGAACGCCTCGCTGCGCTCATAGATTCGTCGCCGCGCAATCAGCCGATTCCTGATTTATACGAAAAACAGGAAGTCTCGCCTGCTCCGCCGCCCGCCGAACCAGCAAAAACTCCAAAGCCTGAAAAAAAAACCGGGCCCGCGAAGAACCCCTTTTTCATTTCAGCATCCGCGCCTAATCCCCCCGACACTCCACCACGTTCACGGAAAGCCGCTTTTTTCATACACTATATGATATATGTAATTATCATCGCGCTTGGCGCTTACGCGTTTTACTCATGGCAGAACGTAGAACAGGAAAAATCTGAATTAAAAAGCCTGATAGCGGCGGTGGAAGACAACCAGGCCGATTTGACGCGGCAGCTGGATTCGCAACGGGAAAACGCGGAAAGACTGGAACGGTTCCAGGATATGTTCCATAATCCTTCCGTGCGCGTCGCGCGACTGAGAGGCCAGCCCTCATCGCCTGACAACGCAGGCGCCGTTCTCTGGGAGAGTCTTACCGGCGATATAACGGTCATCGGCACGTTTGACCCCGCGCCCGTGGGAATGGTTTACCGGCTTTGGCTTTCCGCTCCTTCGGAAAGAATTGCCGTAGGCCGGCTTACCTCCGACAGAAACGGCCGCATTCTCACGGTCGTCAAATTGAATCAGGACGGCTTTGCCGCGTCGTCGAGCATTACGGCAATAGTGACGCTTGAATCTGAAAACGATTTGTCGACACGTACGGAACCTGCAACGCCGTGGATCGCTTCCGGAAAAATTGAGTAGCCCTGGGAACCGCCTCATGGCGGTTGGCCGTGAACCATCGCCGAGGCAACTTCTGTCGAAATTACGGGTATGCCTTAACGAGGGTTCCCGACGCGCCGCCGATAGGCAGATCCCTTATCACACGTGGTTCATGAAATATCATTTTCCCGCCGTCGGAATAACACGCCGACCGCGACACGCGCCGCCTTTGTCAGCGCGTTTACCCTGTTTATCGGCATAATAACAGTATTGCTCAGCGTGTTGACCGAATCCCTGAACCGCCGGGTGACAACATGCAGCGTATCTTCTATAACTGCGATTTCACGGCGGGATGTTTCAATTAATTCCCCCAGAAAACCGTCAACATCAACCACGCGGCTATGTATGACATCCGCCGAGTCGGCCAGTTTCCGCGCCACAGGACTTATTTTCTCCGCTATATCCTTGACCTCGGCAAGCGTCTCCTCGGTTTTTTCCGCCAGTTTCTGAACCTGTGGAAGCAAATCTCTGGAAAGCTTCCGAAAACCCAGGAACGCCAGAAAAAGCAGGACGCTCTGCGCCAATACGGCAAAAGCGAGAATGCCTGTGAAAACAGCCAGAAGCGTGTTTGTCATCGGAGGTTATGCCTTGTCATTTTCTTCCAGATAAACCTGCTTGCCTGCTTCAAACGCGGCTGCCAGATGATCCTTCTGATGCTGTATCGCTTCCTTGCCGCGGTCTAAATATGACGAAGCCATATCGGCTACCGTTTTTGAATGGGTCGCGACGGCATCGGCGCCTTCGCGCGCTCTGGCCGCTATAAGTTTACGGGTTTCCGCCCCGCTGCGCGGAGCAAGCAGAAGCGCCGTTGCCGCTCCTATTGCCGCACCTACAAGGAAAAATAACGTTTTTTCACCGGAACAACACGCTTCACTACTCATTTGAACCTCCCTTTACCATACGTAATGTGAATGTTTTTGATATCACCCTGGTACGTAAAAGTCAAATTCAATTACAAAATATGATTCAATTACGAATCGAGGTTGCGCGCAAAGCCCGGAACCTCAATTCGTAATTTGTAATTCGTAATTAAAATGAGTTTCGCATACAATAAAGAATTATGAAAAGGAGGGAGCTTGGAACCTGACAAGAAAACCTGTATTGAGCTTTATACGACGATGCTTGAGATCCGGCATTTTGAAGAACATGTCGCCAAAGAATTCTTCGCCGGCAACATTCCCGGATTTGCGCATTCATATATCGGCCAGGAAGCAATCGCCACGGGCGTATGCCGTCATCTTGCCAAAAAGGACCGCATAGTCAGCAACCATCGCGGCCACGGCCACTGTATAGCCAAAGGCGCCGATATGAAGCGCATGATGGCTGAAATCTACGGGAAAAAGACAGGGTACTGCAAAGGCAAGGGCGGATCGATGCATATCGCCGATTTCAGCATTGGAATGCTGGGTGCGGACGGCATCGTCGGCGCCGGATTACCTATTTCGACCGGCGCGGCATGCGCCGCGCTGCTCGAAGGAAAGGGAAATGTAGCGGCGGTCTTTTTCGGCGACGGCGCATGCAATGAAGGCGAGTTCCATGAAAGCCTGAACCTTGCGGGCATATGGAAACTGCCGCTCCTGTTTGTATGCGAGAACAACGGCTGGGGCGTCAACACTCCCGCTTCCTACGCCATGGCTGCCGGAGACATTACACGCATTCCTGAGGCATACCATATTGCAAATAAGGTTGTTGACGGCAACGACGTGGAGGCCGTCCACGCAGCAGCCGCGCAAGCCATTGCGCGTCTGCGTAAAGGTGAAGGCCCTTATTTCCTCGAATGTAAAACTTACCGCTGGAATAAGCATTTTCTTTCAAATGACCTTGAAGACCTGCGCCCGGAGAGCGAAATCCAGGCGTGGAAGAAACGTTGTCCGGTCGAGGCGTATGAAGCGCGACTTACAAAACGCGGCATTCTGACGCCGGCCAGGATAAAATCGATTCATGAAAAAACGCTGCGAAAAATAGAGGAAGCTTACACTTTCGCGTTTTCCAGCCCTTATCCCGCGCCCGAAGACGCGCTGCGGGATATCTATTCAATGTGAATATATGGAAAACGAAGCATAACACCCCGGGGCAATGTAGGGGCGGACTTAAAACCCGCCCTCTGTGCACCGTCGCACGGGGTTATAGGAGCTACATGAGAGAGATTACATACGAACAGGCGGCAGGCGAGGCTATTCGCGAGGCGTTTCGAAGCGATCCCCGCACCGTTTACATGGGAACCGACCCTGTGCTTGACATGCGGAAAGAATTCGGCGCTGACCGCGTCCGCCTTACGCCTATAGCCGAAAATAGCTTTGTCGGCGCGGCCATAGGGCTTGCCGGTTCCGGATTCCGCGCTGTCGTCAACCTCCGGATGGCGACCTTCGGTTTTGTCGCCATGGACCAGATGATAAACCATGCCGCCAAGATCACCTACATGTTCGGCGGGCAGGCGAAATTTCCAATTCTTATACGCATGACGGTGGGCGCCGGATTCAGCGGAGCGGCGGAGCACTCTATAAGCCCTTACGCCATGTTTATGAACGCGCCCGGGCTGAAGATTATTCTTCCGAGCACGCCTTACGACGTGAAAGGACTTTTGAAAACCGCGCTGCGGGATAACAATCCGGTCATTTCGTTTGAGCCGTTTTTGCTTGGCGGCAGGAAAGGCGCGGTTCCTGAAGACGAATATTTCGTTCCTTTCGGCAAGGCCGCCGTGAGGCGCAAGGGAACGGATTTGACTATTGTCGCCCTGGGATATATGACGCAAATCGCGCTTGAAGCGGCCGAATATCTGGCAAAATCCGGGGTTTCTGCCGAGGTAATCGATCCGAGGACGCTGGTTCCGATGGATACGGCGGCGATTCTGCGATCGGTACGGAAAACCGGAAGACTTGTAATTGTTGACGAAGCATGCCAGACCTGCGGCGCTGCGGCGGAAATCATGGCTCGGGTCGCGTCGGATAAAAATGTTTTCGGCAAACTGAAAGCCGCGCCGGCCCGTGTCTGCGGGCTGGATGTGCCGATTCCGTTCAGCCCTCCGATGGAACGCTACGCCATTCCCGACAAAGCCAAGATAATAAAGGCTGTAAAAGGAGTGATGACATGTGAGCGCGGATAATACTGGCGTAAGTGATAAAATATCAAAAGACAGGGTGCGTTATGGATAAAATGCTGAATAATGAGGTGGCGCTGATAACCGGAGCCTCGGGCGGCATGGGCGAGGCGATTGCGCGGTTGTTCGCCCGTGAGGGCGCGGCTGTAGTCCTTGGCGATATATCAAACAGGGTCGAACAGGTCGCTAAAGAAATCAACAGCCAGGGAGGCGTCGCACGCTGGTACGGCCGGCTCGATGTGACGAATGATTCAAGCATCGCCCAAACCGTTGAGAAAACGATTTCCGAGTTCGGAAAAATCGATATCCTTGCGGTATTTGCGGGCAAGACGTTCGATGGAGAGGGACTGGATCCCAAAACCGCCTATGATATGACGATGAATGTCAATATGACAGGCGCGTACAACACTGTTTTTGCAGTTGTGCCGCATATGAAGGAACGCAAATCCGGCAAGATAATCATCTGCTCTTCGAACGGCGCGTTCAACCCAACGACCCCGGCGTACCAGTATCACATGGCGAAAGCCGCGTGCGAATCGCTTACGGTGAACCTCGCTATGGAACTGGCGCCGCTGGGGATACGCGTAAACTGCCTGAAGCCCGGCCCGATACGTACTTCATTCTGGGATGAACTTGCGTCCGGTGATGAATTGGAAGCGCTCCTTGACGGCATCGCCCGGCACGAGGTGCCGATGGGCAGAATAGGCACGGCTGATGACATAGCAGGCCCCGCGCTGTTCCTCGCGTCCGAACTGTCCGCGTATGTAACGGGGCTATGTATGTACGTAGGCGGCGGCATAGGGTATGTGTATTCGCACCAGCAGTCGGCTTTGCTCGGCAAAACGCCTACCGGCGGAAACGCTTAAAGCAGTTTAGGGGGTATTATGAACGTAAATCGTGACGAAATAAAAGCCGTGACCGTATTGACGCCGCGCCTCGAAAAATTGAAAAAAGAGTGGGAAGATGCAGATCCGCAGGTATACGTGGACGATACCCTGTTGTTCACCGAGTCGTGGAAGGAGACGGAAGGTCTGCCCATCGACGTGCGCTGGGCGAAAGCGCTCGAGAAGCGTTTGCTGGAATGCCCGCTGCTGATACGCGATGGCGAACTGATAATCGGATCTCTGACGAAATTCATACGCGGCAACGGTACGCTGTGCGCAATGAAGCCGCGCGAGATACTGAAGATGGCCGCGAGCGGCAAGTTCGACCGAAAGACGAGCGATATATCTTCTACGAAAATAGATCCCGCCGATCTTGAGGCCTTGAAAAAAGACGCGGAATACTGGATAGAGCAGATGCCCAAAGTATCGACCGTCAACACATCCGTTGCGTTCGACATGGGCGAGGATGTTTTCGACCTGCTGTTCGATCGGGGCATGGTGTTTGAAGGGCGCGGCGTGCGATATGAAATGGATCGCGGCCTGTTTCAGAATTACTCCGCCTACGGCGGCGGCGTTGCGCAGGTGTCTGTAAAATGCGTCGAGAACGGGCTGAACTTTGTTATCGACGAGTGTAGGAAAGAGCGCGAACGCATGATGGCCGATGGCGATCTGAATTCCCACGGAGCTGCCCAGTTTTTGCGCAAATACTGGCTGCTTAAGGCGACGATTATATCCTGCGAAGCCTTTATTGCGTTTGCCCGGCGTCATGCGGATCTTGCGCGTAAAATGGCCGCCGCGGAGAGCAGACCTGAGCGCAAAAATGAACTTCTGCGCATTGCCGACGCCTGCGAGCGCGTTCCTGCTGAACCGCCGCGCGATTTCTTCGAGGCTGTGCAGTGCGTAAGGCTGTACCATCTCGTTTGCTGGAAGGAAAGCTCCGACAGGCCTGAAGTGCCCGTAGGGAGGCTTGACCAGCTTCTTTATCCGTACTACGAGCGGGATAAGAAAGAAGGAAAAATCACGGCACAGGACGCTGCGGAGATGCTGGGCGCGTTGTGGCTGAAGATACGCGAGTGCGAGAATCTCGTCACGATACCGCGCGAAATGCGCGCAGCTCCGGGTTCATTGCTGCCGAATATCACGCTTTGCGGCGCCGATGAAAACGACAATGATCTTACAAACGAGGTGTCGTGGCTTATTCTGGAAGCGATGGCGCAAATCAAGCTGTCGGAACCAGCGGTATACGTGCGCATGTGTGAAAAAACGCCGCCTGAGTTCATCATGCACGCGCTGGAGTGCAACCGCGAGTTCGGCGGAGGCAATCCCGCGTTCCTGAACGACAGACTTGGCACTCAGCGATATCTAGACCGTGGCGTACCGCTTTCTGACGCGTGCAACTGGAACGCGTCGGGATGCCTCGGATACCATCTCGACTGTCTTGAGCACATGGGCGGCGGCCATAATATCAGCCAGTTGAAAGTATTGGAGCTTGCGCTTAACGACGGATTTGACAAACGCACCGGCAAACAGCTCGGCCCGCAAACGGGCGACGTGCGCGGTTTCACGGATTTCGAGGCGGTAAAAACCGCTTATTACAGGCAGTTGGAATATTTCGTCCCTATACTGCGGCGCTTTAAGATGCTTTCGTGGTCAACGGAAATAGCCGACGGGCCGATGAGCGGATTGCGCGTGGCGATGCAATACGAAGACTGCATTCCCGCGGGTCTTGCTTCACGCGAAGGCGGAGCGCGCTATTCGGAAGGACAGGCGGCGTGGCTCGGATCGCGCGGCCTGGTCGATCTGGCCGACACGCTGGCGGCGATAAAGAAACTCGTTTTTGATGAAGCGCGTGTAAAAATGGCTGATCTTATGGACGCATGCGACAAAAACTGGGAAGGTTATGAAAAGCTGCATCAGATGTGCCTGAACGCGCCCAAATACGGCAACGACGATGATTACGCCGACAGTATTTATGATGAATTAAGCCGCCGCGTACCTGAGATCATGCAGGCGGAACTCGATCCGCTGACGGGAAAAAAACCGATGCTGTTTATCGGAGCGGCGGCGGGACATGTCGGCATCGGCCGTGCTATCGGCGCAATGCCGAACGGTCGCATTGCAGGCTCTCCGACGTGTGACGCGGCGTGTTCCGTCTCGCCCGGCTGCGATGTGAACGGGCCGACTGCCGCAATAAACTCCGCGACGAACGACATGTACGCCATGGAGTACGCCGGATACGCGATGAATATGAAGTTCTCAAAAACAGTGCTGAATACGGAAGAGAAGCTGGAAAAGTTATACGGACTGGTTAAGGGTTTCATAAAGCGCGGCGGCTGGCATATCCAATTCAACATACACAACCGCGCGGAGCTTCTGGACGCCCAGGCCAATCCGGAAAAGCACAGGAATCTGCTCGTCCGCGTCGGAGGGTACAGCGCGTACTTCATCGACCTCCCGCCCGGACTCCAGGCGGAAATCGTAAAACGAACGATGCATGAAATAATATAGGAAAATGCCGAGTAACGGGGTTACGCGAGATTAAGCGCAAGGCGCATGGAGCGCAAAAGCAGGAGAAAAAACAAAGCGCTGCACTTTATTATTGACGCGTAAATATTTTTAGCGCAACCGGACATGCGGGTATTGTGCCCCCTGCGTCTGATTCATATAATAATGGGTCGTTTTTAAATATGCTTAATTCCGGCAAGAACATGGAAGTATGGT